>Ga0209444_10000110_pt1 | contig 42509 bp, 50 predicted proteins | sample LauGreFaBDMM15DN_2_FD_188215 | JGI IMG/M metagenome (GOLD analysis project Ga0209444, IMG submission 188215) | Freshwater lake microbial communities from Lake Michigan, USA - Fa13.BD.MM15.DN (SPAdes) (version 2) | ecosystem: Environmental > Aquatic > Freshwater > Lake | place: Lake Michigan... | reverse complement strand
TCAATTGATTATTTAACTTCAACTTCGGCACCAGCTTCCTTAAGCTTGGCAACCAATTCATCAGCTTCCGCTTTTGAAACACCTTCCTTAACTGGCTTAGGTGCGCCGTCAACGAGGTCTTTTGCTTCTTTCAAGCCCAATCCTGTCAATTCTTTTACGATTTTAACAACACCAAGCTTGCTTGGACCAGCAGATACAAGAATTACATCGAAAGCTGTTTTCTCTTCGACTGCGGCAGCCCCACCACCGTCACCTGCTGATACCATTACTGCAGCAGCAGCTGGTTCAATACCGTAATCAGCCTTCAATACGTTAGCCAATTCTTGAACTTCTTTTACTGTCAGGCCTACCAGTTGTTCGGCCAATGCTTTTACGTCTGCCATTTTTTTAGTTTTTAAACCGCTTTCAAAGCTTTCGCTCCAGCGGATGGTTATGAATATGCCACATTTTGACCTCAGTGGCGTTGGGTTTTACACTTGTTGATTACTCTGCAGTGGCTGCTTCAGCTTGCTTCTCGTGGTGCTGCAACAAACCTGCAATTACACGCTTGGCAGGAGATTGGAGCAATCCGATAACCTCACCGATAAGCTCATTCTTGGTCTTGATCTGGGTAAGTTCTTTGAGTGTGCCATCACCCGTGTAGATGTCTCCGTTGATGAAAGCAGCTTTCAAAGCAGGCCTGTCAGCATTTTTTTCTTTGCGGAAAGCGCTGAGGATCAAGGCTGGCTCCTTGGGGTTTTCAGAAAACATTAGGGCTGTTACATTGTTCAATGCATCAAAAAGACCTGCATATTTTTCTGAATCCAAAGATTCCAAGGCCTTGCGGATCAATGTGTTCTTGGCAACTTTCATTTCAACATTCTTGTTGAAACAGATGCTTCTGAGCTTGGTGATTTGCGCAACACTGAGAGACTCTGTGTTGGTAATATAGAAATTGTTGTACTGACTGAATTTAGCCTTCAGTACCTCAATAACTTCGTTTTTTTCTTGCTTATTCATGATTAAGCTTTTTTTGATTTAAAATGTGTTCAGCGATTAGTGAATAATTGCTTTCGTGTCAACGGCAATAGCAGGGCTCATAGAGCTTGCCATGAAAACACTCTTCATGTAGGTTCCCTTTGCTGTGGAAGGCTTGGCCTTCATGATGGCATTGAGGAATTCCAAGCTGTTGTCTGCCAGTTTCTCTGGAGAGAAGCTGACCCTACCGATAGATGCGTGTACGATTCCAGCCTTGTCAACTTTAAAAGCAACCTTACCCGCTTTTACATCTTTGATGGCAGTAGCAACATCATTGGTAACGGTACCGGTCTTGGGATTGGGCATGAGGTTACGAGGACCAAGCACCTTTCCGAGCTTACCAATCTTAGGCATGACAGCCGGAGTTGCAATGATTACATCGATATCAGTCCATCCACTTTCAATCTTTTGGATAAACTCATCCAATCCTACGAAGTCTGCACCAGCAGCATTGGCTTCGGCTTCCTTATCAGGAGTACAAAGTACAAGAACCTTCTTGGTCTTACCAGTTCCGTGAGGAAGGGTAACCGTTCCACGAACAGCCTGATCGGCCTTCTTTGGATCGACACCCAATCTTACGTGAAGGTCTACTGAACTATCAAATTTCGTGCAATTGATTTCTTTAACGAGTCCTGTGGCTTCAGCAAGTGAATAAATCTTCTTATTATCCACTTTGCCTGCGACAGCTTTTCTTTTTTTTGTGATTCCCATCTTAATTAAATTTTAAGGTGTGAACAATTAATTTTCCCATGGGGCTTGGCCATCAACAGTGATACCCATGCTGCGTGCAGTACCGGCAACCATTTTCATGGCGCTGTCCAAGGTATTGCAGTTCAGATCAGGCATCTTGTCTTTTGCAATGGCTTCTACCTGAGCCCATGTTACCTTACCCACCTTTTGGCGGTTAGGCTCTTTGGAACCACTTTGAAGCTTGCACGCCTCGAGCAACTGAACAGGTGCCGGGGGAGTTTTGATAACAAAGTCAAATGATTTGTCTGTGTAAACAGTGATCAAAGCCGGCAATATTTTACCGATCTTGTCTTGGGTCCTGGCATTGAATTGCTTACAGAACTCCATGATGTTGACACCTTTGGAACCGAGTGCGGGACCAACAGGAGGTGCAGGATTGGCCTGTCCGCCTTTAACCTGCAACTTTACATAGCCAGAAATTTCTTTAGCCATATTAAATTGTTTTTTGGTGATAGCGTCCCGGCATTTTACCGGAACTCCCAAAGCCTTTCAAAAAAAGAACTTTCGATTGGGGTTGCAAAAGTAATGCAGTTTGGGGAATATCAAAGGTTTTGCCTCAAAAATTGGATAAAAAAATTTAAGGACACATATTGTTTATTTATGAGGATTATTTACTAATTTTCATGTAAACAATTCAAACTCATTACTTTTATAAAAATTAAACATCATGGCATCTTCTAAAAAACTCGCAAAAAGACTCGCAAAAAAACTAGCAAAAAAAGAAGCAAAAAAAGCCGGACCCAAGAAAGCAGTACAGAAAGCAGCCTCGAAGCCTGCTAAAAAAGCAGCAAATAAAGTTGTTAAAAAAGCTGCCCCAAAGAAAGTCGCTCCTAAAAAAGCAGTAAAGAAGGCAGCGCCCAAGAAAGCTGCCAAAAAAGTCGTTAAAAAAGCAGCGCCAGTCAAAGCAGCCCCAAAGAAAGCAGCAGCAGCAAAAAAGGTTGTAAAAAAAGCAGCACCAGCAAAAAAGGTTGTAAAGAAAGTAGCTCCAGCAAAAAAGGTTGTAAAAAAAGCAGCTCCAAAGAAAGCCGTTGCACCTGTGAAAGCATCACCTAAAAAAGTTGCTCCAGCCAAAGCAGCCCCAAAGAAAGCCGTTGCACCTGTGAAAGCAGCACCTAAAAAAGTTGCTCCAGTAAAAGCAGCCCCAAAGAAAGCCGTTGCACCTCTGAAAGCAGCACCTAAAAAAGTTGCTCCAGCCAAAGCAGCCCCAAAGAAAGCCGTTGCACCTGTGAAAGCAGCACCAGCAAAAGCAGCACCGGCAAAAACAGCACCTAAAAAAACAGTAAAAAAAGCAGCCCCTGCGCCAGTGGTAGTAGCTCCAGCTCCGGCACCTACACCAGCAGAATTGCCAATTGTTGAAACACCACCAACTGAATCAACAGAAGGTTCTTCAAACTAATCCAGCAGAACAATGCATAAAAAGAAAGGGTAGCAAATGCTACCCTTCTTTATTTTAAGTCGTTTGTGTATCCGTTAGGTCTTCTCAACCTGCATGTAGTTGAGCTCTACAGGCGTTGAACGGCCAAAGATTTTTACAGTAACCTTGAGTTTCTTCTTCTCGTCATTGACTTCTTCGATTACACCGTTGAAATCATTGAAAGGCCCATCAACAATCTTGATGGTCTCACCAATGATGAAGGGCTCACTCATGGTCATTCCACCTGCATCACTCATTTCATCTATCTTGCCCAGCATTTTGTTAACCTCGGCTTTCCTCAAAGCAATGGGGTTTTCCTTTCCCAGGAAATGAATAACATTCGTTGTATTCTTGATGGCTGAAATGATGTCATCGTGGAGCTTTCCACCGGCGCACTCAATCATGATATAACCGGGGAAAAAGTTTCTTTCCCTCATGACTTTCTTGCCATTCTGAACCTTGTATACTTTTTCTACAGGAAGGAAGATCTGTTTGATAACAGTATCCCAACCATTGCGGAGAATATCCTTGTCTAAGTACTCTTTCACCTTCCTCTCCTTGCCACTGATTACACGAAGAACATACCACTTGGTATCTGGTTGAACAGCTGTGTCCTGTTGTATTGTTGTTTCTTCCATTACTTGAACAATGAATAAACGAATTTAAGAAGATTACTGCTTCCAAGATCCAGCACCCAAACGATGGCAGTGATTACCAAAGTAGCAACGAGTACGATCATGGTAGACTGTTGAAGCTGCTGCCAATTGGGCCAGGTTACTTTCTCCATGAGTTCCTTATAGGAATCCCTGAAATATGATTGTATCTTATTCATCTTGTTTTGTTTTTGAAAAGTACTGTATCGTAAAGATACTCATTCTTTTCATTTGCACGGGCACTAGGATTCGAACCCAGATCAAAGGTTTTGGAGACCTCTATTCTACCATTGAACTATGCCCGTTCTTTAAGAAACAAAGTACCCGGATATAAACCCAGGTACTTTGTTATTTATGCTTTAAGGCTGCATCTCCGGAGAGATTGGCCAATAAGACTTATTTGACGATCTCAGTAACCTGACCTGCACCTACGGTACGGCCACCTTCACGGATCGCGAACTTTAAACCTCTTTCCATAGCGATCGGCTGGATCAACTTTACATGGAGGTTGGTGTTGTCACCAGGCATAACCATTTCAGTTCCTGCAGCAAGTTCACACTCTCCTGTAACGTCTGTTGTACGGAAGTAGAACTGAGGACGGTATTTGTTGAAGAAAGGAGTATGGCGTCCACCTTCATCCTTGCTCAAAACGTAGACTTCGCCTTTGAACTCAGTGTGTGGAGTAATTGATCCTGGCTTGCAAATTACCATACCACGACGGATTTGGCTCTTTTCAATACCACGGAGGAGAATACCTGCGTTGTCTCCAGCTTCACCCTCATCGAGGAGCTTGCGGAACATTTCAACACCAGTACAAGTAGAAGTCAATTTGTCTTCCATCATACCTACGATTTCAACACCTTCACCAACCTTGATCCTACCACGCTCGATACGACCAGTTGCAACAGTACCACGACCAGTGATGGTGAATACGTCTTCAACTGACATAAGGAATGGAAGATCTACTGGACGGGGAGGAAGAGGAATATATTCGTCAACAGCGTTCATGAGTTCGTTTACAGCATCAACCCACTGTGGCTCACCGGCCAAAGCACCTGTAGCAGATCCTTTGATGATTGGGGTAGTATCACCATCGAAACCACGCTTCGTCAATTCTTCGCGGATTTCCATTTCAACCAGTTCCAACAATTCTGGATCATCAACAAGGTCAACCTTGTTCATGAAAACAACAATACGTGGAACACCTACCTGACGCGCAAGAAGGATGTGCTCCTTGGTTTGTGGCATAGGACCATCAGTCGCAGCCACTACAAGTACAGCACCGTCCATTTGGGCAGCACCAGTAATCATGTTCTTTACATAGTCAGCATGACCAGGACAGTCAACGTGTGCGTAGTGACGGGCTTCCGTCTCATACTCAACGTGTGCTGTGTTGATCGTGATACCCCTTTCTTTTTCTTCAGGAGCACCATCGATTTCATCATACTTCTTTGCCTGTGCAAGACCTCTCTTGGAAAGGATCTCAGTGATGGCAGCTGTCAATGTGGTCTTACCGTGGTCAACGTGACCGATAGTACCAATGTTTACGTGGGGTTTGACCCGCTTGAAAGTCTCTTTAGACATTGTTATACGTTTTTGTTTGTTTAAACTTTTTTTACCTATGGAAACGGCCGCAAAGTTATTGACTTTGGGTCGATTAACAAAAGTTTTTTCCCTAAAGGCCTGGAGCCGTTGGTGAGAATCGAACTCACGACCTCTTCCCTACCAAGGAAGTGCTCTACCCCTGAGCTACAACGGCTTGTCAACCACCGCTTCAGGGCGGCAAGTGAGCGGGAGACGAGTCTCGAACTCGCAACCTATAGCTTGGAAGGCTATCGCTCTACCAATTGAGCTACTCCCGCTTAGTTTTATCGGTAAAGAAGTTCAAACCCCAGTTCCTGAGGAAATGTGGGCAGGAGAGGATTCGAACCTCTGAAGTCGAAAGACAGCGGATTTACAGTCCGCCCCATTTGGCCGCTCTGGAACCTGCCCGCACATATTCACATATACACTAAAAGAGGTTTTACCCTCTTTTAATATAAGAGCCAGAGAAGGGACTCGAACCCCCGACCAGCTGATTACAAATCAGCTGCTCTACCAGCTGAGCTACTCTGGCTTAATGTCCCGCGGAATAATGGTTTTGACTTCCTTACCGATAACGCTTCAATCTGTAAAAGATCTATCCCTTTTTGGGGAGGCAAAGGTAATGGAATTCTTCAAAAGCAGAAAATTTGTAGAAAAAAATTTGGAAATATTTCAGCAGCCAAATTAAACGGCCTGCTTTCCCTTTACTTTCTTGATCTTTATCAGTACCGCATCAAGCGCCATGTCAAAGGATTCCTCGAAGGATTTGGTGCTTTGCTTGACAAAAATCTCGTGCAATTTTCCTGTTCACGTGGTCAAGCAATTTTGTGTCGGCATCAAAATGTACAGATTGGATGTTAACGGTCATTTCAGCGGATTTTTACTGTGAAGGATAGAAGCGATTCTCCTATTAAGTTAAGCAAAAAGGGATGGGTATCAAAATTAAATCCGTTAAAAAAAAACGAAAAATCATCCTTTGGGATGGGCTTTTTTGTGGATGTCCCGCAAACGCTCAATATTGTTGTGGGTATAGACCTGCGTGGCCGCCAGGCTGCTGTGCCCAAGCAACTCTTTTACGGCATTCAGTTCAGCCCCATTCCCAGTGAGATGGGTGGCAAAACTGTGGCGCAGCACGTGCGGACTTTTCTTCTCTGCGGTGGTCACCAATGAAAGGTATTTTTTCACAGTATCATAGACCTGACGGGCCGTTGGAGGCTTCTGTTTTGGGGTAAGCAAGAGGTTGGGAAAGATCGCTTCCGGGAAAAGAGTGGCCTTTTCCTGGGCATATTCCCTGATCTTTTCGGTCAGCTCAGTTTGAAGGGGAATGATCCTTTCCTTGTTTCCTTTTCCCAATACTTTCAACTGGCTTCTTGCATGATCAATCTGGCTTGATTTCAGGCCTACCAACTCGCTGACCCGGATGCCGGTATGGTAGAGCAGGGAAAGGATCAGGTGGTCTCCCCTGCCCCCGAAATCATCGGGGAAAGTGGTTTGGTTCAACAGTGTCTCCATCTGGTCCTGCTCTACATAAGACGGTAATCGTTTTCTGGTCTTCAGGACCTGGATGGTTTTGGTTGGGTTGGCAGTGATTTGACCGTGAATCAGGCAATAGCGAAAGAATGATTTGAGGGAGGATATTTTTCTATTGATGCTTCTGGGCTGTACTTTGATCAGGGTCAGTGATGCCATCCAGGACCGGATCATTCCCGGGGTGACCTCTGCAGGCTGGCTCACCGCAAATTGTACCTGCGCAAAGGAAAAAAAGGAGGCCAGGTCGTCTGCATAAGCCCTGTAGGTATGCGCAGAGTAGCGCTTTTCGAACTTGATAAAATCAAGGAAGGGGGACAGTATGGGCTGCTGGGGTATGGGCATAAAAAAGAGTAGTCATAAAGTTAGTGAACCGCATGACTACTCTGGAATATTTTTTAGCGAAGCAACGACTACGATTCGATGGTGCCGTTGAAGATCTTCTGCTTGTAGATCGCTTTCAACATCTCACCCCTGCGCCTGATGGAAGGCTTTATAAATGCCTGACGCTCACGCAGTTGCAAAAGCGTTTTGGATTTTTCGTACTTCTTTTTGTACTTCTTAAGGGCTTTGTCTATGTTTTCGCAGTCTTTTGAATCGATGATCAGCATATTTTTCCTCTTTTTAGGGATTGCAAAGATAGGGGAATTGGTGTGTAAATCAAAAGGTGGAAACTGATTTTGTAAAAAAGTTTCTACCTTTTTATGTTTTAACTGTGGATTGAATGTAATTCCTAAAAGAACAAGGTTAAAAAACAAGGAAATTAAGAATACGCCAATGTTCAGGAATTCATTGGAATATTTCCTGAATTGTGCAGAAGCATTGCTCACCCATAGGCAAACAACAGCAAGGACACAAATTCGAAAATAGGTCATATTTGACATAAAGGTAAACCAGCGTTATGATAAATTAGCCTAAAAGTCAATGCGCACAGGTATTTTTAACGTTTTACCCCACCATATATTGCCCATTTTGTGTGGGAGAACAATCCTTCCTACATTTGCGCAAACAACTTTGAATGAGCCTCATAGAAGAACTCAAATGGCGGGGAATGCTCCAAGACATCATGCCGGGCACAGAAGAGCAGCTGAACAAGGAAGCAACCACGGCCTATATTGGCTTTGACCCCACTGCAGAGAGCCTGCACATTGGGAGTTTGGTTCCTATTTTGCTCCTGTATCACCTTCAACAAGCGGGGCATAAGCCCATAGCCCTCGTGGGGGGTGCCACCGGAATGGTGGGCGATCCGAGCGGAAAAAGCGAAGAAAGAAACCTTTTGAACGAGGAAACCCTTCAGAAAAACATTGCTGGCGTCAGAAGCCAGCTCGAAAAATACCTGGATTTCAATCCTGCAAGAGAGAATGCAGCCGAAATTGTCAACAATTATGATTGGTTCAAGGGCCTGGGATTCATTGACTTTTTGCGGGATGTGGGTAAACACATCACCGTGAACTACATGATGTCCAAGGACAGTGTCAAAAAAAGAATTGAGGGTGAAACGGGCATCAGCTATACTGAATTTGCCTATCAGCTGATGCAGGGATATGATTTCTATTGGCTCTATACCTACAAAAACTGCAAACTACAGATGGGAGGAAGCGATCAGTGGGGCAATATCACCACTGGCACCGAACTGATCAGGCGCAAAGCTGGGGGCGAAGGATTTGCCTTCACTTGCCCTTTGATTACCAAGGCAGATGGGGGAAAATTCGGCAAAACCGAAAAGGGAAATGTTTGGCTGGATTCAGAAAAAACAACGCCTTTCCAATTTTATCAATTCTGGCTGAACGCAGCCGATACGGATGCTGAAAAATGGATTAAAATCTTCACCCTGCTTCCCAAGGCAGAGATTGAATCTCTGCTGGCAGAACATGCTGTTGATCCTGGTGCCAGGATCCTGCAAAAAAAACTGGCGGAATCCATTACCGCATTTGTCCATGGAGCGGAGGAATGTGCCACTGCTCAACAGACCACAGAACAACTGTTTGGTAAAAAAGAGGAAATCAACCTGCATGAATTGAGTGAAGATGAATTGCTCAATGCCATGGAAGGTGTGCCGGTACATACAATTACAAGTGCATCTATACATGCAGGTATAGACATCGTGTCTTTCCTTGTTGATACAGGGATTTTCCCAAGCAAAGGCGAAGCCCGTAAAATGGTTCAGGGAGGCGGCATCAGCATCAACAGAGAAAAAATCGCAGACCAGGCATTTCTAATCAATGCATCAAGTTTATTGGCGGAAAAATACATTGCTGTTCAGAAAGGAAAGAAGAACCATTACCTGGTGAAGATGGATTGAATAAATTTCATCCACGATTGATGCTGAAAATTTTGGCACAAAAAGGTAAATATCTTATTTTTGCGTCCCGTTAGGGAGGATGCCCGATAGTATAATGGTAGTACGACAGATTTTGGTTCTGTTTGTCTTGGTTCGAATCCAGGTCGGGCAACAAAAAAAAGATTCGCATTTTGCGGATCTTTTTTTATTCGGTCATCTTGCCAGATTTCTTGAGGTATCGTACAATCCCATAACCAATTGCCAATCCAATTACGGCATATATACTATTGGCCATTCTATCTTCAATTTGATACAGACGAAAGATCAGCAACACAATACCCGCCAACCAAATGAATTGGGTAGTATATTCTTTGAGTACCCATCTTTTCCAATTGAACTCCATGGAGGAAAATGTTGCCCCAATGCCTTTCAGGGAAGGAATCCAACGGTTGACTTTTGCACAGTAGGCATCGAAGTCAGCACCAAATTTTCCTCTTAAAAAATGTTCTTCAGCCAACACAATGGCCTGGTAAATGAAGAGAAACAATGGCATGATGATGGCCACATAAATCAATGAGTTGGCCAAAATTCCTACGCCCAATAGCATCAGGATATTACCAACATACAGCGGGTTTCTGCAATGAGAAAAAATCCCTGTAGAAACCAGGTGCTCAGCATAAACCTTCTTGTCTTTCCCTCCCCTCACAATATAGGCCAACCCAATGGTGGCGCCCCTGATGGCCTGACCCAATACCGTAACAAACAGTCCTATGACCAGGGGCCAGGTTTTATAATCTGTATGGAAAATGTCATCCGTAAATAACTCGGGGGAAGGCAAAAACAACAATCCGTAGAGCAGTATGAAAAGTAGGTTCCTGTACTTGAAAAAGAAATTACCGATCTGGATCATGATAGTTTTTTTGCAATGAATCCTGAGAAATTATACCACTTGAAAAATACTTCCACCGTCCTGAAACCAACCTCTTTCAACAGGGTGATGTTCTCGCTCAACTTATAGGGAATCAGGATGTTTTCAAGGGCCTCACGTTTCTGTGAAATCTCCATTTCACTGTAATCATTCCTGCGTTTGAAATCATAATAATACTTGATAAAATCGCGGTTGAAATCGGTTTCCTCTGCGAGGATTTTCTCAATCACAATCAATACACCACCTGGCTGAAGTTGCTCGTGAATGGACCTCAACAATTTCTCACGGGCAATGGGCCGAACAAACTGAAGGGTCAAACAGAGAATCACCACTGAGGCATCTTTCATTGCCACATGACCAGAGTTCAGGTCTGCCACTTCAAGCGAATAAGGCCTTGTCATTCCCCTTTCTTCGAGTTTGGTCTTGCATTTTTCCAGCATGGGGGCCGAATCATCAATGCCCACAAACTTGATGTGCTGGGGAACAGTTTGGTCCATCATGATCATGGTGGCACCGGTAGAGCAGCCCAGGTCGTAGATGACGCCATTTTCACCACATTGGTCTGCCACCAGCTCAGACATCATCCTTTGCATTTCGATGTAATAAGGCACAGAACGGGTAACCATATCATCAAATACGCCTGCCACTTTGTTGTTAAAAGCAAAATCAGAGGCTTGCTTGATGGGTTCGTCAAAAATCTTGTCCATGTTGTATTGTTAACGGGGTGAACCGACATTTTCTGCCGGTATCTTAGTTATTTATTGGTTGAGTGCCTGCAGGATTTCTTCAATGATGTCTTCGGGATGCTCCAAGCCAACGGAAAGCCTGATCAATCCAGGGGTGATGCCTACGGCCTGTCTTTCTGCTTCACTGAGCTTAGAATGGGTGGTGCTTGCAGGATGAGAGGCAATGGTGCGGCTGTCTCCCAGGTTATTGGTCATTGACAACCATTTCAGGCCATTGAGGAACTTGCGGCCTCCTTCGAGGCCTGCCTTGAGTTCAAACGTCAAAATACCTCCGCCATTGGACATCTGCTTAACGGCAATATCATACCTGGGGTGTGATGGCAAAAATGGGTACTTGACCCAATTCAATGCAGGATGATTTTCCAGGGCCTTTGCAATCTGCAAGGCATTTTGTGCATGCTTGTCCATCCTTACATAAAGCGTTTCAAGGCTTTTGGACAAAATCCAGGCATTGAAGGCACTTAGTGATGGTCCGGTATTGCGGATATAGAGATACATCTCCTTGACCAATTCTTTTTTTCCTACAACTACGCCACCCAATACCCTTCCCTGGCCATCCATGAACTTGGTGGCTGAATGCAAGACCAGGTCGGCTCCAAACAGGATGGGTTGTTGCACCGCAGGCGTTGCAAAACAATTGTCCACCACAAAAATAATATTGTGTTTTTTGCAGATGGCTGCAACCATTTCCATATCAATGATATCCAATCCAGGATTGGACGGGGTTTCGACATAGAGCAATTTCGTATTTGACTTGACCAGCGCCTCAATGGATTCGGGCTTGTTCATGTCAAAATAGCTGTATTCAATCCCCCATTTGGGCAGGTATTTTGTTAAGATAGCATGGGTGGATCCAAACACAGCAGCTGCAGAAATAACATGATCCCCTGCAGACAAAAAGGTCATGAAGCAGGCATTGACGGCAGCCATGCCTGATGCAGTGGCAATACCATCCTCGGCGCCTTCCATCAAACAGACCTTTTTGATGAACTCATCAACAGAAGGATTGGAAAAGCGTGAATAGATGTTTACATCCAGGCTATCATCAGAAAAAGCAGCGGCCATGTCTTCGGCAGAATCATAGACAAAACTGCTGGTGAGAAACAATGGGGTTGAGTGTTCCTTCTCTCCTGTTCTTTCTGTTTGGGTCCTTATGGCTAATGTTTCGGGGCGCATTCAAAATATTTTATTGTCCGGACACTGCCGAACCATTTACAATAACGCTGAAATCGATGGCAGCACCTGCCGCCCTTAGGGTTTCAGCCACAGAACAATATTTCTCCATGGAAAGGTCTACTGCCTTGTAGGCTTTTGATGGATCAACCTCTCCTGTAATGGTAAAAATCAACTGGATGTTTTTCCAGAGTGAAGGTTCTTTTCCTTCCTCTCTGTGACCATCCACCTCAATGGTAAGGTCTTCAAGTACCTGGCGTTGTTTTTTCAGGATACTGATCACATCAACGGCGCTGCAACCACAAAGTGCCGAAAGCAACATTTGCATGGGCCTGAAACCAGTTCCGTTTCCTCCTTGTTCTACAGGGATGTCGATGCGCATGGTATGCCCATCAGCATCTGTAACATCTAATCCATATTCCTTTTCAGCCAAGCGGGCCGTGATCAATGCCATAAGAATAAATTAAATGCAAATATACGATTTCAGCCCCAAAAACGGCTTGGTAGCCCTACTTGATTGGTATTCGAGGCAACTGCGCTACATTTGGGAATATGAGCAGCGAAACAGCCCTCTTGGTTCAGGAAAAATTGGCAGGCCTTCAGGGCAGCTTGAGGCAATTGAAGGAGGACAAGATTCAACTCCAGGCCGAGATCGATTTGCTTAAAAAAGAGAAGGAAATTTTGATGAAAGCCCTGAATCATTTTACGGCTTTGGAAAATCAAGCCGAAAGCCTGCAAAACAAGAACATCCTCCTTGAATCCCAACTTCATTCCTTGCTAAAAGCGATTGCAACAATGGAAAGGGATAGCTGAATTGAAACCAGCTTAATTCTTCAGCAATTGGCTGATGCATTTTTCAAGGCTCCCTTTCCAACTTTCGGGATACACACCAAACACACGCTTGATTTTTTGTTTGTCCAACACGCTGTACGCTGGGCGTTTTGCCGGAGTTGGATATGCAGAGGAAGGAATCGGGTGAACAAAACAATCTGCAGCAATCAGCCGTTTGATTTCTAAGGCAAAATCATACCAGGTAATTTCTCCGTCATTGGAATAATTGTAGATTCCCGGATGCCATTGTGATTGGCTGATAATATGTAGCATAAAAGTGGCCAGGTCTGATGCCCATGTCGGGCTACCCTTCTGGTCGTTGACCACTGAAATCTCTTTGCGATCCTTCATCAAACGCATCATGGTTTTGACAAAATTGTTGCCATAATAAGAGTAAACCCAAGAGGTCCGGATGATGACAGAAAGGGGATCATTTTTGATGGCCGCTTGCTCACCTTCAAGTTTTGTTTGTCCATAAACGGAACCAGGGCCTGTGGGAGATGTTTCATCATAAGGTTCGCTTGCATCTCCGCCATAGACATAATCGGTGGACACATGAATGAAGCGGCAACCATGGGCAGCTGAAACAGCGGCCAGTATCCCAACAGATTCAGCGTTGACAAGCTGTGCCAATGCAGCCTCTTGTTCTGCTTTGTCTACAGCTGTATAGGCGGCACAGTTGATGCAAAAATCAGGTGAGAATGATGCAAATACATTGCTCACCAACTCAAATTGGTGGATGGGCAGATCCTCCCTCGAGAGAAACAAAAACGCATACTGTGTTTGGTTGGAAGCTAGATCTCTCAACTCCTTTCCAAGCTGACCGTTGGCTCCTGTAACGAGGATCTTCTTCATGGCTCAAGGTTAAAAATTGGCATCGATGTTTTCGAATGTTGGAAGTACGAGGTCTTTCTCTGAAACGATCATTTCTTCAGGAGAAAGTTTCCAGTCTATCTTCAGCGTTGGATCATTGAAAATCAATCCTGATTCACTCTGCTTGTTGTAAAGGGCATCGCATTTGTACATCACATCAGCCGATGCACTGAGGACAGAAAACCCATGGGCAAATCCTTTGGGAATGAGCAATTGCTTTTTGTTCTCTGCTGTGAGGACCACTGAGAATGATCTTCCATATGTTGGTTGTCCTTTTCTCAGGTCAACAACCACATCCAATATCTCTCCTTGCAAGACCCGCATCAGTTTTGTTTGTGCGAAGGGTGCTTTTTGAAAATGCATCCCCCTGATCACCCCATGCTTGGAATGGGACTGGTTGTCCTGCACCCAATGAAAATCAAGTCCTGCTTTCAACTGCGTATCCCTGTTGTAGCTTTCAAAAAAATATCCTCTATCATCCCCAAAAACAGAAGGGGTTAACAGAAGCAATCCTTCAAATCCTGTTGTTTCAATTGTCATCTTATCTACTTGTATATTGCTGTTCGTAATACTGCTTATATGATCCGGAGGTTACGCTTTGGATCCATCCCTCATTGGCCAGGTACCAGTCAATGGTCTTGTCCATGCCTTCCTCAAATTGAAGAGAAGGCTCCCAACCCAATTCCTTGTTCAACTTGGTGGCATCAATGGCATAGCGCATGTCATGACCAGCACGGTCTTTTACATAGGTAATGAGCTTGGCGCTTTCACCATCAGCCCTTCCAAGTTTCTTGTCCATGATGTTACAGAGCAAGTGAACAATATCAATATTTTTCCACTCATTGAATCCACCGATGTTATAGGTCTCTCCCAATTTACCTTGATGGAAGATTACGTCAATGGCCCTTGCATGATCGTTCACCCAAAGCCAGTCACGCACATTTTCACCTTTACCGTAAACGGGAAGTGGCTTTGAATGCACAATATTGTTGATCATCAGTGGCAATAGTTTCTCAGGAAACTGGTGCGATCCATAGTTATTGGAACAATTGGAAATAACCATGGGCAAACCATAGGTATGAAAATATGCACTTACCAGATGGTCTGAAGATGCCTTGGATGCTGAATAGGGAGAACGGGGATCATAGGATGTTTCTTCAGTAAAGAATCCGGTCTCTCCCAGCGAACCATATACCTCATCGGTGGACACATGGTAAAACAATTTGTTTTCCATATTGTCCCATGATTTTTTGGCGGCGTTCAACAATACGGCTGTTCCAATTACATTGGTTTTTACAAATGAAAGGGGATCAAGGATAGACCTGTCTACATGGCTCTCTGCGGCCAGATGAATCACCGCATCAAAGGATTGGTCTGCGAACAATTGATTGATAAAGGTCTCTTCGGTAATATCACCTTTCACAAAACTGTAATTGGGTGCATTTTCAATGTCCCTTAGGTTTTCAAGATTGCCGGCATAGGTAAGGGCATCGAGGTTCACAATGGCATAATCAGGGTATTTGTTCACAAACAACCTGATCACGTGTGATCCTATAAAACCTGCACCTCCTGTGATCAATATTTTCTTCATGGCTACTAAAATTATAATTGACAGTTAATTAAACTCCTTGGGTTGCTTGGTCAATTCCTCTTGGGGGAGAGACTTGAAATATTCATACGTAATCCTCAACCCTTCTGCCCTGTCTACTTTTGGTTCCCATCCAAGCAATTCTTTTGCCTTGGTAATGTCGGGCTTGCGTTGTTTCGGATCATCCACAGGCAATGGCTTGAAAACAATCTTGGTCTTGGCTCCAGTCAGCTTGAGGATTTCTTCCGCAAACTCCAACAAAGAAATCTCCACCGGGTTTCCTATGTTCAAGGGAGATACATAGTCGCTCATCAAAAGCCTATAAATGCCCTCGACAAGATCATCAACATAACAGAAAGACCTTGTCTGAGACCCGTCTCCAAAGACAGTCAGGTCCTCACCCCGGAGTGCCTGTCCGATAAAAGCTGGTAAGGCCCTTCCGTCATTCAGCCGCATCCTTGGACCATAGGTATTGAATATGCGGATAATCCTCGTTTCAACCTGGTGAAAAGTATGATAGGCCATGGTGATGGACTCCATAAAGCGTTTTGCTTCATCATACACACCACGCGGACCTACAGGATTTACATTCCCCCAGTATTCTTCTGTTTGGGGATGCACCAATGGATCTCCATATACCTCAGAGGTAGACGCCACGAGCATCCTGGCACCCTTGGCCTTGGCAAGACCAAGACAATTATGGGTACCCAAAGCACCAACTTTCAATGTTTGGATAGGTATCTTGAGGTAGTCAATAGGGCTTGCGGGTGAGGCAAAATGAAGAATATAATCGAGGCTGCCAGGAACGTGAATGAATTTGGTGATGTCATGGTGATAGAATTCGAATTCCTTCAATTTGAACAGGTGTTCAATGTTCTTGAGATCACCCGTGATCAGGTTGTCCATGCCCACCACATCAAATCCTTCTTTGATGAAACGATCGCACAAATGCGACCCAAGAAAACCGGCAGCACCAGTAATAAGAACTCTTTTATTTGCCATTGTCTAAAAATTAAATTTGTGGGTTACGGCCAATGCTTTCATAATGGAATCCAAGTTCATTGACACTGTTGACTTCAAAAAGATTTCTTCCATCGAAAATTACTTTCTGCTTGAGGCTCTTGACTATTTTCAAGAAGTCAGGCGTTCTGAATTCATTCCACTCTGTTGCGATGATCAGTGCATCGGCACCTTCCAGTGCATCATACTGGTTTTCGGCAAAATTGATCTTATCTCCCAATAGTGCTTTCACATTGGGCATGGCCTCTGGGTCAAATGCAGAAATTGTTGCTCCAGCTGCCAGCAGCGCATCTATCATGTCCAAAGCCGGCGCTTCACGGATATCGTCTGTATTGGGTTTGAAGGCCAATCCCCAGAAGGCAAAATGTTTTCCGGCCAAATCATCATTAAAATATTTGTTGATTTTGGGCATAAGGTGCAATTTCTGCTTCTTATTAACATCCATCACAGCATTGAGGATTTGAAAATCATACCCCACTTCAGCGGAACTTTTTACCAGGGCCTGCACATCCTTGGGAAAACAACTTCCGCCATAACCAATGCCTGGGAAAAGAAATCTTTTCCCGATGCGGGCATCACTTCCAACACCCAAGCGAACCATGTCAACATCCGCACCCATCCTCTCGCAAAGCTGTGCAATCTCATTCATGAAAGAAATCTTGGTAGCCAAGAAAGAATTGGCTGCATATTTTGTCAGTTCTGCAGAGCGAACATCCATATAAATCAAGGGATTACCCGATCGCACAAAGGGCGCATACAACTCATTCATGAGCTTTTTAGATCGCTCTGAATGTGTACCGATCACTACCCGATCTGGTTTCATGAAATCCTCTACCGCAACCCCTTCCCTCAGGAACTCTGGATTGGAAACAACATCAAATTCCACCTTGCTGTTTTCGGCGATGGCCTTTTGAACTTTCTCTGCAGTTCCAACCGGAACGGTGCTTTTGTCCACCACAACCACATAGTCTTCAATGATATTTCCCAGGTCTTTGGCAACGCCCAATACATACTTGAGATCTGCAGATCCATCTTCACCCGGCGGTGTTGGAAGGGCAAGAAACAGGATCTTGGCATCCTTGATTCCCGCCTTCAGGTCTGAAGTGAAATGCAGGCGCTGCTCCTTGAGATTTCTTAAAAATATTTTCTCAAGCCCGGGTTCGTAGATCGTAATCTCTCCTGCACTGAGTTTGTCTACTTTTCTCTGGTCTATATCAACACAAGTAACTTCATTGCCCGTTTCGGCAAAACAAGTACCTGTAACTAGTCCGACATATCCGGTTCCGATGACTGCAATTTTCATGGGTTGAGTTTATTTGACGAAGCTGTTAATGTGATGTACAATAAAATCCAATTGTTCCTGATCCAATTCTGTATGAATGGGAAGCGATACAACCCGGTGGGTAAGCCAATCGGTGACAGGCAAATCAACGGCAGGAAGATTCAAAAAGGAAAACATGTTTTGCCTGTGGGCTGGAACAGGATAATAGATCATGGCAGGGATACCAACATTGGCGAGCTGTTCAACCAATTTATCCCTGTTTTGGTCTTTCAATATCAACGTGTATTGGTGAAAAACATGGGTATTCCCACTAGCAATAAAGGGCGTGGTTATATGGGGATTGGAGGCAAAAGCGTTAGAATAGAAGTCTGCAGCCTGCTTCCTGGATTTGTTGTAAGCGTTCAACTGTTTTATTTTGACATTCAATACTGCAGCCTGAATGGAATCGAGCCGGGAATTGCATCCCACCATATCATGGTAATACCGCTTGCTTTGTCCGTGGTTGGCAATCATCCTCATTTTATCCGCAAGGCTGGCATCGCGGGTAACGATGGCACCACCATCGCCAAAACATCCCAGGTTTTTGGATGGGAAAAACGAAGTGCAGCCAATGTCTCCGATAGTTCCTGTCATGTGGACGGTACCATCGCTGAACTGAATGGTAGCACCAATGGCCTGTGCATTGTCCTCAATCACAAAAAGTCCAAACTCCTTTGCAATGGCCATGATTTCTTCCATGGGGGCAGACTGTCCATACAAGTGAACGGGGACAATCGCCTTGGTCTTAGGGGTAATGGCCTCCCGAATCTTGCCGGGATCAATGCAGAAAGTCCTTGGGTCAACATCCACAAAAACTGGATTAAGCCTTAACAAGGCCATCACTTCTGTTGTTGCAATATAGGTGAAGGAAGGGGTGATCACTTCGTCACCCGGTTCCAATCCCAATGCCATCATGGCTATCTGCAAAGCATCTGTACCATTGGCACAAGGGACAACATGGTCTATACCCAGGAATTGGCCCAACTGTGCTGAAAAATCAGTGACTGCTTTTCCATTGATAAATGATGCATTTTTAACAACATCAGCAATGGCTTCATCAACCTCGGTTTTGATGTTGAGGTATTGCCTTTTCAAATCCACCATCTGGATAGGAACCATAATCCTTTATTTGTGGCGCGAAGGTAAGAAAATAAAGGGCATAACTTAATTTGGCCGTAGCTTTACCACTTAATGTAGGCATGCTGCTTTTTTACCATATATTCCTCCATGTATACAATTTAGGTATACGGTTTGCCTCCATCTGGAATGCCAAAGCCCGGTTATGGGTTGAAGGGAGAAATAATATATTTGAAAGGCTGAAAGCAGCTGTAGAAAATGGACAAGGACCCATCATTTGGATGCACAGTTCCTCTCTGGGTGAATTTGAACAAGGAAAACCAGTACTGGAAAGCCTAAAAACCACCTACCCAGGCCACAGGATCCTCCTGACTTTTTTCTCCCCTTCGGGATATGAAATCAGGAAAAACTATGACGGAGCGGACATGGTTTTTTACCTCCCCCTGGATGGACGCATCCGTTCACGGAAATTTCTCGACATCATTGACCCGGAGTTGGCCATCTTCATCAAATATGAATCCTGGTTCTATTACCTCAATGGGCTAAAAAAAAGAAGGATTCCTACCCTGCTGGTATCCGCCATCTTTACACCCAAACAGAACTTTTTTGGACCAATGGGTGGTTTTCTCAGAACCTTGCTCGAAAGCTATACCCATCTGTTTGTCCAGGATGCACCATCGGCAGCCATCCTGGAAAAATTCAAGCTCAAGGCCCCTGTTACCATTGCTGGTGACACGCGCTATGACCGTGTTGCAGAGATCACAAGCATACCCTTTCATCACAGTGTTATTGAAGCATTTTGCAATCAAGCCGATACCATGATTGCAGGAAGCACCTGGAAAGAAGATGAGGAAATGCTTTCAGGATTATTGGATGCCCAACCTGACCTAAAACTCATTATCGCGCCGCATGAAATTGGTCCAAAACATCTCCAGGAAATCAGGCGATTGTTCAAACAACCTATTCTCCTATCTGAAGTGGTTGACCATGAACGATTGAAAGATGCCAGGGTATTGATCATTGACTGCATTGGCATGCTGTCAAAGCTTTACCGCTATGCCACCATCAGTTATGTGGGTGGAGGATTCAATGCTGCAGGCATCCACAACATCCTTGAACCTACCGCCTATGGGAAAACAGTCATTTTTGGGCCCAACCACGACCGAACAGCAGAAGCAAAAGCATTGATTGAAATTGGAGTGGGCTTCAGTTACGGTACAAAACAAGACCTGGTTTCCATCACTGAAAAACTACTTTCGGATAATGAAATGAGAACATCACTGGATGAAACTGCAAAGCATTTTGTGCTTCAAAGAAAGGGAGCAACACAAATCATTGTCCATCATATTGAAGAGAATCGGCTCCTGAGCAAACCATAAAATTTTTCAACCACAGCGGCCTGTTCAAGGTTGTCTTGCACGCTCCTGATGTATTGGTTAGCGATTGACTCCGCTTCGCTGAAGTTTTTGGCATGGTCCAACAATCCCATCATCGTATCAAAACTGTGAGCATCACCCCTGAAGAGTGTCTCCATAAAAATATACCGGTCATTGATGCCCATGGCAGACTTCAATGAATCTTGCCGAAGCTGTTGCAGCCGATCAGAGAGGTCTGGCACTGAAGGATTGAGCCGATCATTCAAGGATTGAACTGTGGCAACATATGTTTCAGGATCAACAGTTTTTTGGTCTTGAACACGTGTTTCCTGTTCTACAGGCTTTTCCGATACCATCAATTCCCGGATAATATCGAAGCCAATTTCCAATAAGGCTTCCTTCGAGGCCCCTTCAAGGGTCTGGCGGTTCAACTTTTCCGTCAATTGTTCAAGTCTTTCCATCGCTTTGTGGTATTTTTACAGTTCGTTGTTCATAAAGATAACAAGAGATCAACAAACAAAACATGTTCACAGAACCAATCAACCATAGTCAACAAGCAGGATGGATAGAAGTAGTCTGTGGATCCATGTTCTCAGGAAAGACAGAGGAGTTGATCAGAAGGGTAAAACGTGCCAAAATTGCCAACATGCGTGTGGGTATATTCAAACCCTCCATTGATATCCGATACCATGTGGGAAAGATTGTTTCCCACGATGAAAATACCATCAATGCCACACCGGTAAAAGCATCCAAAGACATCCTTACCCAAGCCGAGGCATTCAATGTTGTTGGTATTGACGAGGCCCAATTTTTTGATGCTGAAATTGTTGATGTGTGTGAAACCCTCGCCAATGCTGGAAAACGGGTCATTGTGGCTGGCCTCGATATGGACTATACAGGTAACCCATTTGGTCCGATGCCTGCTTTATTATCAGTAGCCAATTATGTAACCAAGCTCCATGCCGTTTGCATCAAATGTGGAGGAATTGCCAGTTATTCCTTCAGGATTTCAACCAACACAGACCAAGTGGTCTTGGGAGAAAAAGACCACTACGAAGCCCGTTGCAGGAATTGCTTCAACACATAACACAATTACCTTGGAAGCACTGAATCAATATACCGCGCTGCTGAAAAAAGAATTCTTGCTGGAGTCCAGACAGCAGCATACCCTTTATGGTGTGATGCTGTACATCGCGTCAACGGTATTTGTCATTTACCTTACCATTGATTCCCCTGATGCTGACACCTGGAACTCCCTTTTTTGGATAACCCAGCTTTTTATTTGCATCAATGCGGTAGCAAAAAGTTTTTTACAGGAAGCCAGGGGTCGAATGCTCTATTATTATTCCATCACTTCTCCAGTTGTATTCATCCTTTCAAAACTCAGTTACAATGTACTCTTGATGCTGGCCATGAACCTGGTGAACTTATTGCTCTACAGCGCATTCATGGGCAACCCTACTGAATCATTTCTGCAATTTCTTTTTATTGGACTTTTGGGCTCCATGGGCCTGGGTTTGGTATTTACCATGTTGGCCGCCATCGCCAGCAAGGCCATGCAGCAAGCGTCACTGATGGCGATTCTTGGCTTTCCCCTGATCATCCCCCAGCTTCTCTTGCTGGTCAGGCTATCAAAAACGGCATTTTCCGAGGTATTCAGGGATGGTGTACCCCAGCAATTGGTCCTGCTCCTTGTATCCCTTGACATACTCATTGTGTTCCTTGCCGTTATTTTATACCCATTTTTATGGAAAGATTAGCCGAAGGGCCTAATTTTGCCAACCAAAGCTACGGGTTGTATGCCCGTTGAACAGAACAAGGGTTCCTTCAATGCTTTACAATACATCCATGCCATGCGACTTACCTGGTGGAAAATAACTGCAATCGTTTTGCTTGTTTATGCTGTAATTGGAGGCCTTTTGCTTCCTGTTCCTGAACTGAGTCAATTGGGAGAGACCATCAGAAACCTTTACTACCACGTATGCATGTGGTTTGCGATGATGATTCTTTTTACCATTTCAATTGCCCAAAGCATCAAGTACCTGAGAACAGGATTGATTGAGCATGATATCAAAGCTTCTTCTTATGCCGGTGTAGGAACCTATCTTGGCTTGCTGGGCTATGCCACCGGTGCCATCTGGGCCAGCTTTACCTGGGCAGACCCCAACAATCCTGCATTTGCCTCTTTTGGTTCCATCATGAGAGAACCGAAGTTGATTGGTGCGGCCATTGCATTGCTGATTTATGGTGCCTACTTTATTTTAAGAAGTTCCATCACCGACATGGACCAACGAGCGAGGGTAAGTGCCGTGTACAATATTTTTGCATACGCCATGCTTTTCCCCTCTATTTGGATCATACCAAGATTGCTTCCCAGCTTGCACCCTGGCCAGGAAGGAAATCCTGCATTGAATTTCAATGATATTGATGCCAGGATGAGGATGGTGTTCTATCCCGCAGTGATTGGCTGGGCATTTTTAGGCATCTGGATTGCCACATTAAAAATTAGACACAAAATTTTACTGGAACAAAAATGGTTTGCGCATGAAAAATAAATTGATTGCTTTTATTGTAAGCATGGGAATCTTTGGTGCCAAGGCACAAGGTTCAACCACCAATGATACCATGGCATCTCTCATGAGATCCAATGGAAAAATTTATGTAGTGGTAGCCGTGGTGCTTACCATTCTCTTGGGACTGATCGCCTATTTGATTCGCTTGGACAGAAAAATCTCCAAACTCGAAAAAGAATCATAAACACCACCCTTTTCTTTTTGTCTTCCAACCAACGAAAAAAAATGCCATGAACCCTGAATACAGTTTTTTTGATGCCGTTTGTAAAAGTTTTGACAAAGCCGCTCAATACACCCAATTTGACCAAGGCATACTTGAACAAATCAAGCAATGCAACAGCGTGCTTCGCATGCATTTTCCCGTAAAAATCGGAGACAAGGTAGAAGTAATCAAAGCATACAGGGTTCAGCACTCCCACCACAAACTTCCCTGCAAGGGAGGAATCAGGTTCAGTGAAATGGTCAACCTGGACGAAGTAATGGCACTTTCTGCATTGATGACCTACAAATGTGCGATTGTGAATGTGCCTTTTGGTGGGGCCAAAGGTGGAATAACCATCGATCCTAAAAAGTACAGCGCCTATGACCTTGAGCGCATCACAAGAAGGTATACCAGCGAGCTGATCAAAAAAAGATTCATTGGCCCTGGCGAGGATGTTCCCGCTCCGGATTATGGTACGGGAGAAAGGGAAATGTCCTGGATCCTGGACACCTACATGGCGATGCACCCTGGAGAAGTGGAAGCATTGGGTTGTGTTACAGGAAAGCCAATTACGCAGGGTGGTGTAAGAGGAAGAAGGGAGGCAACTGGCTTGGGTGTTTTCTTTGGCATCAGGGAGGTTTGCAACAATGCCGAAGTCATGGCCAAACTTGGCTTGGAAACAGGTATTGCAGGGAAAAAAATAATTGTGCAAGGACTTGGAAATGTGGGTTACCACTCTGCCAAATTCTTTCAGGAAGGTGGTGCGTTGGTTGTAGGCCTGGCTGAATATGAGGGATCCATCTACAATGAAAATGGACTTGATGTTGAAGCCGTATTCCAACACAGAAAAAAAACCGGATCAATTCTTGATTTCCCCGGTGCAAGCAACTTCAGCAAGAATACAGATGCTTTGGAAGCCCCATGTGATATCCTCATTCCAGCGGCACTCGAAAATGTAATCAATGCTGAAAATGCTGATCGGGTTCAGGCCAAGATTATTGGAGAGGCTGCAAATGGGCCATTGACACCTGAGGCAGATGAAATCCTTGTCAACAAAGGAACCCTTGTTGTGCCTGACATTTATTTGAATGCCGGTGGTGTTACTGTTTCTTATTTTGAATGGTTGAAAAACCTTAGCCATGTTTCATATGGCCGTCTCGAAAGAAGATTCATGGAAAATCAAAATGCCAATATTGTATCCCAGCTTGAAGAAATGACGGGCAATAAAATCAGCGATGAACAAAAAAAATTGATTGTTCATGGACCGGATGAAATAGACCTGGTCAGGAGTGGGTTGGAAGATACCATGATCAAGGCCACCAAAGAGATTTTAGATTGCTGGAAACAAAATCCGACAATCATAGACATGAGAACAGCTGCTTTCGTAGTAGCCATCAACAAGGTGGGAACAAGCTATTTGGAGCTGGGAATTTTCCCATAGAAAACATGTTTACTCATGTTTTGGAAAAAAAGATACCCATTCAGGTATCTCTTTTTTTTTGTCTGCCACATGGCATTCAACACCATTGGTGACAACAAGATAACGAACCGGAATGGCGAGGTTATAGGAAAGAATTTGCATCAAAACTGGTGCTTTCAATGGAACATCAGCAGCCTTGCATTCGACCATCATCCATGGCTGGGTGCTTGAGTCAAACACCAGTAAATCAATCCGTTTCATCAAACTTCCCAGGCGCAATCCTTTTTCAACGGCTATCGAATGAGCAGGAATGCCTGCCGCCTTTATCAACCAATTGATGAAATTCTGTCGCACCCATTCTTCAGGCTGAAGGGCAACCCACTTCTGACGAATACTATCAAAAATTTCGGGCTGCCCACCCTGCTCACGGATCTTGAAATCAGGCTCGGGAAAATTCAGGTTGATCATGCATGCAAATTTATCAGTAATTTTAAGGAAGAACAACTTGAAATATGAACAGCAAGGAAGATATCGTCAAGAATTGGCTCCCCAGGTATACCGGAATGGCCTTAGAGCAATTCGGACAATATATCCTGCTGACCAACTTCAGCAAATATGTAAATCTTTTCGCAACATGGAACAACGTAGCCGTGGTTGGTCAAGACAAACCCATGCAATGCGCTACTTTTGACGGCATTACCATCATTAACTTTGGCATGGGCAGCCCCACGGCAGCTACCATCATGGACCTGCTTACCGCCATTGACCCCAAAGCCGTTTTGTTTCTCGGAAAATGTGGAGGACTTAAAAAAAGAAACAAGATTGGCGACCTGATACTTCCCATTGCCGCCATCAGGGGAGAAGGAACCTCAAACGACTACTTCCCTGCAGAAGTGCCCGCCATGCCAGCATTTGCGTTGCAAAAAGCGATTTCAACCACCATCCGCGAACATGAGCTGGACTACTGGACCGGAACCGTATACACGACCAACAGAAGGGTTTGGGAACATGACGAAGAATTCAAAAACTATCTCCAGAAAGTCAGGGCCTATGCCATTGACATGGAAACTGCCACCATTTTTTCTGTAGGCTTTTACAACAAAATCCCTACAGGAGCCTTGCTCCTTGTCAGCGACCAACCCATGATCCCCGAAGGGGTCAAAACAGAGGAAAGTGATAAACAGGTTACTGCTAATTTTGTAGAATCGCACCTCAAAGTAGGTATTGACTCACTGAAACAACTGATCAACAACGGCCATACGGTGAGACACCTCAGGTTTTAAGTCGTTTACGGTTTATAATTGGTGTAAAAAGCGAATTGACGCATCGGTAAATACGGTATTTTTTTTGTAATTTTGCAACCTTAATGCCAAAACAAGTCTGGTGCCGTAAGATCAGGTTTGATGGATATGACGCCCCATTAGGGTCGGTCTCCGGGATTTGTTTTCAGGCAAAATAAACATTTATACGCATGAAACTATCCCAATTCAGGTTCGATTTCCCCCTTAACCTCATTGCCCAGACACCCACCAAAAGAAGAGAGGACGCCAGGCTCATGGTTGTTCACAAAGACACTGGGCTGATTGAGAACAAAACCTTCAAGGACATTCTTGACTATTTTGAGGAAAAAGACGTTTTCGTAGTAAACAATACCAAGGTATTCCCTGCCAGGATGTACGGACGCAAAGAGAAAACCGGCGCCAAGATTGAGGTTTTTCTTTTGAGAGAGTTGAACAAGCAAAACAGGTTATGGGATGTGATTGTTGATCCCGCAAGAAAAATCCGTGTGGGCAACAAGCTCTATTTTGGTGATGCAGATGAATTGATTGCCGAAGTAATTGACAATACAACTTCAAGGGGAAGGACCATCCGGTTCCTTTTTGAAGGTTCAGATGAGGACTTCAAAATGGTGCTTAATTCACTTGGAGAAACACCTTTGCCCAAATACATCAAACGCAAGCCAGATGAGCTGGACAGAGAAAGGTACCAAACTGTTTATGCAAAGCATGAGGGCGCTGTTGCAGCACCAACCGCGGGGCTGCATTTTTCAGCAGAGTTGATCAAGCGTCTGGAAATTGAAGGAATCCGTTTTGCAGAAACAACCCTACACACCGGGTTGGGAACGTTCAGGGCCATTGAAGTAGAAGACCTCAGCAAACATAAAATGGAAGCTGAGTATTACAAGGTAGACGAGACTGCTTGCAAAATAGTGAACAAGGCAAAATCTGAAGGGCACCGGATCTGCTCTATAGGTACAACAACCATGAGGTCATTGGAGAGCACGTTTACTGCGGACAAAATGCTGAAACCTTCAGAGGGCTGGACAAATATCTTCATTCATCCTCCTTACGAATTTTCAATTTGTGATTCTCTGATCACCAATTTTCACCTGCCCAAAACTTCCTTGCTCATCATGGCTTGTGCATTTGCAGGCTACGAACTAACCATGGAAGCGTACAAAAAGGCCATCAAAGACAAGTACAGGTTCTTCAGCTATGGAGATGCCATGCTGATCATCTGATGATTGCGTTTTAGTCGAGCCCAAACAGGCCCTTGTTCAAAACCTTCAGCGTTTCATTCTTGAACGAAGTAGGAACCAGGATGGAAACATTGTGCAAACTACCTCCAAAACTGACCATGTTTACGGGTACTCCCGCAAGCGAATCAAACATCCTTGTCATGAGTTGGTCTTGCTGGGTGAGTTTGTTGCCAACCACTGAAACAATGGTTTGATCAGCAAGGACTTCCAATTCACCCAATGGTTGTAGCTCCTTGGAAATCTGGTCAAGGTTCAAGGTATTGTCGATGGTTACTGATACTGCCACTTCAGATGTTGTAATCATATCAATGGATGTTTTATATTTTTCAAACACCTCAAAAATCTTTCTCAGGAATCCATAGGCCAACAGCATGCGGCTGCTTTTTATTTTCACCATGACGATACCATCCTTTGCAGCAACTGCCTTCACGCCATTTCCATCAGGTTCTTTTAGAATGATGGTACCCTTTGCTTCCGGCTCCATTGTATTGAGCAGTTTCACTGGAATATTGTAGTGTTGTGCAGGCCAAATGGACGCTGGATGAAGGATTTTAGCCCCAAAATATGCCAGTTCAGCAGCCTCATCGAAGCTCAATTGTTCAATAGGACGGGTGGTGCCAACCACCCTTGGATCGTTGTTGTGCATGCCATCAATGTCCGTCCATATTTCACAAACAGAAGCAGTCACTGCAGCAGCCATCAAGGACGCAGAATAATCACTGCCGCCACGCTTTAGGTTATCCACCTCTCCCTTTGCATTCCTGCAAATGTATCCCTGGGTAATGTAAATAGGCTTGCCGGAATGGCTCTCCAATGCCTTGAGCAATTTTGCCCTGATGGCAAGCACCTGTGGCTCATCATTGGCATCTATTGCCATGAAATCAAGCGCAGGAAGCAATACATGGTCCTGGCCCTTCTCTTCCAGATAATAAGAAAACAACTTGGTACTCATCAATTCTCCCTGGGCAAGAATATCCTTGTTGAGCGCCTCATTGAAAGAAATTTTCAAAATGATGTTCAGGAATTCAAAATGCTCATTGATGCAGGCAACTGCCTTTGCCCTGATTGCCTCTTTTTCAAGCAAAGCATTGATGAAAACGCCATAATGGGCATGGAGTGCATCGATTGTATTTTTGGCTTTCTCCTTGTCTCCTGCGGCCAAAGCATCCCCAATGGCCACCAACGCATTGGTTGTTCCACTCAACGCACTCAAGACAACAATTTTTGGCTCATTGTCGCGGGTGATCAAGTCTCTTACCTGAAACATTCTTTCTGGCTTTCCAACGGAGGTTCCTCCGAACTTCATTATTTTCATGCGTTGTTGATTGAGTGTGTGCGAAGTTAAAACTTGATATTGAATTTTTCAGCAATCGATGCAAGGTCCTGCCAAACTACTTCAAGCAGTGGGATACCATGGATGCGGCGGTATTTTTCCATGGCTCGTTCAGGATCTCCAGGAATCATTACAGGCTGATTGGCATCAATAGGCTCAGCAGCCCGAAACCGCCTGATCCAAAGGTCCATATCCCGTTTAAAGTCCTCTGATTTTCTGAAAGCATCAATCCTCATTGCACCAAAAAAATGTCCAATGCCTTTTCCTGGCTGGTTGTCTGGCATGGGAACATATGCAGGAAATGGAGGGACCCAGGGACCAAAATTTGCCCCACTCAAAACTGCTGAAAAAATATCTACGATGGAGCCAAGTGCATACCCTTTATGGCTGCCCTGTTCCCTGTTGCCTCCCAGCGGCAGCAAGGCACCTCCATTTTTCAATGCATGTGCATCAGTGACCCGATTACCCTCAACGTCTTGTATCCAGCCAAGAGGGGCCTCCAATTGCTTTCGCTGCAACATCTCAAGTTTTCCATTGGCGGCAGTTGTGGTTGCCATGTCTGCCACAAAAGGCGGTTCATCCCCAGAAGGAACCGCTACACAGATAGGATTGGTACCCAACATCCTTTCCTTCGAAAATGTAGGTGCCACAAGGGCGCTGGCATTGGTCATCACAATACCAATCATGTCTTTCTCCAGTGCCCGCATCGCATGGAATGCAGCAATGCCAAAATGATTGCTGTTGCACACACTGACCCAACCCGTTCCGACTTGGGTTGCCTTGGAGATGGCAACATCCATAGCAGCTGGTGCAACAACAAGGCCCAGTCCCTGATCCCCATCCATCACAGCAGTGGAAGGCGTTTCATGGATGATGGCGATATTGGGAGACGCATTCACCCTCTTCGCTTCCCACAACCTGACATATCCAGACAATCTTGCCACACCATGCGAATCTATTCCACGAAGATCTGCTGAGACGAGTGCCGTTGCCCCTGTTTTTGCTTGGTCGGAAGGACATCCCATGGCCATCAATACATGTTCAACCAGGGACATGAGTGCTGCATAATCAACTATTTTTTCCATGCGATAAAATTACTGTGAATTTTGAGAAGCGCTTCAACAATATCTTGAAGGAAAAACGGTAAAACAACATGAAAATAGTGGAAAACTCTCGCTCAATTGTGGTGTTTTACACCTTCTTTTACCTTTACTTTGAGAGAACTTTGTTCTAACAAAATCAATCAGTATGATAAAACTACAGGTAATTGGACATTTGGGCAAGGATTGCACTACGAATGTCGTGAATGGAAAAAACGTGATCAACTTCAGTGTGGCCCACAGCGAAAAGTACAAGGACGCATCTGGAAATCCAGTAGAGAGAACCATTTGGGTGGACTGCGCCTATTGGACAGAAAGAACCGCTGTTGCCCCCTACCTGAAAAAGGGACAACTTGTTTATGCCGAGGGATCACCGGAAGTGAGAAGTTACACCAAGAACGATGGAACAGCAGGCACATCACTTACGCTTCGTGTGTTGAATGTGCAACTGTTGGGTAGTTCCCGGAATGAGTCGGGTGGAGTGGATGCAACTGGTGCCGGCGGAGCTGAATCCGATGACCTTCCATTTTAAATAGGAAGACAGCATCAGCCGTTGGCAGAATGCCTGATTGACCTGATGATTTCATGCAGGTTGATCAGGCTTTTTTTATGCTCTATCCTGTTGGCCATCACAGGATTGACAAGGTGCATGGTTGCGATACTTTCGTCAATCATCTCCGCAACTTTTTTTGCACCTGCTTCGTCTAGCCCTGCATCGATCAATACATTTTCCTCTCCATTCATCAGATCCTCACGAATATCTGCCAAGTCATCCAAGATAAGAAAATAGGCCATGAGTGCATACCAGGCGCGAATGGCCTTGTCTACATCAAAAGAGGAACTGCTGATGATCACCAGGCAAAAAAGGTAACTGTCTGCCCTGTTCAAGGAGGGGAATGCAGTTCCCAACCTTTCATCCCCAGCTTTGATGGGATGGAACTTCCCTGCATAAGCTTTCAGTTCTTCAAACAATTTACTGTCTACAACACGTGGAGCAACCAAGGCAGCAACCTCGGCTACATGTGCTTCCCACCCAAGCTGTTTGTGCTCCAACAGCGCAGCACTATGAAGAATGGCTTCTGAAAGTTGAAGAAAATCTTCTCCTATCAGCTGTTGCCGATCAGCTCCACAACGGTAAAGCAGGTCTGAGAAAATCGGCATGAAAGTATAGCCTGGAGCACTTGGTACGTAAATTTTTCGGTTCTTCCAATAGAGGTTATCCTGAGGAACCTGCCTGTTGACATAGGTTTCCCCGATCAGCATATCAACGCCATAGGCAAGTTTCAGATCATCTTTGGATAGAAACATCATTGATCAGAATGGATTGGGTTTACGGCTGTTGTAACTGTTTTCTCGGTTACGGATGGCCCTTGCATTGGCTGTATCAATCAGTATTCTAAAGTCTTTGGGGTGTTGCTGGTAAAATTGATAACTCTTTGAGAAACGAAGCGGTTCAACTGCGTGGTATTTCAATACAAGATCAATCTCTTTTTGCAATGCACTGTCTTTGTTCAAGGCAGAATCTTTAAGCTGGTAGGTTTCAACAAAAGCCTCAGCAAGCGCAATATCATACAATATATTGGCCATCCTGTCCTTCCCTATGACATCATCTGAATTGAATCCTTTCCAGGAACAAGACCAGAGCAATAAAATAAAGAAAGCAAGCTGTATGTAATGGAGATACTTCACTTTAATTCCTGTTGGTATTTTGAAGCATTGGAGATATCCAACCGCGAGCAAAGATCGACCACCCTGGCTTTTTCTTGCATATTGCCTTTTTTGAACAGGCGAATGACTTCATCAGTTTTTCCTTGAAAGAAAAACGGCATGATCATCAGGTTAGGGGTCTCAGCATTGAGGGTATTGAGCATAGAAATAGCATTCAGCACCTGTTCCCTTGCATCATTTTCATTCTCAATCATCTTGTCCATCCCCTGACGGTAATAGGTATACATGGCATCATGCACCAAAGCATAACGGCTGTTTTGAAGGTTCTCAGATAACCAGTAACGGTTCCGCTGACCATCGAAAGGTTTCCACCCCTCTATAAACCTTCCCTCCGGGGAAGCGCTGACGATGGCATTGGCCTTTTGAAAAAAACCATCGCCTCCCCTGGGTGCAAATGCATCATAATCCAGACCGAGGATGATATTGATATAATATGCAAACAATGCAGAGAGATTTCCTGCGAGGGGTTCAGTACCGGCAACCCTGTTTTCATTGAATTCGACGGGCTGAAATTCAACATACCGAAAAACGATGTTGTTGTCAATATGATTCACCAGGGGGGAAAGATAATTGGTATTGTATACAGGCCTTGCTGCTTGGATGGTGAGGGTTCCCTTGTACACATTGGGCTCAACAACCGATTGCAGGTTCAATAGAAAACTGCATTCTATTTTCTCATTGGGTTCAAAAAGATCTGAGGTCCACTTTCTTTTGTTGAGAAAGGCGTTGATAGATGATTGCAATGTTTGAAAAACTTTTTTATCAACAGTACTGCCAATTTGTGCATAGACAACATTGACCTTGGCATTGATTTCCTGTGCAGGCAGTTTACTGCCAGCAAAAAGAAAACAAAGCATAAAAATGACCAATGACCTGGTTAAATAAAACATACTGATTTGTCTGATGATGCTCTTTGCTATTGTAACTACAATAATTTCCGATACTAAGTTAACTATAAATTCAACTTGATTTTTGAATCCATAGTATCCAAAACAAGAAGGGCGATGGTTTTACCATCGCCCTTCCATAAAATATGTATTCAATTAGCGAAACAAATCTTCCTCATTCTTGCGGAAATATATCTTGTCTTCCATGAACTCCTGCGTTGCAAGCAATGCTGGATTAGGCATTTTTTCGTAAGCCTTTGAGATTTCTATTTGCTCTTTGTTCTCATGAATTTCTTCAAGGCTATCAGTATGGCTTGCAAATTCCTCCAGTTTGTTGTGAAGCTCTTCTTTTATTGCAATATTGATCTGTGCTGCCCTTTTCCCAATAATAGAAATAGACTGGTATAGGTTACCTGTTTTGTTTTTGATTTCATTCAGGTCCTTGGTTTCAGCAACATTGGTAAGATTATTTCCCAGCTGCCTGCGAAGTCTGCTCATTATTTAAAATTTTAAGGTTATTTTTTATCAAAGTTAAGTAACGTTCTGCTTCTTTTGTCAATTTACTTTCGGGAAACCTGTCCTGGAAGTCTTCTACCTCAAGAACAACTTTTGCATATCGCTCCTCTTTTTTCTCATCAACACTCATCGAAGCATACTTGAAATATGACTTGATGGACATGAGTTTGTATTCATCTCCCTTGGGAGAATCAGGGTAGTTATTGATCAGTGTTGTATAAGCAAGGGCTGCTGCTTTGAATTGACCCACATTGAAATACAATTGGGCAGATAGGAACTCCTTGGTTTCAAGCTTTGTCTGGCATTTGGCGATGATGGCTTCAGCCTCTTTGCTCTTGGGAGATTCTGGGTGTGTATTGATGAATACCTGAAACATGCCAATCGATTTGATTGTATTGGATTGCTCAAGCTCTGGTTTGGGAGATTGCTTAAAATAGCAATTTGCCTGCATATATTCAACCTCTTCAGCCCTTTTGCTGTTGGCAAAAACCTCCAGATACCCTTTGAAAAGGTTTTCAGCAGTTTCATAATCCCTCATGTTGTAATGAGAAAATGCATAGTTATAATAAAGATCATCAAACTGCGGAGTACCCTTGAAAACAGGGAAAAGTTCTTCATACAAGACCTGGGCCTGGCGAAATTCCTTTTTTTCGAAATAGGTATTGGCCATTTTCAACTTGTACTCAAAATCCTTGCTCTTCAACACCTTTCCGAATTTAGAACAGGCACCAAGTGAAAGGATCAACACAAAAACCAGGATATTATTCAACTTCATAAATGGATGACAAAGTTAAGCATTTAGCAGAAGAAACTAAATTAAGTTCTTTAAAAGATACTCCAGGTTAAACAAGTCATAAAAAAAGTGCCCTCCTTCACAGGAGGGCACCAGTATCTTTTAGGACCTAATTACTTCTTTGAACGAAGGTTCGGGTGAGGAGCTGGAACCATATTCGGTGCATCAACTACTTCTCCGGTTGCGCTGAAATCAATTGTATTGACATCGCCATCAGCCTGTCCGTATTTGTTGATCAAACGATCAGCAGCAATCCCTTGCTTTTCAGTGAGGTAAGTCATGATCGCATTAACCCTGTCCCAACTGAGCTGTTGGCTGGCTTTGGAAGCTTCTGCATATCCAGTGATGAATACTTTACAAGCAGGGTTATTTTTCAGCCTGTCAGCAGTAGAGGCCAAAAGGCTTTGTGCTTCTTTAGACATGGTAGAAGATGCTTTTGCGAAGCTTACGCTCGGAATGTTACCCATGTTGCACGTAACTACTGGAACAGGAGCTACAAAATTCTTGCAACAAGGTGGCTCAGGGCATTTTCCAACACCATTCGCATCAACTGGCTGACAGTCTGTAGGGGTTACCAATTGCTTGTCCTTGTAATCAGGAACGCCATCGCCATCGGTATCTTTGCTTACACCATGGCTGTCAACGGGGGCTCCAGCAGGGGTGTTGGGCTCCATGTCGAATTGGTCAGTAACACCATCTCCATCAGCATCATCAAGAACAACTTTGGGCATTTTCATTCTCTTGGGAGCATTCAATTCGCCATAAGAAAATTCAAGTGGATTCTTCCAGTAGAGAGGCTCAACAGACTTAGATTTTTTCTGTGCAAAGGTATCCAGTCCAGCGAGGAGGAATAAACCCAAGAACAGAACCGAGAATATTTTATTCAGTTTCATATTTGGAAAATTTGAGGAGGGTTTGTAAAATTTAGAAAATGTTGATGTTCAATCCAACAGACAAGAAATTGTAGGTATCGTAGTGTGTTGTCAATGTAGCATCGCCCACTGGAGTGGCGCCCCAACGTTGACCATCCAAAAGATCATCCTTAACAAAAGATAATCTTTCTTCTATGGAGAGGTTTACGCGCTTGGAAAGTTTGAATGCCATACCCATACCAATTGTTGAGCTTGCCCTTGCGGTTTGGCCAAACAACTTGGGGTTTGTAAGTGTGTTGGCATCACCGGCGGTTTCGTATGTACCATCAAGAATAACTTTTATAGCACTCCTGGTATCGGCACGTGTTTCCCATGTTCCAGTAGGGATAGAGCTGAAATTGTACTTTTGGCCACTGGCGTTGAGGGCATCAATGTTTGTTTCATAGAAAGTAACACCAACACCTAAAATAGCATACAAGCTAAATTTAGGTTCAGCTTTGTGGAAACGGATGTTGGTAAGGTTGAAAAGGGCCTGGAAACTCAGGTCATTCAGCTTGGTCTTGTAATTGTAGAAAACCCTGTCAGTTCCTGGAATGAGACCAACACTGTTGTTCGCACCTCCATAAGTTCTCGTGTGTCCTTTGTATCCATTGTTCTTCCAAGCAGTATTTTGCATGTAGTTGAGGTCACTTTTCCAGCTCAACCCTGTAGCAGTACCGCTGAAAAATTCTCCCCTGAGAGAAACAATATACCCGATTGATTTTCTGACATGTAGTCCGTAACCGAAATTAGGGAATACTGAACTGACATCACCACTGATGCTTGGAGATCCAAGTTTCAGACCCACTTCCCACTGGTTGCGTGGTTTTGCAGGGAAAATGTACTGGTTGTTGAGAAACTCATTGTGCTGAGCCATTCTTGAAGGAGGGATCAAAGAAGAATCCTTCCAATCAGATCCACCCGTTGCAGACATTTGTGCCTGGGTAGTCATCACCAGGACCAAAAGACCAAGGATAAAAGCATAGTTTTTACTTGCCATAACTGTGTTTGTTAGTTTAAAGATTTTTGACACGGACTTGCCATGATTTACAAATGTAGAGGTAAAGTTTTAATATTCAAATAAATACCTCTATTTTTTCAATGTTAAATATGAAAAAATGTTAAGCCCCCTTTTTTTAAGGCACTGTGATCATTTTACCTTAAAAACTGGCGGAAAACTAGCTACAAGCGAGGGAAATATTGCGTAAGTTCGCAGTGCAGCAATGACAAAACCACAAGAAATTATAGCCGATGAGCTGAAGCAGTTCGAATCACTGTTCAAAGAGGCCGTCAAAAGCAATGTTCCCTTGTTGGACAGGATTTTGAAATATGTTGTCAAAACCAAGGGGAAACAGCTCAGACCCATGTTTGTTTTGTTGTCTGCAAGGCTTTGTGGAGAAATTACCGCTGTTACTTACAGGGCAGCTTCGTTGGTTGAATTATTGCATACGGCCACCCTGGTGCACGATGATGTTGTGGATGAGGCATCAGAAAGAAGGGGCTTTTTTTCTGTATACGCACTCTGGAAAAACAAGGCTTCTGTGTTGGTTGGAGACTATCTTTTGGCCAAGGGCCTGTTGTTGTCTCTTGAAAACAAGGATTTTAAGGTCTTGGAAATCCTTTCCGACGCCGTCAAAAAAATGAGTGAGGGCGAGTTGCTCCAATTGGAAAAGTCTCGATTGCTCAACATTACAGAAGAAGATTATTTCTCCATCATCAGAAACAAAACTGCCTCTCTCCTTGCATCAGCCTGTGCTGCAGGCGCCTTTTCCGCCAGCCAGGATGACGCACTGACTGAAAAATTGCGCCTTTTTGGTGAAAATACAGGCATTGCTTTCCAGATCAAGGATGATCTTTTTGACTATGGTTCAGCAGATGTCGGCAAACCTACTGGAAACGATATCCGGGAAAAAAAGCTAACCTTGCCACTCATCTATACCCTGAAAAATGCTTCTGCCGAGACCAGGAGAAAGCTCATCTACATCATCAAAAATAAAAACAAGGATAAATCCAGCGTTCAGCTTGTGATAGATGAAGTGAAAAAAGCCGGTGGTATCCAATATGCTGAAGATGTGATGGCCTTCTACAAAAAAGCAGCCATCGATCTGCTCGAAAGCTTTCCAGCATCGGAGGCAAGGGATGCGCTTTCAGAAATGGTAACCTTCACAACTGAAAGAAAAAAATAAAATGTGTGCATCCCCAAAGCGATGGAGAACGATTAACCTGCCTGCCCAAGCAACGGAATCACTGAGGGATGAACTGAAAATTCATCCGGCGCTCTGCGGTATTCTTGCCCACAGGGGAATTGATGACTACCAAAAGGCCAAGTTTTTTTTCAGGCCAGACCTTACCACCTTGCATGATCCATTTTTAATGAAGGACATGCAGCTTGCTGTAGAAAGAATCATTGATGCCATCGCGCAAGAGGAGAAAATCCTTGTTTATGGCGATTACGATGTTGATGGAACTACGTCCGTAGCCATCATGTATGATTTTCTGACCAAAATTTATGACAAGGATCAACTTGAGTTCTACATTCCGAACAGATACCGCGAGGGCTATGGCCTTTCCAGCCAGGGTATTGCCTATGCAGCAGAAAAAGGTTTCTCGCTGCTGATTACACTGGACTGTGGCATCAAGTCCGTGGCATTGATTGCAGAGGCAAAAGCCATGGGAATTGATACCATTGTATGCGACCATCACCTGCCTGGAGCTGAGCTTCCTCCGGCCATTGCCATCCTGAATGCAAAACAACAAGATTGTCCATACCCTTACAAAGAACTCTGTGGATGTGGGGTTGGCTTCAAATTGATTCAAGCACTTTCAGCATCATTGGGGTTGGAAGAAGATGAATACCTCCCCTATCTTGAATTGGTTGCCACGGCCATCGCTGCAGACATTGTTCCCATCACAGGAGAAAACAGGATCCTTGCCTACCATGGAATCAAACAAGTAAATGCCCATCCATCCACAGGAATAAAGGCGCTGATTGAATTGAGCGGGTCAGGAAAAGAAATCACCATTGGCAGCTTGTCTTTTATGATTGGCCCCCGGATCAATGCCGCTGGGAGGATGGACGATGCCAAAAAAGCAGTATCCTTGTTCATAGAGAAAGATCCTGAACAGGCAAAATTGCTTGCATTGGTGCTGCAAACGGACAACAATTCACGCAGAGAGGCTGATGCACAAATTACTGAAGAGGCTATTCAAATGCTGCTGGCCGACCCCTCGTTACAATCAAAGAAATCCACAGTGGTCTTCGATGCTGGTTGGCACAAAGGAGTGATTGGCATAGTGGCCAGCAGACTGCTCGAAAAATACTACAGGCCTACCATCGTGATTACCAAGAGCGGAGACGTTCTTGCCGGTAGCGCAAGAAGCATTCCCGGATTCAATATTCATGATGGCCTTGAATACTGCAGTGATTTGCTGCTAGGATTTGGAGGACATTATTATGCAGCAGGGATGACCTTGATGCCTGATCAACTGGAAAGATTTCAACAAAGATTTGAAGAAATAGCATCCGCCCAACTCAGCGAAGATCAACTGGTGCCAGAGATAGTCATAGATGCCATCGTAGCATTGCATGACCTGACACCTTCCTTCTTCAGGATTCTGCAACAAATGGAACCGTTTGGTCCAGATAATTTGCGACCTGTTTTCTGTTTACAAAATGCAAAGGATGCAGGTTGTCGCATTGTTAAAGAAGAACATGTAAGATTTGAAGTAGAGCAAAATGGTGTTCACATAACAGGCATAGGATTCAATATGGCAGAGCGTTTCAGCTTGCTCGAGGATTCCTCCAGCCTGGATATCGTTTTCACCCTTGAAGAGAATAATTTCAAGGGGGTCACCACCCTTCAAATGAAGGTCATCGATTTTGAGATAGCAGGAAAAAAATGGACCGGCGCTGGCCGGTCCTGATTGATCAAAAAAAAATCGAAGGTGTCGTACTATGCCTTCATCAACTCCACGCTTCTGGTGATGAATGCGGTGAGTTCACTGCCTTTCAGCATTCCCTGAGACAACAAGGCAAGATCCGCCAAATTCCTTACCTGTTTGGTCTGCTTTTCTGCATGATCATCTGCAAGAATTGCAGTAAAAATGCTGTTGTTGCCATTGACCGTCAGCAGCACTTCATCAGGCATGTTGGCATAAAAGCTGCCCATGGGTCCACTCATGGATGCCATGTCTTTCATCCTTCTCATGAATTCAGGCCTGGTGGCTACAACCGGTGGCGCATCAGCACTCAATCCCTTTACTTCGACATTAATGGTTACATTATCCACCTTGAAATCAAACAATGATTTCAGCTTTTCAACCTCTTTTTCTGTGAGGACAGAATTAATGTCTTCCTGCTTATCGATAAGGTTATCCGCAATGTCTGAATCTACTCGCGTAAATTGAACATTATCCCATTTTGATTCTATCTGGCCAATAAAAGATGCATCGACAAGTGTATCCATCTTGACCACTTTATAACCCAATTCTTGGGCAGATTTGATATACGCATCTTGCTGCACAGGATCTGTAGTATAAAGGATGACCAACTTACCATCTTTGTTTTTCTGCAGTGTTTCTGCAGCTGTCCTGTATTCTTCCAGTGTATAAAAAGATCCGGAAGCCGCATCCTGCATGATATGGAACTTATCCGCTTTCTCACGGAACTTGTCGTCGGTGATCATGCCATACTTCACAAAAAGAGCGAGGCTTTCCCATTTCTCTTCAAACGCTATTCGCTCATTTCTGAAAATCTCATCCAGCTTGTCTGCTACTTTTTTGGTGATGTGGCTGTTGATCTTTCGTACGTTAGGATCACCCTGCAAATAGCTCCTGCTGACATTGAGCGGAATGTCTGGAGAGTCAATTACGCCCTGTAACAGCATCAAAAACTCAGGTACAATATCCTTGACCTCGTCTGTTACAAAGACCTGGTTGGAGTACAATTGAATCTTGTCCTTCTGGATTTCGTAGGATTGCTTGATCTTGGGGAAGAAAAGAATACCTGTCAAGGTGAAAGGATAGTCTACATTGAGGTGGATCCAAAACAACGGGGTTTCATTGAATGGATACAGTGATTTGTAAAAATCCTCGTAATCCTTCTTCTCCAGTTCAGCCGGTTTTTTTACCCACGCCGGATTGGTATTGTTGATTTGATTTTCTTCAAAGAAAATGGGTACAGGAAGGAACTTACAGAACTTGTCTAAGATCCCTTTAATTTTAGCAGCATCAAGAAATTCCTGGCTTTCCTCATTGATAAAAAGCGTAATAGAAGTACCCCTTTCTTTTTTATCAGTGGGTTGTAATGTAAATTCAGGACTTCCGTCACATTCCCAAACAACAGCTTCACTGTTTTCTTTATAAGAAAGCGTGCTGAGTTGAACCTTCTCACTCACCATGAAACCACTGTAGAAGCCAAGACCGAAATGTCCGATAATATTGGCTTCGGTTTGACCTTTGTATTTTTCCAGAAATTCTTCTGCGCTCGAAAATGCCACTTGGTTGATGTATTTGTCAACCTCTTCTGCTGTCATGCCGATACCCCGATCGGCTATGGTCAGGGTTTTGGCCTCTTTGTCCAGTATTACATCAATGCGCAATTCCCCCAGTTCCCCTTTTGCCTCGCCGGCAGATGAATACGCCTTTAGTTTTTGGGTGGCATCTACCGCATTGGCAATGAGTTCACGCAGGAAAATGTCGTGATCGCTGTAGAGAAACTTCTTGATGATGGGAAAAATGTTCTCCGTCTGAACCCGTATTTGTCCTTTTTGCATATGCTATGTTTTAGTAGCAGCGGACAAAATGAATGCCAAAAAACAAAAGTGACAGGTTGACACCCAGGCATAAGCATACCCAAGATAAAAAAAGAGAAAATGAGAATAAAATATAGGCAAAAATGGCAAAAAAGAACTACCTTCGCCCCCCATTATCAAATCAATAAATACAGGGTTTATGCAAAATTATGAATTGATGGTGATTTTTACCCCTGTTCTGAGCGAGGAAGAATTCAAAACTGCTCAGAAGAAATATGTCGATTTTATCACTGCTGGCGGTGGTTCTCTCGTACATAGCAACCCCTGGGGGTTGAAATCACTGGCCTACCCCATCCAGAAGAAGACTACGGGAATCTACTGGGTTATGGAATATGTAGCGCCATCCGACATGAATGAAAAGCTGAAGATTCAGCTCCTGCGTGACGAGCAGGTACTCCGTCACATTGTTATCAAACTCGATAAATACGCCGTCGAGTATAACACAAAAAAGAGAAGTGGTGTATCTACCGGAACCGAAAAAGCAGTGGAGGGTTAATATCATGGCAAAAGCAAATGAGATCAAGTACCTGACAGCCATTAAAACCGAGAAACCAAGGAAGAAATTCTGCCGTTTCAAGAAATATGGTATGCGTTACATCGATTACAAAGACGGTGAATTTTTAAAGAAGTTCCTGAATGAGCAAGGCAAAATGTTGCCACGCCGCATCACAGGAAACTCACTGAAGTATCAGCGCAAGGTATCTGAAGCCATCAAACGTGGTCGCCAGATGGCATTGTTGCCATACGTAACAGATTTGTTGAAGTAGAACCTCCAACCTAATCACCTGATGGTGTGACAGTCCCAGAACCGGGATTGGAGTTGGTAAAACTTTTAAAAAGAAGATTATGCAAATTATTTTAATTCAAGACGTTAACAACCTTGGTGGAGCAAATGAAGTGGTAACCGTAAAAAATGGTTATGCACGTAATTTTCTTATCCCACAGAAATTCGCAGTAGAAGCCTCTGGGTCAAACCTTAAGCAACTTGAGGAACGCCTCAAGCAAATAAGGAAAAAAGAAGAGAAAATGCTTGCTGAAATCAACAAGGTTATCGCAGCATTGCAAGAAGGTCCTGTAACCATTGGTGCCAAAACCGGTACAAGTGGTAAGATCTTCGGTAGTGTTACCACTGTTCAGGTTGCCAAGGCAGTTCGTGAGCAGAAGGGATATGAAATCGATCGCCGTCGCATTCAGTTGCTTGATGAAATCAAGGAATTGGGAAGCTACAAGGCTAAAGTTGATTTCGGAAACGGAAACGAAACCGAAATTGCTCTCGAAATCGTTGCGGAATAATACAAACGCAAATTTTTATCAAGCCCCCTGGATTCAGGGGGCTTTTTTATTGCATACATTAATGGGAATGGAGTAAAAACCGTTTAAAATAAGCATTCGCAGTATCAGAAAACGAACCGTCAGCGTTGACATAAACAATGTGTACACCCAAATCCTTGGATTGATCGGCAAGCAATAAAGAAGACTGAATACCCATGACCATAAAACCATTATCATAGGCATCCGCAGTGATGGCATCTTTTCCAATAACAGTAACAGATACAATTCCATTGTCTACTGGCAAACCTGTTCTTGGATCTACAACATGGCTCCAATAAAGGTTACCCAACTGGCGGAACTTCTTCATGCTCCCAGAGGTGGTTACAGCCATATTTGACAAACTGATCTTCTTTGATAAAAAGTTCTGGTCTTTTGTGTAAACATCAGATCCCTCGATGCCAATGACCCAATCATTGCCAGACAAGTTTTTGCCAGATGAAAATACTTCACCTCCCAATTCAACCATAAAATCTTTAATGCCTTGGTTGCGCAATAATAAAGAAAGTTGGTCAACGGTATAGCCTTGAGCGATGCCATCACAGTCTATCTTGGTATTGGGATTGTCTTTGACCAAGCTATCCTTGATGATTGACAAATGGTGGGAGCCAACAGCCTGCAGTGTTTGATGAAGGAGATCTTTCGTTGGGATTGACTTGGGCATATCCGCATTGAAACCCCAAAGCATTGAAAATGGTTTAGCGGTTATATCAAAACATCCATGGGTGTCAGCACTGATCAAGATGGAGGTACGAACTACATGTAAAAGATGGCGATCACCTTTTACGCAACGGCTATTGTTGTTAAACTGATTGATCAAAGAAGTTGGCTGATAGAGAGAAAGCGATTGATCAATGTCGGACAATAAAAGATCAATTGTATTCTTTTCAATGATGGCTGATGAATAAATGTATTTTATGGTATACGTAGTTCCCTGTGCCTGGCCTGTTAACGTAAACAATGATTTGTGGGTGTTTGAATGGATTACATGCACAAAGCCAGAAGACATAACAATGATGAGGATAATAAAAAACGAAATAAGTTTGCTATACATGAACATAAAAATAATCTAAAAGCCTTTCGTTCTTATTTAAATAACAAAGGTTTGAGCTCTTTTAAGATTTTGGGCAAAAAAAAGCCCCGATCATACGATCAGGGCTCAATAAATATGGCACCTACCTACTCTCCCGGGACGAATCCCAGTAC
>Ga0209444_10000108_pt1 | contig 43021 bp, 42 predicted proteins | sample LauGreFaBDMM15DN_2_FD_188215 | JGI IMG/M metagenome (GOLD analysis project Ga0209444, IMG submission 188215) | Freshwater lake microbial communities from Lake Michigan, USA - Fa13.BD.MM15.DN (SPAdes) (version 2) | ecosystem: Environmental > Aquatic > Freshwater > Lake | place: Lake Michigan... | reverse complement strand
CATTCACATGTGTGACTATCTCATTACTGAGGCTGGTTTCGGCGCAGACATGGGTGCAGAAAGATTCTTCAATATCAAATGTCGTGTCTCGGGCATGAAACCTGATGCTGCGGTGTTGGTAGCAACTGTTCGGGCACTGAAAGCACATTCTGGTTTGTACAAAGTTGTTGCTGGTAAACCACTACCTGCTGAGATGTTGCAAGAGAATCCTGAAGACGTTCGATCTGGTGCAGCAAACTTGGTAAAACAGATAGAGAATGTTCTCGCACACGGGGTGTCGCCCGTGGTCGCAATTAATGCATTTCCCACTGACTTTGCCAGCGAACATGACATTATTCGTGAGATTGCAGAATCTATGGGTGCGCGTGTTGCAGTGTGCACTCATTTTTCTGATGGCGGTGCTGGTGCAGTTGACTTGGCACACGCAGTAGTTGCTGCATGCGATGAGCCGAACAACTTCCACTTTCTGTATGACGAATCTGCGTCGTTGAAAGAAAAGATTTCTGCTGTTGCCACCAAAATCTATGGTGCAGCGACTGTGGAGTATTCAGATCTGGCGAATGAACAGTTGTCACGGTACGACGCAAATGGTTTTAGTAATTTGCCTGTGTGCATAGCCAAAACTCATCTCAGCATTAGTGGTGACCCCACGCTGAAAGGCGCGCCCACTGGCCACACTCTGGTTGTGCGAGAAGTACGCGCCTCCGTCGGAGCTGGTTTTATTTACCCCATCGTGGGGAATATGCGTACCATGCCTGGTTTAGGGGCTGACCCCGCTGCTTTGCATATTGACATTGGCCCAGACGGGCGCATTGTCGGCCTGTTCTGAGTTATTTGCCACGAAGTGCGGCAACGATTGGTGCGCACTCGTCAATGTTCTCTGCGCCAACGATGGTGTAGTTAAAGCCCCACCGTTCACGACGCTCGAGCAGTTGCTCGATGCACTCTTCAACTGAACCAATAAGAGCAAATGGAGAGTTATTGATCATGTCTGCGTCAACACCAAACATTGATGAGATACCTTCGACGGTCGCAGCGCGGTCATTCGTTACTTTCACAAAGAACGTACGAATGTTCATTTCGATGTCATTGATTCGATGAGCGCCAGCGGCCGCAACAATTGCGACTTTTTCGTCTACTGATTCTGCAGTCATGGTTGAAAGTGCTTCCGGTCCAACAACGCCAGCGGTCAATGTGCCGTTGATGCCAATGATGTCTGCTTCACGGGCCGCATAAGTCAAAACACGCTTACCTCCGCCTCCAATGAGAAGTGGCGGGCGAGCCTGCATTGGCTTTGGCTGTCCGTTGTAGTTAGTGATGGTGTAGTGGTCACCAGAAAATGAAAAAGAACCCTCTGCCATGGCGCCACGAATAACTGCGACACCTTCGATGAAGCGATCAATGCGTACCTTGGGGGAGTCGTACGGCATTCCTGCTTCTTCGTAATCGCTGATCATCCAGCCAGCACCAAGTCCAATGTCGAGACGTCCATCGGAGAGTAGATCAATAGTTGCGAGTTCTTTTGCAAGGACAACAGGGTGTTTGTAATCGTTGTCGAATACCAATGCACCGACACGCAAAGTGGTTGTGGCGTTTGCAGCTGCCATTAATGCAGGCACGGGCGCTAATTGGTCTGTGAAGTGATCAGGCATGGTGAGGACTTCATAACCCGCAGCCTCTGTGCGGCGGGCCAGTTCAGACCATCCTTTTGCTGTTGTCTCTTTGGAGACTTGAACACCGAATCTGAAACCGCGATGGGGGAATTGTGACATAAAGCAACGCTACCTAAATGGGTGACACGATGCATCAACCCCAGACAAGTACGGTGTTTTGTGTTGTGAAGTCCCCTCTGAATTGGTCCGTGCGCTTTGGCGTTGCTCTCGTAGCATCTTCGATGTTGTTGACGGGCGTAGTCATCGGTGCAGCACCACAGGTATGGCGGGCACTCAATGCGCACCAAGAGACTCCAGTGGTACTTCCGATCTTCAGTGGGCTATCAACTCGAACGCGCATCATAGGTGTTGCTGATAAGCAAATTGGTGTCTTTGAATTGGAGAATAGTCAGCCACTGGATATCGCTTCGGTTCCAGACATTGTTGTTGCGGCCGTGTTGGCGGTAGAAGATTCTGGTTTTTATCAACACAAGGGCGTGAACCTTCGTGCTCTCGTGCGTGCCACCCTGGCGAATTTCCAATATTCAAGTGGCAGACAGGGCGCATCCACCATTACGCAACAGGTTGTGAAAAATGAGTTCCTTGCAGGTCTGCCGCGTGACGGTAGATACAAGATTCTGCAAGCTCGATATGCAGTAATGATGGAAAAGAAAGTGTCGAAAGCACAAATTGTGGAGCGCTATCTCAACACAGTGTTCTTCGGAAACAATGCTTACGGCATTCAAGCTGCAGCTGATGTGTACTTTCAAAAGAAGGTCTCTGAGCTCTCTTTGACTGAAGCAGGGTTCTTGGCTGGTCTTGTTCGGGCGCCATCCACATTTGACCCCATTCGGCGGCCAGAACAGTCGCGGCGCCGGTTCGAGCAAGTTCTCGAGCGCTTTATTGATGTCGGTCTGATGACGACAGAGCAACGCGATACAACGTTGAAAACGTGGCAGCCACCAGAGTCGGTAACTAGTGCTCCAGAGAGGCCAACAAGTCGTACATATTTCACTGAAATGGTGCGCGACTATTTGTTGAACAAGTCAACAATTCTTGGTGCAACGTACCCAGAGCGGTACAACGCGTTGTTCCGTGGTGGAATTACAGTGCACACCACAATTGACCCTGTGATGCAAGCAAAAGCAGAGAAAGCAGCAAAAGAAAAACTGCCAGCCAACAAGACCGGAATTCAATCATCAATGATGTCGTTAGATACAGCGACTGGAGCGATGCGCGCAATTGTGGGTGGGCCCGGATTCTCACCTGGTCGTAACGAAGTGAACCTTGCCCTACGTCGACGCCAAACGGGTTCCAGTATCAAGATGTTCGTACTGACTGCAGCATTAGAAGCCGGCGCTCAAGCCAGTGACCTAATAGACGGAACCTTGCCGTGCACGTTTCCTAATCCAGGCCTTCCGTCAGAACCATTTGTGATTACAAAGGGTGTCAGTCATCCTGTATCGCCCTTGGCAGAACAAACATGGCTGTCAATTAACTGTGCCTATGCGAGATTGGCGCAAATTGTTGGTCTTAATCGCGTCGTGAATATGACATACAGGCTTGCATCATCGAGTTATCTATCGCGAGATCTCTACACCATTCAGCCGTATGCAAGTTTTTCGACTGGTGCCAATGAATTGAGTGCCCTTGATATGGCATCTGGCACCCAAACAATTGCCAATGGTGGCATTCATAATGAGCCCTACTTCATTGAAAAAATTGAAGGCCCGAGCGGATTGCTGTATCAGCACACAATGGCGCCATCACAAGTAATCACGAAAGAGATTGCTGATGCTCAAGTAGACATTTTGAAGCAAACGCTTATTAAGGGAACAGCGCGACGTGACCCATTAGAGGGCAATCGTCCTGCTGGTGGAAAAACGGGTACGCAAGATGAAAACACCAATGCGTGGTTTGTTGGCTTTACAAAACAACTCACAACTGCTGTGTGGGTGGGAGACCCGAAGGGATACACGCCAATGGTCAACATTCCTGAGTTCAAAGCTGACGGAGTTGCGCGTGTGACGGGTAATGCGTACCCCGTGAAGATTTGGAAGGCATACATGGATGCAGCACATACTGATTTGCCGGTTCTGAATTGGGACGCGCCACCACCGCCGAAGCGCAATCCGTTGCGGCTCTATTTACCTGGTGTTGACTGCATTGCAGAATTGGTGTCGGGGAAGTTGCCGAAAGCTTCGACGGGCACTATCACTACAGTTGTACCGACGGTTACTACGTCGACGCTTCCAGTGGTACCTACCACCACAACTACGGCGCCAGGCGTTGTCGGTGTTCCTGTCGCGCCTCCGACCACTGTGTATCGAGGCGCTGTAGTCAGGGTTGTTGACCCCGGAACAACAATTGCGCCGACTGATACGAATCCGTTGACACCTGTGGTTGGTGTTGATCCTGCTCGCTATTACGTCTATAACTGCTTAAAGGGTATTCCAGCATCCATTAAGACCGTCCCATAGGGGCAGCCAGTACCTAATGTGGTGTTGATGTTTCTTTGGTTTATCGGCACTGCAATTATTTCTGTCTTATTTGTTTTTCGCGACGACAGGTTTGATTACAGAGTGCTTGCTCTTGGCGCGTTGCTACCGGACCTAATCGACGTATTCACGGGGGGAGCATGGGTGTTCCATTCAGTTCTCGGCAGTGTGCTTGCGCTCGTGCTCGTCATGGCATTTGCGCGAAGGGGTACAGCTGCTCGGCGCATGTCATTAGCAATCCCCATCGGAATGTTCATGCACTTGGTATTCGACGGGGCATTTAATAACACCAAAGTTTTCTGGTGGCCATTTGCGGGCCTCAATTTTGGAGGGGCATCAATCCCAAGTTTTGACCGTATAGGTCTCGATGTGGTTCTCGAAATTGCGGGTGCTGCCATGTTGGCATGGGTATGGCGCACTAATAATTTGTCGTCTCCTCGTGCCCGTCAAGAATTCTTTCGCACTGGTCGACTCGTATTGGAAAAGAAGTAATCACATGTTGATTTTGTTACGTCACGGACAAACGGCAGCCAATGCCAAAGCCTTGCTGCAAGGGCGAATGAATTTGTCACTTGACCCTGAAGGCGAACGGCAAGCACAGCGCAGTGGTGAGTTCCTACGCGAGAAGTATCCGGATGCCTTAGTGGTGTGTAGCCCGTTAACTCGAGCACATCAAACTGCGAGCGCAATTTCTGACAATGTGACTATTGATGAGCGATTCATTGAACTTGATTACGGAGATTGGGATGGCGTTGCGCTCACTGATGTTGATCAAACATTGTGGACACAATGGCGCAACGATCCATCGTTTCGTCCGCCAGGCGGCGAGACCCTCGTTGAATTAGATAATCGCGTGCGGCCAGCATTTGAGGAGTTCAGTGAACGTGCGCAAACAGGTGACGTGATTGTTGTTAGTCATGTGTCGCCCATCAAGAGTGGCGTTACATGGGCGCTTGGAACCGGACCAGAAACGACATGGCGAATGCAATTAGATCGCGCATCAATTTGTCGTATTGCAATCAGTCCGCGCGGACCAGCACTACACGGGTTTAACGAAACATCACATCTCTGATGCCGTTGGGTGACGGTGAGTCACCCTGTAAGCGGGGTTTTGTCCGTGCTTGCGCACTGGATGATCATCCCTCTATGCGATCTACCCGAAGGTTGCCTTGCGGCAGGCGGGCAGCCCAGCCTTCTGCTTGATCTTGCTTCACATGGGGTTTACCAAGCCACATGAATCGCTTCATATGCTGGTGCGCTCTTACCGCACCGTTTCACCCTTACCTGATCTACTTGCGTAGCCATCGGCGGTCTGTTCTCTGTTGCACGTCCGTCAAGTCACCCCGACCTGGCTCTCGCCAGCATGTTGCCCTGTGAAGCCCCGACTTTCCTCAGCACATTGCTGTGCCGCGATCACCCGGATGACTCACCGTCGAGATGAGTGTAGGGGCAAAGAGGCTTAGTAAATGAGGCTATTAAGGCTTGGCGTGTCCATAAGGACTGTGGTGCGTGAGCCGACTTCATTCACGGGGCCAAGTTGAACTTGAACAGTGCTCAAAGATCCGAATGCACTGGGCAAAGTGGCGACAAGAGCGACGCCATCTTTGTCGTTGGCAGGTGCAAAACCGCCGGTACCGCCGTTGATGAGTTGTGCAGCAATTGCAGCACGACGCGATGAACGTCCACCAAGTCGCACGAGGTCAGCACGCACAGCAGGCTCAGTAGCGAGTGACACGAAGTATTGATATGTACTTGCAATCAATGTTTCAATTGCAAGCGTGAAAGGAAGTGTGTCTGTGGCAAGTTTTCCGCTGGCGACCAAATCGAGCGCAGTCTGACCATAGGCCTGCATCAACTTCGCGTTGGTCTCTGTGTATGCCTCGCCATTACGGGCTGAGATAAGCACGCGAAGATCGTCAAGTTGTGAAGTATGGCCTGCGGCAAATGCTGCGATAACTGGCGCTGTGTCTTTGCTTGCGATAGCTGTTACTGCAGAGTCAGACAACATTGCTGCTGCCATTGTCTCCATTGACATTGCTGTGCGAAGCAAAACAACGTCTGTGACTGCAAGTTCTTCAAGTTTCACCGTGGTGGGTGATTCGCCGATTCGTGCGACAGAAGGCTTGGTTGAACTGCAGGCCGCAAGAACTGCAGTTGTTGCGGCAAGTGCGCCAGATGAACGCAACATTGTGCGGCGACTGATTGGTGAGGAAGTGCTTGTTTTTTTCATGATGAGTCCTTCGTTCAGTTGCCGATAGCAGCGATAGGTGACGAGCCAGCAATGAGTTCAAGTGCAGCGGCATGACGAGCCTCAACGGTCACGATGGAAGCCAGAAGCATTGCTGCATCAATGCCCTTGATTGTGCCGATGATGTTTGTGTGAATAGTTGCGGTTTGATCTTCGAGAGTTGCCAACTGACGAGCCATACCAGCGACCGATCCGGATGGGGAAGCAAGTGGAGCACTGCTTGGGTTAACTACATCGACTGCCAAGTAACCCGTCAGAGCTTGTGCATACGCAACATGGTGATCAAGGATGAGTGTCATGGCAATCAGGTCATTTTCAGTCAAGCCAACAATGGCTTTGCGGTACGTGGCAACCATTCGAGATTCACGTTCGAGGCTTGAATTCAATGCCTCGTTATCTGCAGAATCACGCTGAGGAGGTCCGCCGGCTTCTGCTGCAGATGCTTGACCCGCAAACAAAGGAGCTGCCGCAATGACCGCTCCTCCTGTGAGAAGTGAGGCGATAAGTCGACGACGGGTAGTCATTGACATGTCGGGAGATTCAACTTGGTGAGTGTCCACGTAGGGCATCCTTTGTCGTGTTGGCGAAATACAGCATCACAACACTAGAAGTCCAGTGATGAAAGTTCGGGTATCCATGAGCGGGATCGAGAAACCGCCTCTGACCATTGTTGTCGGGATATCCCCGGTGCACCTAATGGTGAGGTGACAGGTGCCCCTGAGAGGGCGTCAGCTGCGGCGCTGAGATTGTGCCATTGTCCTGACTCTGTGCCCGCCATGAAACCAGCACCGAGGGTGGTGGCTTCTGAGATGGGAGACACACGGACAGGGCGACCGGTGGCATCAGCAAGGGCTTGGACAAAGGTGGGGTTGCGGCTCATGCCACCATCGATACGAATTTCTGCAATGGAAAGACCCGAGTCTTTTTCTGCGGAGTCGACCAGGTCTGCCCCGCGATGAGCGACCCCTTCAAGAACTGCCCGCACGATGTGTGCCCGAGTGGTGCCGCGCGTAATTCCGAACAATGCACCTCGTGCGCCGTAATCCCAGAACGGTGTGCCGAGTCCGAGAAGTGCAGGCACATACGCCACACCGTCTGTCGTGGAAACCGACGAAGCAATCGTGTGAGATTCAGTGGCGTTGGCGATGAGCCCCATGTCGTCACGCAACCAATCGATATTGGTGCCGGCCGACAACATGATTGCTTCTGTTCCGTAAGAAATTTTTCCACCGCGACTAAACGCAACGATGGGAAATGTTCCACCTGAATTACGTTGCGCAGAACTAGGTGGATTTTCTCCGACAAACATGTCCAACATGCCACCAGTTCCGAATGTAATTTTTGCCATTCCGGGCACGATGCAGCCTTGTCCAACCAGTGATGCTTGTTGATCACCAGCAATGGCAAGAATTGGTGGTGCGCCAGGTAGGTCCGTGGCATCACCAATGAAACCCATGGAGTCGACAATGCGGGGCAGTTGGTGTTCGGCAATACCTAGGACAGAAAGTATTTTGCTGTTCCAGGCTGTTCCATCGGGAAGTGTGAGGCCAGTGACCGCTGCGTTCGTGTGGTCTGTGACGTGTTGTGCGCCTTGGGTGAGGTTGTAGACAATCCATGACTCAACAGTGCCGATGCGAAGATCATCACTGTTGCGTTCATTGGCGTCAGAAATGTAATTCGCAAGCATCCAGACAGCTTTCGTAGCAGTCTGGTTCGGTGCAAAGGTGAATCCGTGCTCAGCACGAGCGGTAATACATTCGCCAACTGTGCGCAGGTCTTGCCAGCCGAGTGATGGTCCGATGGGCTTGCCTGTTGATGCACGCCAAATGATGGTGGACGCACGTTGTGTGGTGATGCCAACAGCAGTGACAGGACCAGACGCTAATGCGGCTACTGAGACACGATGAACTGCTTCATACATTCCTGTTGCGTCAAATTCAACAAGACCAGCAAAAGGGGTGGTGGGAGCAAACTCTTCGTAATAGAGATCTGTAACGGTGGCATCATCGTGCACGATTGCGGCACGAAGTCCGCTTGTTCCTACATCGATGACGAGCGTTCTCATAATCCGAGTTTGCCTGGGTTCAAGATGCCGTTCGGGTCAAGTGCCTTTTTGACTGAGCGCAAGACACCCATGCTTGTTCCGAGTGCCTGTTCCATGAATTGTGATCTGCTATAACCGATGCCGTGATGGTGCGACAAGTTTGCTCCGGACGCAAGGCCAGCTTCCTGGCCGGCTTTCCACATTGCGAGGTATGTGCTTTCAAAATCTGCTTCTTCAGGAGTCGCTGCAAATGTGAAATACACACATGCACCTTCGATGTAGCTGTGCGACAAGTGGCAAGTGGCAGAGCGTGCGTGAGGAACTGCAAGCATTGCTGATTCAACTGCTTCAACAACTGAATCAAGATGACCCCAATTCGCTGCGACTTCCATGGTGTCAACAACAAAGCCCTTGCGTGTCAGTGCTTGAAGACCACTGGTGTCGTTTCGATGATGCATCCATGCCTCGATCAATGCGACGTCACCATCGGCGGCTCCCATTTCCTTACACGTATCAAACACAACGCTCATTGTCCCGTCGATAATGGATTCAGTTCCTTCGTCAAGCACGAGAAGTGTGCATTGAGTGCCGTCACCTCCATGCGAACGTTTGCTTTCGGCTCCGTCGTACAAACGCAATACTGCAGGGGTTGCTCCGGCACGAATAATGCGACGACACGCTTCGATGCCCTCTGAAAATGACGCGAACACAAACGCTGCACGACGCTCTACTTCAGGCAGTGGGTGTGCACGCAACCACACACGTGTGATTACTGCAAGAGTTCCTTCGCTGCCAAGAAGTAGTTGGGAAATATCTGGCCCTACTGCACCGGCTGGCGCGCCGCCTGTGCGAATGATTGTGCCGTCCGCAAGTACTGCTTCAAGAGCATGCACCATGTCTTCGATTTTCCCGTAACGCGTTGAGTACTGACCTGCCCCACGGCACGCAACCCATCCGCCAACAGTGGCGATATCAAATGATTGTGGGTAATGCCCAATGGTGAGTCCGTGTGTACGAACTGCTTTTTCCAAGTCGGGGCCAAAGGTGCCAGACAACGTTTCAACAATGCCTGAGATTTCATCGATTGATTCGATGCCTTGCATCTGTGTCATGTCGAGTGCGACACCGCCAAAAAGAGGAATCGCGGCTCCGCACACTCCGCTTCGTCCGCCAGAAGGTGTGACAGGAATTTTGTGGTCATTGCAGTACGCCAACAAGATCGACACTTCTTGTGTGTTCTTTGGGCGGCAGACAACAGCTGGAATTTGTGGAACTTCATTACGAAGTGACCATCGAAGAGATAATGGCCACCAGTCACGGCCATGTTGCGCGCGTTCTGCCGCATCGGCTGTGGTGTCACAGATTGCACCGAGCTCACGCGCCTCTACTTCAGTTAATGCACGTCCTGGGCTTGGTAGGTGAGACGTTGCAAGAGCAGGGTCGCCACCAAATTCGATTGGTTCTTTGGCCTGAGTTGAAAATGAATGAATACTCATTGTTATCCCTTATGTGAGTCGATGAATTCTTGTTCTGTCACCATTGCTGCAGCGTCTTCACGAGCGCAAGCATCAATGAACTCTGCAATGCTTGCTGAACTCTGTGCATCGTCCCACCCGAGAAGTGGAGAAACAAGGTCTGCTGTAGCGCGTGCTGCTGAAACGCTTGCACGTCGGTTGAGCAAGCGTGCCCGAGTACGACGACTAAGAATGTCATCAATAGACGTGGCCATTTCATGAGTGACTGCATACACCGCTTCGGCGCGTAAGTAGGGAAGTCCGTCTACTAACGGCCCAGACAGTGACGGATCGTTAGCGATGAGGGCAGCGATGTCTGTGGCGTCGCTTCCAAAACGACCATCGAGGTGATGATCGCGCTGTGATGCGCGAATACTGCGACCCTTTGCCCCATGAAGCGACATTGACTTAGTGCGACAACGAGTCTTGGTGCCCAAGACTTCAGAGACGGCGTCGACAGCATCCTCTGCCATCTCGCGATAGGTGGTGAGCTTGCCACCAGTTACTGTGACAACACCATTGTCGGACGTGAATACTCGATGTCTGCGACTGAGGTCGGCAGTACGACCGGCTTTGGCGGAAGAGTCATCCATCTTTACAAGGGGACGAAGGCCAGACCACACGCCTGTTACATCTTCAAATGTGACATCAGTGTTGACGCTTGCGTTCAGTGCTGCAAGTACATACTCAATGTCGTCACGTGTGCACTGTGGATCATTCACAGGACCTTTGTAGTCAGTGTCGGTGGTGCCGATGTAGGTGAATTGGTAGGTGCCGTCGCCACGAGAGATCCAGGGGACTACGAACAAACTGCGCTTGTCGCTTGGCACGGGAATAACAACTGCAATGTCATTGCGGACTTTTTCCCATGGCACGGTGAGGTGAACACCCTTTGCCGGACGAATGGTGTCCGGGTGAGACGCCTCATCGAGGGCACGAACATCATCAGCCCATACACCTGTTGCATTGACAACTGCTTTGGTGCGGATAGTGAAATGAGTGTCTCCGACTAAGTCGTGCACACGAACAGTGTGCTGAGTGCGATTGCCTGAATCAATTCCTTCAACGCGGCATTGGTTTGCAATAGCAGCTCCGTTGTCTGCAGCACTGCGCAGTACAGAGAGGGTAAGACGAGCATCGTCGGCTTCTGCGTCGTAATACATGTATGCAGATGAAAGCTTTTCTCGGGCCATTGTGGGCAAATGCGCAAACGCAGCATCAGCAGAAAGTCTGCGATGAAGGCGGCCAATGCGCCATCCACCGGTGAGGTCATACATCCACATGGCAGAACCAAGTGCACGAGCAATTTTCTTTGAGACGACGCTGTTCTTTGTGAGAATCGGAATCATGAAGGGAAGTACATGTACGAGGTGTGGAGCATTGCTACGCAAACGCTTGCGTTCACGCAATGCTTGATAGACAAGACGAACGTCGCCTTGTTGGAGGTAACGCAATCCGCCGTGGATCAGTTTTGACGATTTCGATGACGTACCCGATGCAAAGTCGTCACGCTCAAGAAGGCATGCGCGAAGGCCACGAGAGGCTGCATCAAGCACAACACCTGCTCCGGTGATTCCACCACCGATGACGACAACGTCGAATTCTTCGCTGGAAAGACGAGAAAGGGACAAGGACCTGGAAAAATTGTGAGGGGTAGGCACGAGACAGAGCCTATGTGGTTTGGGCTTTTGAAAGAACTCTGTGGTTCGCAGACAAAATCGTAAGAGCGTGGGTCAATCCACGTCCACCATGCAGCCGAAGTGCCTTGCTATATCTGGATTGTCTGACGCAACCCGAGACGAGATGGTAACTGCTCTGCGCCCAAGAGCCAGGCGAGAAAAACAGTTTCTCTGCTTGAAAAGTCGGACTAGACAGATGTGACGCGTGACACATACACTGCCCGTGCGGGAATTTTTCCGTGACTGAGGGGGGTTTCGATGTTCGGAACAGATCTGTCGTGGCGGCACCAGGGGGCATGTAACGGCTTGGACCCTGATGTCTTTTTTCCTGACTCTGATGCAGCTGCAGAAGAAGCCAAATCAATATGTAGCTCGTGCATGGTGCGGGCGTCATGTCTCGAGCACGCCATCGCTGTTCGTGAAAAAGACGGAGTCTGGGGAGGCGCTACAGAACGGGAGCGCCGCAGAATTATTCGTCAAAGACGCCGCACAGCGTAGATACTGGGTGCATGGCGCATTCCGAAGAATTTATTGGCTGGCCCACATTGCTGGCCCACATTTTGGATCGACGCGATCTTGATGCTGCGCAGGCAGAATCTGCCATCACGCAAATACTGAACGGAAACGCAACGCCATCTCAGATGACTGCCTTTGTGGTTGCTATGCGCGCAAAGGGAGAAACTATTCAAGAACTTGAAGGCATGTTGCACGCTGTTCGTTCAGCTGGCATGAAAGTTCATCTCAGTGCGGAACTTGCATCACGTGCCATTGACATAGTTGGTACCGGTGGAGACAAGAGCAACACCGTCAATGTGTCAACGATGTCAGCGTTGGTTGTGGCTGCAGCTGGTGTGCCCGTGTGTAAACACGGCAACAGAGCAGCATCATCAAGGTGTGGAGCAGCTGATTTGCTTGAAGCTGCTGGGGTAGCAATCGAGCTTGATCCGCAAGGAGTGGAAGCTTCAATCGCTGCAACTGGGTTTGGTTTTTGCTTAGCGGCTCATTTTCATCCTGCTTTTCGCTATACAGGCCCGTCGCGTCGTGAAATCGGAGTGCCAACGGTTTTTAATTTGCTCGGGCCGATGGCGAACCCAGCGCCGATCTCAAACATGTTGGTGGGTGTTGCGATGCCAAACATGATGGAGGCAATGGTGGGGTCATTGACCTCTCGTCATGTCACCAGTGCATGGGTTGTGCATGGTCATGGCGGACTTGATGAACTTGCTGTCAGTGGTCCGAACATTGTGTATGAATTGCGAGATGGCAACATTTCTCGATTCGAAATCGACGCTGCTGATTTCGGAATTTCTCACTCCTTGCTGGCAGATATTCGTGGGGGAGACGCCACGGACAACTTGGTCATTATGAATGATTTGTTCGCTGGTAAAACGGGTGCTGTTCGTGACATCGTGACGTTTAATGCTGGCTGCGCACTTTTTGTCGCCAATCATGTCGGGTCAGTGGCTGACGGTATCGATGTGGCTCGTACCACCATCGATTCAGGTGCGGCAGCAAGCATCTTGGTGAAGGTCGTGGCCGTTAGTTCGGCTGAAGCCGAGCGCATGCAGGTCTAACAAATGGAACCGTGTCACACCCTTTCGTCACTCTTGTGACATGGACATCACGCCTCTCACCCTCTCAGACGCCCCACAGTACGAACCAGTTCTCATGATCTCATGTGCCACCTGTGTCATGGCAGACACCGATGCTTGTGGTGATTGCATCATGACTTTTCTCTGCGATGCTCCTGCTGAAGGGGCTGTGGTTCTTGACCTTCAGGAACTTCGGGAAATTAGGTTGCTCGCTCAGGCCGGTTTGGTGCCTACGCTTCGGCACCGTGCCGTTGGCTAAACCTTCCTCCCGTAATCCCACAGTCGTCTCTCGAGTCGCCCCTCAGGGACCTGAGTATTGGTCGCAATTGCACGCCATCGGTCAGGAAGCTGGCCTTCATTCACTCGGAGTAGCTCCGGCCGACGTGATGCATCGTGCACGTCTGCAGATTCAGAACCGCATTGATCATGATCTTGTCAACGACATGAAATTTACGTTCTTACGTCCGGAACGTTCGACAACGCCTGCTCAGCATCTTGACGGAGCACAATCAATCATTGTTGGTGTTCGCTCATACGCAATAAACGATCATTCAGATGTCGGTTCGTCGTCTCCATTAGCCAGAGTTGCTCGCTATGCATGGCTTGATCATTATGGTCACCTCAAAGATTCGCTGTCTATCGTTGCTGAACGCTTACGCCAGGACGGTCATCGCGCTGTCGTATTTGCAGATGACAATGCAATGGTTGATCGCGAAGCGGCATGGCTGGCTGGCCTTGGTTGGTTTGGCAAGAACGCAAATATTTTGTTGCCAGGTCACGGAAGCTTCTTTGTTCTTGGGTGCGTGATTACAACCGCAGTTCTTCCAGTGGCTACACCTATTGATGACGGATGTGGTGCGTGTTCTCGCTGTATTCCTGCGTGCCCAACTGGAGCAATTGTGAAAGAAGGTGTCATTGATGCCAACAAGTGTTTGTCCTGGTTACTTCAAAAACCTGGAATATTTGATCGCGAGTATCGCGTTGCTCTGCATGATCGCATCTATGGGTGTGATGATTGCCAAACTGCATGTCCTCCCACACGACGAACTGAGCTGAGTGAATCAACAGAACAACTTCAATCGATTGTTGAAGTATTGACTTGGTTGTCAATGGATGACGAGCCCCTGAACGCTTCATGTCAGCGTTGGTATGTGCATAAACGTGACATGACATGGATTCGGCGAAACTTGCTGATCGTTCTTGGCAATATCGGTAACCCAAGTGATCCTGATGTAGTTGATGCCATCGGCAAATATATTTCGCACACCCGAAGTGAATTGCGTGCTCATGCGGTGTGGGCTGCAGCCAGATTAGGTCTTAGTCATCTCATCAATCATGAAGATTCTGACTCCATGGTGCGTGATGAGTTGCTTCATCTGCCAACCTTGCGGGAAGGCCTATGAAGCATCTTCTCGTCACCAATGATTTTCCTCCCAAAATTGGTGGCATTCAGTCACTGTTGTGGGAATGGTGGCGTCGATTGCCGCCTGACTCCTTTGCTGTGCTCACAAGCCCTCATGCTGACGCCGCGGCGTTCGATGCAAATGAGCCGTATCGCATTGAACGAACACGTGAACCTGTGTTGTTGCCTCACCCTTGGATGGTGCAACGCATCAACGCAATGGTCAAAGAATTCGGTGCTGACTTTGTCGTGCTTGATCCGGCCTTGCCGTTAGGTCTTGTAGGGCCACGGTTGTCTGTTCCTTACATGGTGGTGTTGCACGGTGCAGAGGTCACGGTGCCTGGCAGGTTGCCATTGGCTCGTCAGGTTTTGGGTCATGTATTGCGTAGCGCAGAACACATCATCGCCGCAGGTGGTTATCCGGCAACAGAAGGAGACCATGCTGCAGGGCGCGCATTGCCATCCACCATTGTTCCGCCCGGAGTCGACACACAAAGATTTGTTCCGTTGGATGCTGCAGGCAAGAAGGCGGCGCGTGCACGATTTGGTTTTGATGCCGATGACGAAATAATTCTCGGATTCAGCAGGCTTGTGCCTCGCAAAGGCTTCGACACTGTTATTCGGGCTGTTGCACAACTGGCGCCACATCGACCACGCTTACGTTTAGCAATTGCTAGCACAGGTCGCGATGAAGATCGCTTACGAAAATTGGCTAATGAGTTGCAAGCACCAGTGACCTTCTTAGGGCGGGTTGAACACGATGACGTTCCTGCGTTGTATGGATGCGCAGATATTTTTTCAATGATGTGTCGTAATCGTTGGGCAGGTCTCGAGCAAGAAGGTTTTGGCATCGTGTTTGTCGAAGCCGCCGCATGTGGAGTGCCGCAAATTGCAGGCGACAGCGGGGGAGCTGCAGAGGCAGTTCTTGATGGGGTCACTGGCTATGTCATGTCAAACCCCACCGATGCATCAGGTTTGGCTGCTCGCATAGCCACAATTCTTGATGATGGTTCCTTACGTGCCTCTATGGCTGTTGCCTCGCGTGCTCGCGCCGAATCCGAATTTGAATACTCAGTTCTTGCAACGCGTTTGGGACAAGTGCTGAAGGTTGGGCAATGATGGATGTCATGCCAGGGTCATTGCTCATTAAATGCAATCTTGCGCTAACCGCTGTCTTCGTGGCGATGTCAATCGTTGCTGCAGTAACTTTCACGGCTCCGTGGAAGACCATTGGCGTTGCAGTGAGTCTGGGCTGTTTTTCTGTCGGCATCGTGGCCTTCTTGTGGGGCTACTGGACAGCAGTACAACGAAGTCGTACCGACAACATTTCAGTAGCAGCCCTTTATTTTTTGGTTGACAAATGTGCGCCACAATCAATTTCACGACTGATGAATGGCACCCTTGGAGTCCAGGTAGTAGTGGCAGTTGCCACGGCGATCAGCCGCACAACCACGGATGGCCGCACAGGGAGCACATTGGCATTTGGGGTCTTGGCCCCCATGATGGGCCTTGGCCTTAATGGTTTGTGGGGAGCCACGCATGGCACTTTTGCCCCTCGCCAATTCGAAAATTCCGCTGAGGTGCCACACCAGGAGCCCGCGAGCGGTCAAGATGAGAACCATGACTGACCGCGCTGCACAGACCACACTCATCTCGGCCCCACTCAATTCATGTTGGGATGTTGTTCTTGGATTTGAGAAATACCCCGATTGGGCCAAAGATGTCAAGGAAGCAAATGTGTTGACACACGACAGTGAAGGTCGCGGTCTTCGAGTCGAGTATCGCGCATCAGCTCTTGGTCGCAGTACTCGTTACACACTTGAATATGACTATTCAGAACAGCCATCACGTTTGTCGTGGCATCTGGTAGAAGGCGACATCATGCGTGCGCTCAACGGTGCGTATTCGTTTGTTGAAGTTGATGGTGGCACTCAAGTCTTTTATGAACTGGAACTGGAACTGGTTGTTCCGTTGCCTGGTTTTGTGAAGCGTCGTGCAGAAGCACGTATTCTCATCGAAGCAGTCAAAGAACTGAAGGCTCGCGCCGAGTCGTGAGTTTCGTTGGAATTGATGTCGGTGGCACAAAGTGTCATGGCGTACGTGTTGACGAACATGGTGCAGTTCTTGAGGAAATCAGATATCCGACACCACATGCGTCGGAATTGGTTGATCTGCTTGAGTCGATGTTTCATGAACTCTCCGGAACACAAACTCTTGGTGTTGGAGTCCCCGGACTAATTACGCCAGACGGAATCGTGCGGGCGTCTCCCAACATGAAGGGCGCACACAACATTGCTGTCGGCCCTGAACTTCGTTCGCGTCTTGGCATCAGTGTGCATGTTGAAAATGATGCGACGATGGCAGCGTACGGAGAATGGAAAGCCGGCGCTGCAAGCGGGGCAATGAATGCAGTAATTGTCACGCTAGGTACTGGTATTGGTGGCGGCATTGTTATGGGCGGTCAATTGCAACGTGGCGCTAATGGGTTCGCAGGCGAAATTGGACACATGGTTGTGCAACACAATGGCGAACTGTGTGTATGTGGCAGGCGAGGATGCTGGGAACGATACGCATCAGGTTCTGCGTTGCGAATGTTGAGCGGAGGCATGAGCGGTGAAGAAGTCTTTGCGGCGGCTGAATCAGGTGACGAAGTTGCCCGTTCAGTCGTTGCCACATTTGCAGATTGGGTTGCGGTTGGACTTGCAAGTCTTACGAATATCTGCGACCCAGAAGTAATCGTTATTGGCGGAGGTGTCGTGCAATCCTTCGAATTCGTTCTTGAGTCGGTATCGAAGAGTTTTTCTGCAGCGTTGTATTCATCTGAATCACGGCCTCATCCTGCTTTGCATATTGCGGCGTTGGGTGAACGCGCTGGTGCAATCGGATGCGCTCTATTTATGACTCAGGGCTAGCCCAACTGCGCGAGCGTTCAACAGCCCGCAGCCATTGAGCATGTGAGCCATCGGGAATGGCGGGCTCGAATCGTTTATCAAGCGTCCACATCGAAGCAATTTCATCAAGGTTCGCCCATACGCCTTCTGCTAATCCGGCCAGGTACGCAGCGCCAAGTGCGGTTGTCTCATGATCTGTTGGTCGCACAACAGGTACGCCCAGTGCATCTGACTGACGTTGCAACATTGCGTCCATGACAGAAGCGCCACCATCAACACGTAGTTCGGCAAGAGTGATTCCACCAGCGCGAGTCATTGCATCAATTGCATCGCGAGTTTGATGAACCATTGCGTCTACCACGGCTCGAGCAATGTGTGCCGTAGTGGTGCCGCGAGTAATGCCAATGATTGATCCGCGCGCATACGGGTCCCACCATGGGCTTCCTAAGCCCGTAAAGGCTGGCACTACACACACCCCGCCTGAATCCGGCACGGATTCTGCCAATGGTCCAATCTCGGAAGAATCATTGATGATGCCAAGTCCGTCACGTAACCATTGAATGGCGGCCCCGGTAACAAAGATTGCTCCTTCAAGTGCATACACGGGCGCGCCATCTCCAAGGTCCCACGCAACTGTGGTGAGCATTCCGTCTGCTGGAGTCGGACATGTTGTGCCGATATTAAGAAGAATAAAACTTCCCGTTCCGTACGTGTTCTTTGCCATGCCAACGCTTGTGCATGCTTGACCAAACAATGCGGCTTGTTGGTCGCCGGCAATTCCAGAGATTGGTATTCCGTTCGGCACGCCAAGAACATCAGTGGTGACACCGAATCGCCCACTTGATGGTTGCACTGTGGGCAGAACGGACATGGGAACGCCAAGGAGATCACACATTTCTGCGCTCCATTGCAATGTGTTGATATCGAACAACATGGTGCGACTTGCATTAGAGGGGTCTGTCGCGAACGCGGCCCCTGCAGTCAGTTTCCATACCAGCCAAGAGTCAATTGTTCCGATGCATAAATGTTCAATCGGGGGAACTGAAGTGTGTTGCAGTAGCCATGCAGCCTTTGTGCCGGAAAAATACGGGTCGAGAACAAGACCAGTTACTGCGCGAACACGATCAAGGTGTGGCAATAATTCTTCGCATCTTTCCGCTGTGCGACGGTCTTGCCAGACAATTGCGTGTGCTGTTGGTTGTCCTGTTCGTTTGTCCCAGGCCAACACAGTCTCTCGCTGGTTGGTGATTCCAATGGCTGATGCAGGTTGAGTGAGTTTTTTACATACTTCCTGCAGTGTGGCCACAATTGCATCCCAAATTTCAAGTGCGTCGTGTTCAACCCAACCTGGCTGTGGAAAGTATTGAGTGAATTCTCGGTATGCGGAAAATGATTCTTGTCCGTCATCGAAAACAGCGCGCGTGCGCACTCCGGTGGTGCCTGCGTCAATCGCGAGCACCACGCTCATGTAGCGCCTGGCCCCGATGCTGCAATGAGATGAATGAGGTCTGCATGTATTCCGGGAGTTGCAGCCACTACTTGCGCGGGAGTAACAGGATTGCCGACATAATCAGAAAATACTGCGCCGGCTTCGGTCGCTATGACTTGGCCTGCGACTAGGTCCCATGAATGAAGGTGTTCTTCGAAGTAGGCATCAAGGCGACCGCATGCAACGAAACATAAGTCAACAGCAGCTGCGCCAAACCGACGAATGTCACGCACCTTCATCACAATGTTTGCAACGCGTTTAGCGTGTACTTCTCGTTCGCTGATTCGGTAGCTGTATCCGGTACACACGAGAGCATCTGCAACGTCACTATTGTCGCGCACTCTGATTGGCATTCCGTTGACAGTGGCTCCTTCTGTGCGGGCGGCACTAAACATCTCGCTGAGTGCAGGAACATAAACGGCCCCAGCAAGTGGTCCATGTTCATCAACCGCACCAATTGACACCGCCCACATCGGAAGATCGAAATAGAAATTCGTTGTTCCATCGATTGGGTCAATGTGCCATGTAATTCCAGATGTGCCCTGTTTGGCTGCGCCTTCTTCTCCGATAATCGCATCATCGGGACGAACCTGGGCCAAGCCCTCAGTAATCATTGCTTCACTTGCTTTATCGAACTTCGTCACCATGTCAATTGGTGAAGACTTTGTTGTCGCAGTGAGTGGGCCACTTTTACGTCCGCTCAGCGCCATGTCTCCGGCTTCGCGGGCAAGCGATTCGGCAATCTGACGCAGTTGAGACCCGATAGACCCTGATGTATTCATGATGGATCCTGTATTTGTCGCCATTCGCCCTGAACTCGTAAAACGAGAACGGCAATGATGGCAGTTCCACCAGCACCCATCAGGCTGCACACCAACATTCCCGTACCTGTAGGCACAGTGCAGACACCATCGCATTGTGTGTCTACTAAGCCATAACCGAGTAGTCCTCCCGCGAGACCTCCGAGCAGTATTGAGCAAAAGGCAATGACTCGTGCCGTGACCGATGGCAGAGCAGAAAGAGAAGAGGTGGAGTCTGGCATCTGACCATCGTAGGCGTGGCGGCATGACGCGTGCAGTAGCGTTTCCGTGAAATGACCATTGACCGTTCGATTCTTCACATTGATATGGATGCCTTCTATGTGTCGGTTGAGTTATTGCGTCACCCTGAACTGCGTGGGCTTCCCGTTGTTGTGGGTGGAACAGGAGGTCGAGGCGTGGTGGCCGCTGCTTCCTATGAAGCCAGGCGATTTGGAATCCGTTCCGCAATTTCCTCAGCTGTCGCGCGCAAGTTGTGTCCTGACGCTGTATTTATTGCGCCAGATATTTCCCACTATGTCGAATTCAGTCAAAAGTTACACACCATCTTTGAGTCATTCACTCCGCTCGTTGAGCAGATCTCTATTGATGAAGCATTTCTTGACGTCACTGGGGCATCGCTGTTGATGGGGGATGCTGTATCAATCGCGTGGGCATTACGTGAGCGGGTGGTGGCTGAAACTCAATTGACATGCAGCGTCGGAGTTGCACCGAATAAATTTCTTGCCAAGCTTGCATCAGAACATGCCAAGCCCCGTGCAACGGCTGCCGGAGTGCAGCGCGGGTATCAAGTATTCGAAGTGAAGCGAGGACATGAACTTGAATTCTTGTTGCCGCTTCCGGTGCAGTCCCTGTGGGGCGTCGGGCCTGCAACACTGGCAAAACTTGAAGCTATTGGTGTTCGCATTGTTGCTGATTTAGCCGAACTTGATGTTGACATCGTGTGTGGTGCCGTCGGCGAAATGAACGGACGGCATCTTCATGCGCTTGCGCGAGGTATTGATGATCGGACAGTCGAACCTGAACGAATCGCCAAATCAATCGGACATGAAGAGACGTTCTCTACAGACCTCACTACGCACGAAGAACTGCGAGTTCAATTGGTGCGGCTATGTGATGCGGTGGCACGCCGAACTCGTGATTCTGGTGTCGCTGCCGGCACTTTGTTACTGAAAGTAAAATTCTCATCGTTTGAGTCGGTCACTCGGTCGGTCACGCCGTCGGTGCCGTTGACGACAGGGCCCTCAATGGTGGCAGCCCTTGAACCATTGCTAGCAATGTTGGATTATGCCCAAGGGGTTCGCCTGCTTGGCGTTCACGCACAGAAACTGACCGAGCAGAGTGAAGGGATTCCGCGATTGTTCGACGATGGGGGAGACACTCCGCAAGACATTGAAGAACAATGGAAACCAGCCAGCAAGGCAGTTGACCTGATTGTGGATCGGTTTGGGGCCGGAATGATTGGACCCGCCAGCGGAATGAATACCCGAAAGCCAGGCCAGAGCCCTGCTGGCCCCGTCCTCGACGAAGAGTCCTGACACAGAACACACTGAGGCGCATTGCGTTTCGGTCTTCGAGGTGAGACAATGAACGAGTGCCATTGTCAGACGAAGAACAAAGAATCCTGCGTGAGATTGAAGCTCAGCTCCAAACTGATGAAAAGTTTGCTAACGCTGTGTCCTCAGCAGGGTTGTATCGCCACTCTGCCCGCCGTGTGTGGTGGGCTCTAGTCGGCGTCATTGTGTCGCTTGTGGCAGTCGTTGCCAGCTTGCAGATTCACTTCCTCATCGCATTTGCGGCATTTGTTGTGATGATGGGCTTCGCTTTGGTCATTGAACGGCAGGTCCGGTTGATTGGGCGCGCGGGGGTGCAAGACCTTGCCCAAACAATTCGTAAGCCTCGCGTCAAGTTTCCTCACAATTAATCGAGGTTTGCCCACTACTGTTGGCGCTATGCAAAACGCAGGTTCCTCTTCGAAAAACGAACCTGCCTTTCTGTCGATTCTTGGGGCAGTCATTGTTCGACCATGGCTGTGGGTCACTGCGCTTGCCCAGGCCTATCGGTTAGTGCCACGTGGCTGGTGGCGCACCTCGCCATTCCTGCCCGTGCCGTCACGGGACTATATGGAGTTTCGTCTGGTGACTCAATATGGCGGTGGACACGGTGTCGCGCGCGGCCCTATTCGATCAGAAGATGTGGTTGCGTACTTACAGTGGTGCAGACGTTGGAGCAGTGAAAACTAATGAGAAGTGCACTCGTTCTCAATGCAACATATGAACCACTCAGTGTTGTGTCGGCGCGACGTGCGATTTGTCTCGTCCTCTGCGATAAAGCTGAAGTCATTGCAGACGACGGAACAGTTGTTCATTCTGAGCGACTGACGTTGGCATCGCCAATCGTCATTCGTTTACGGTACGTAGTCAAGGTTCCATATCACCGCAATGCAACCATGTCGCGACGCGCGGTGTTTGCTCGTGATCATCATCGGTGTGGTTACTGCGGCGGAACCGCTGACAGTATTGACCATGTCATGCCTCGCTCACGTGGCGGAAAAAATATATGGGAAAATGTCATTGCTGCGTGTCGTGGGTGCAATCTACGAAAGCGTGATCGCACACCAGAAGAAGCAGGCATGCAGTTGTCGAGCATTCCACGTGCACCTCGGGAGATGTCGTGGATTATGTATGCCGTGCCACGAATTCCCGAACAGTGGAAGCCGTACTTGGCTGAGGCTAGCTAACTCGAATCGAATTCCCCAATGACTACGCCTTCAATGGAGTGGGGCCGCCATGATTGGACAGGTACCGCTGCTGATTTTCACGCAATGGAGTTGTCTGCAGAACGTGCATTGTGGTGGTGCAACGTTGAGACACCGACACTAATTCTTGGATCAACTCAATCAGTTGATGACGTAAATCAGAACAGTGCAGATGAAAGTGGCGTGTTGGTGTCGCGACGCCGAAGTGGCGGGGGAGCAGTGTTTGTTCACCCATCAGATTCTGTATGGATTGACATAACAATCAGCAGGGATGATCCGTTATGGAAAGAGGATGTTGCGCAGTCAATGCTGTGGCTTGGTGAACTTTTTGTTGAAGCGCTTTCACCGTGGGTGCACGCCAATGTGTATCGCGATACTTTTTCAACCGGAATTGACGGTCGCGTTGTGTGCTTTGCGAGTTCATCGCCCGGAGAAGTTTTTGTGGGATCAAACAAACTGGTGGGCATCAGTCAACGTCGTGGCCGCGAAGGTGCCCGATTCCAATGTGTGTTGTATCGACACTGGCGACCAGGTGAATGGTCGCAAATCCTTGCCTCTTCAGATGTGCGGTCACGGGTGGCTGAAATCTCTGTGACGACCCTCGATATCCCGGCTCAGACCATCGTCAATGCCATATCCGATCAGCTTTCTGGCCTGAGTGGGGAAGTGAGTGGTGAATTTAGGGGGTAAGTGGTTGACAGTGGGGACTGGTGGGGATAACCTGCCTCACGGGAGGGGCGGAGTACTTCACCCAGGAAGGCAGAGACTGTGTTTGTTGGAGTGCACGAGCGACAGCTCGACCCAAAAGGTCGACTCGCGCTCCCTGCTGCATTTCGCCCCCGTCTCGAGCCCCGTTGTTACCTAGCCTTTGGCCGCGATAAGTGCATTGACGTCCTAACTGCTGAAGCCTTCGAGCAAGTCGCAGAGGAAATGCTGCAAAAAGTGCGCAGCGGTGAAATGGACCGCAACGAGCAGCGTGCACTTGCCGCCAACACCATTGAGGTCACCATTGATGCGCAAGGTCGCGTGAACCTTGATGAAAAACTTCGCGAGTACGCAGGAGTGCAACTGGGCTCACGAGTGATTGTCGCTGGTTCCTTTGACCGCGTCGAAATCTGGGAACCAGATCGCCATGATCGCAACATCAGTTCGGGTACCGAACAAATAGCTGGAGCGGGCGCGTGATTCCCGATGCTCTACAAGTCTTTTCAATCAGTCAGCGGCCGACGGTCTCTGGCAGTCTCCCGGATGGCACGGTGGTTAGCTCCAACTCCGCTCGCTACCATCGCGCACATTCCGGGGATACATCCGGGTGGCAATTGCTTTCCGGGAGGCTGCCAGGGACCGTCCGTCATGACACAGGTACCAACATGAACGCGGTCTTTGCTCATGTACCAGTGATGTTGGAACAGATCACCGATGTCTTTTCCGACATGAATGATGGTGTTTTTCTCGATGCGACTCTCGGCGGTGCTGGACATAGCACGGCAATCTTGACTGCACATCCTCAAGTGTCATTGCTGGGAATTGACCAAGACGACATGGCTCTCGAATCAGCTGAACAAGTTCTTGTAGCCGCTGGTTGTAGCGGACGCGTTGCCCTCCGGCGCGCCCGCTTCGATGCAGCGGCGCTAATCGCGGCGAAAGAGGGCATCAGCTCGTTGTCTGGTGCTCTCTTCGACCTCGGTGTCTCGTCTCCACAGTTCGATGTTGCTGAGCGTGGATTCTCTTATCGATTTGACGCGCCACTAGATATGCGAATGGATCGCTCACAAACATTGAGTGCAGACGTGATTGTGAATACATACGACGAAGATGCGTTAACGGGCATGCTGCGTCGAAATGCCGACGAGCGTCATGCGTACCGAATTGCGAAGGCGATCATTGCTGCGCGTCCAATTCATTCCACTGTGCGTTTGTCCGATGTTGTGAGTTCAGCAATACCTGCACCAGCGAGACGTCGCGGCGGGCATCCTGCCAAAAGGACATTTCAAGCCATTCGTATTGAAGTGAACGCAGAGCTTGAAATTCTTCCGGGCGCTTTACGGAATGTCATTTCACTACTGGCTCCTGGTGCTCGATTGGCAGTTCTCTCCTATCACTCTGGTGAAGACCGCATTGTGAAGTCCGTGATGAGATCAGCAGAGACGGGCGATTGTGATTGTCCACCAAATCTTCCCTGTGGATGCGGTGCTGTGCGTTCCGTTGTTCGCGTGCGTGCACCTCGTGATGCAAGTAGAGCTGAGTTGGTACTTAACCCCAGGTCGTCATCGGCGCGTTTGCGTGTCGTTGAGAAAATCACTATCGAGAGTCAGGAATAAACATGGCTGTTGCTATTAAATTTCCTGTTGCTCTAGCGCCACGCGAGGATCGAGATAATCGCCCCAAGTTGGTGTTGGTTCCTCAAGGCGAACGACGTTATGTCCGAGTAGCGACAGTGGTGGTCGCCGTATTGATAGCGATGTTCTGCATTGTGTCGCTTCGCGCATATATGGCACAACAAGAGATGCAACTTGACAAGATGAACTACGACATCACCCGTGCGCGCGCACATTTCGAGACTTTGCGAGCCGAACGTGCGAATCTTCAGTCGCCTGGCCAATTGATGAATCAGGCAAGTCTCATGGGGCTCGTTCCGAGTTTTCCCATTCGCGTGGTAGGTATTCCGGCTGCGGTTGCGGCAGAAGTTGCTGCAACAGTAGGCAAAGTCGATTCTGATGTTGTTGCACATACTGAATCACCACTTGATGAATTCGGTCGCATGAAGGCCGTAGTGGTTGGATCGCCATGAGTGGGTCAGAAGGTTCACATCGCGGAACACGTTCACACGGAACGGCGTCGTCATCTCGATCATCAAGCAGTAGTGGAACCTCATCTGGTCGTTCACGTTCGACGAGTCGTCCACCGGTAGCAAAGAGACCAAGTCGCCCACCAGTTCGCAGTTCGGCATCAACGCGCCGGCCAGCACCAAATACGTCGCCCTTTGAATCTTTCCTTCAGTCCGTACGGCATTGGACCAGGATGAGTTTCACTGGTGAAGTGCCGGCATCAATGCGCTCAAGCAAGATTCCATCTTCTGAAGCCCATCATCGTGTCAAGAATCGGATTCGTTGGATGGTGGGCCTGTTTATTTTTCTCTTGACGCTACTGTTCGGTCGAGTAGTGCTTTTGCAAACGGTTCAACGAGATGGGTATTTCGCAGCAAGCGTAGAACAACGCACGAGGGTGAATATTCTGCGCGCAGCTCGTGGAGTGATCTTCGATCGCAACGGCAATGAGTTGGCACTATCGGTCCCAAGTACAACTGTCTACGCGGACCCGCGTGGAATGACTGACATCCCTGGTGTTGTACGCGGTTTATCTGTTGCCTTGGCGTACACACCAGAACAAGAAGCCCGACTGCTTGCAACTCTCAGCAAACCAGGTTCAAAATTCAGCTACATCGCACGAGGCTTGACTAAGGAAAACGCCCAGACACTTCTTGGACTCGGTCTTCCTGGTGTGTATTCGTATACGGAGCCAGCTCGACAAGTAGAAGGTGGCGTTGCGGGTGCTGTTATCGGGCGAACAGATCCTGATGGACTTGGAACATCTGGTCTTGAGAAACAGTTCAACAAAATTCTTACTGGGGTTGACGGCAAAGGTATTCGTGAAGTTGACGAGAACGGCCGATCCATTGCCGGAGCACAAAGCACTACCGTTGCTCCGGTTCCAGGCGATGACATTGTCTTGACCCTTGACAAGAACATTCAATTTCAAACTGACACTGCTCTCCTTGATCGCGTGGGTCAACTCAGCGCAAAGGGTGGCACTGCAATTGTGATGAATACAACAACCGGTCAGGTCTATGCCATGTCGAACGTGAGGCGAAATGCAGCCGGTTCTGCGGTTTTAGCATCAGGAAACTTTGCAGCAGTTGAAGCATATGAGCCTGGATCAGTGGCGAAAGTATTCTCAGTCAGTGCAGCATTGAATGACGGTGCCGTGACTCCTGAGACAGTCCTGCAGGTTCCAGGTGCAATTGTCGTAGACAATTTTCCCATTCGTGATGCATGGCCTCACCCAACTATGGACATGAGCGTGCGGACCATTGTGAGTGAAAGTTCCAATATTGGCACCCTCATGACGGCCGAAAAAATCAGTTCTAATTCACTGCACGATTACTTGTATGCATTTGGATTTGGCCAGAAAACGGGACTGGACTATCCAGGTGAAAGTCGTGGAACCTTGCGGCCAGCGAATAAGTGGCGAGGCACAGAAAAGGTAACTGTGTCGTACGGTTATGGAATGGCGGTAACACCACTTCAGATGATCGCAGGTGTGAACACAGTTGCGAATAAGGGTACGTACGTTGCCCCGCAGCTGGTGAGTGCCACTATTGACAAGGCTGGGAAACGTCATCCTGTACCTGAATCTGTCACTCGCTCAGTTCTCAAACCTGAGACTGCAGTCGTGATGACTGACATATTGCGTGAATCGATTTGTACAGGCACCGGAGAACTCGCTCAGGTGAAGGGCATGGAAATCGCAGGCAAAACTGGCACCGGATACAAGGTGCAGTCAAACGGAACATATTCAACAGATACTGGCGGGCGTAAGTATTTTGCATCCTTCGTCGGATATTTCCCTGCAGCAAATCCTCAAGTGACTATGTTGATCAGCATTGACGAACCCGATGCGTCATCGCGTGACCGTTTTGGTGGAACTGCAGCGGCGACCGTGTTCGCTCGTTTAGTTCCAGGAGTAATGCACGAATTGGGTATCCAGGCAACTGGATCAGGTACTGGTTGCAAGGCGGGCGCCAAGTCTGCTGGACACTGAACGGATCATGAAGCATGACACGTCATTCAGTTTCTCCATTGACTGTCGACAGCCTTGTCATGCACGCCGACATAGCTGCCTCAATCGTTGGAAATAAGAACGCAGTATTTTCTGGGATTACTCAGGATTCTCGAAATGTCGAGCCGGGTGACATTCTGTGTTGCATTCGAGGAGAGTTGTTCGATGGGCATCAGTTCATTCCTGAAGCAGTAACGCGTGGAGCTGTTGCGGTTCTCGTCGATCATCTTGATGATTCGATCGAATCATCAGTCGTCCAAATCGTCGTACCAGATGTACGGCCAGTGCTTGGTCGGGTCGCGTCGGCTGCGTTTCGACACCCTGCATCCTCTTTGAAGATGGTCGGGATCACTGGAACTAATGGTAAAACAACAACTGCATCAATTCTTGGGTCCTTGTTGACGACTCATGGCGGTTCTGTGCATGTGATGGGAACATTGACGGGAGCACGGACAACACCTGAATCAATAGATCTGCATGCTCAATTACGTTCGTGCGTTGATGCAGGGGTTGATCATGTAGTTATGGAGGTGTCGTCGCATGCGTTGGAGCATCACCGTATAGACGGAATCGTTTTTGATGTCGCCGTCTTTACAAATCTTGGACATGACCATCTCGACTTTCACGGCACAATAGAAAATTACTTCGCAGCTAAGAGAAAATTGTTCACGTCTGAACGTGCGAGAGTAGCTGTAGTGAATGCAGATGACCCTTATGGGGTTCGGCTGCAAATGGAAGCGGTTGTACCGACATCGTCGTATTCGTTGTCAAACGTAAGTGACGTTGCGGTGACTGCCTCGAGTGTTTCCTTCACGTGGAAGAGCCTTGATGTTCGTCTTCCGATTGGTGGCTCGTACGCCGTGATGAATGCAATCGCAGCCATCACTTGTGCCAGTGAACTCGGAATCCCGGATGGTCGCATCGTCAGTGGATGCGCATCAGTACAGACCGTGCCTGGTCGGTTTGAATCAGTCCCTAATGATGTTGATATCGATGTTGTTGTCGACTTTGCACATACACCTGAAGCGTTGCAGGGATTGTTGACCAGTGCGCGAGAAATAGCCCGCGCGGGTCTGATAGTGGTTTTTGGGTGTGGTGGAGACAGGGACCATGCAAAGCGCCCGTTGATGGGGGATATCGCTTCTCGCGGCGCGGACATCGTGATTGTTACCTCTGACAACCCACGAAGCGAAGACCCTGAACTCATAGTTCGCGAAGTCATGTCAGGCGTTGTGGTCAACCATGCATTGGTTAGTTCCATCGTGAATAGGGAAAAAGCAATTGAATCCGCCATCATGGGCGCAAAGCGTGGTGACATGGTGGTTATCGCTGGCAAGGGTCATGAAACAACACAGGAAATCAATGGCGTGAAGACTCCTAGCAGTGATGTAGCTATTGCTGCCAAAGCACTTCGAGTACGAGAGGAGAAAACGAAATGATTGCAGTTCTTATCGCAGGAGCAGTGGCAATGGTTTTATCTCTATTTGGTACCCGCATGTTGATTTCATTTTTCGATCGGATTGGAAAAGGTCAGCCAATTCTTGGTTCTGCTGACAATGGTCCCGTCCATCACATGAAAAAGCAGGGGACAGCCACGATGGGCGGAATAGCCATCATGGTTTCTGCATTCATTGGTTGGGGTGCTGCACATTTACGCGGTGGTATCGCTCTCTCTGACCAAGCAATGATTATGTGGGCCATCTGCGGAGTCTTGTCAGTTATTGGTTTCCTTGACGACTATTTAAAAGTGCATCGTGCGCAAAATCGTGGAATCTTTTGGAAGAAAAAGGGCTACATCACCTTTGGACTTGTCGTTGTGATGATGACGTGGCTACTTCTGGGTACAGGTGTTAGCGAAACGTTGTCCTTTACGCGATTTGATTTCCCCGGATGGCAATTGTCGCCTGTCCTGTGGGTTGTATGGACATCGCTGATGGTGTGGGCAACAACAAATGCTGTCAATGTGACGGACGGTCTTGACGGTCTTGCCGCAGGCTCGGCATTGTTCGGATTTCTTGCTTTCACGGTGATTGCATATTGGGCTTTTCGAAATCCTGATATTTACAATTTGGTCAACCCTCTTGACCTCGCAGTTTTTTCTGCCGCAATGGCAGGAGCATGTGGCGGCTTCCTGTGGTGGAATGCAGCGCCGGCACGAATATTTATGGGAGATGTCGGCGCGCTGGGCATTGGTGCTGCATTGGGATTGTTGGCGGTGACCACTAATACACACATGTTGCTTCCTCTGATTTGTGCACTCAATGTGATGGAAGCAGGTTCGGTTGCTTTGCAGATGGGTGTGTTCAAGGCGTCGGGTCGAAAGAAACGATTGTTTCGTATGTCGCCCATTCATCATCATTTTGAACTTCTCGGGTGGCCCGAAACTACCGTCATTATTCGATTTTGGATCTTGTCCGGAATCTGCGTGGCTGTCGCAGTAGGAATGTTTATTGCAGACTTCACACGTATTGCCGATTCCTTTGCAGGGAGGTGACATGAAACGAGTATCGGTTTTTGGGCTAGCGATTACTGGAGTTGCAGCTGCGCGCGCTTTGGCAATTCGAGGTATCGAAGTGGTTCTGTCAGATGATGCGATCACTGATGAACACCGTCATCTTGCACGTGAACTTGGCTGCACAATTGTTCCGGTAGGTACTCAATCTGACATTGCTGCTTTTCTTGACGGCGTCGATGTATTAATTCCTGCACCGGGGGTGGCACCACATCATCGTGTCATTGTTGAAGCCCTTGCACGTGGCGTATCTGTTCGTACTGAAATTGATATTGCATATGAATGGGAACAGCAGAGAAGTGGCGGACCGCGACCCATTCTCGGAGTTACGGGCACAGACGGCAAGACAACAACAACGATGATTACCGCAGCGTTGTTGCGTGGCGGTGGGCGTTCGGTTGGCGAGGTAGGGAACACCGACCTTCCGTTCATGGCGGCTATTGATCAACCATTCGATGCATTTGTCGTTGAGTGTTCAAGTTTTCGATTGCAATTCACGGACACTTTTCGCTGTGATGCCTCAGTATGGCTCAATCTGGCTGCGGACCATCTTGATTGGCACGGGTCGCTTGAAAGTTACACAGAGGCAAAACGTCGACTATGGGCATATTCAAGAACCAGCGACATTGTTATTGCTCCTGTAGGCAATGAAATGATTCTTGAATCAGCTCGGGCAACGCCAGCACGTTGTGTCACTTTTGGTCTTGATGCTGGTGACTACAGAGTGTCGTCGGGGACTCTGGTGAGTCCGCTTGGTGTCATCTGCTCTGTCGATGAATTATGGCGCTCGCTTCCACATGACATCACTAATTCGCTAGCAGCAGCGGCTTTGGTCATTGAATCTGGGTTAAGTGCTGTGGGGGAAGTGGCGGCACCACTGCACGTTTTTGAATCAGCACATCATCGCATCGAACTCATCGGGCATTTCGATGGGTCGGCATGGTACGACGACTCCAAAGCAACGAGTCCTCACGCAGCGCTTACCGCCATACGGTCATTTGAACACATCGTGTTGATAGCTGGAGGCCGCAATAAAGATTTAGATTTGGCACAGATGGCTACTGAACCAAAGCGCATGGTCGGAGTTGTCGCAATCGGGGATGATGCTGAAGCAATTCGTCGTTCTTTTGAAGGAGTATGCGTCGTGCGCGATGCCATGTCAATGGATGAAGCGGTTGCCATTGCCCACGGTATGACAAAGAATGGTGAAACGGTTCTCCTATCACCTGGGTGCACTAGTTACGACTGGTACAACAATTACAACGAACGAGGCGACGACTTTCAAGACAAGGTACGAAAGTACTTCGCCCGAACAGAATCGAGTTCATAATGGTCACAGAAAAACGAACCACGCCAACCATCAAAGAACGCAGACTTGCAACTCTTCGCCGTACCGGTGTTGCTGGTCGTCATCGTGTGGCACTAGAGAAACCATCTGCCGCATTTTTCTGGATTCTGATCATCGTCTCTTCATTTGTCATGTTGGGTCTTGTCATGGTGTTGTCATCATCGTCAGTAACTAACTTGCATTCTGGTGGATCGGCATGGGGAATGTTTCGACGCCAAGTAATTTGGGCAATCCTGGGAGGCCTCGCAATGTGGGCCGCATACGAATTTCCCTACGAAACATGGCGAAACAAAGTGCTCTTGCAGTCCGTCGTAGGAGCGGTGGTGGTTTTAAATGTCGTGGTGATGCTGAGGGGCGCTGTAGTGAATGGCGCACGCGCATGGCTAGACATTGGTCCATTCCGAATGCAACCGTCAGAATTCATGAAGATCGCTGTTGTTCTTTTCTGTGCAAACTTGTTGTCGCATCGACATCGATCGGTTCAAATCACGAGCATTGTGTTGTGGCCCATGATTGCTGCATTGGCGGTCAGTGCGGGGTTGTGTGTCCTTCAGAAGGACTTCGGTGGAAGTGTGATCTTTGGTGGCGTTGTCCTTGTCATGATGTGTATTGCTGGACTGCCGGCACGACAACTAATTGCTACCACTGTGAGCCTTGGATTTCTCGGAGTACTTGTACTTACCTTCGCCAGCAATGCAAGTGCGCGAATGCTTGCCTACATGGACCTTGAAGCCACGAAAGAAGACAGTGGATATCAGGTGTATCAGTCCCTGTTGAGCATTGCGAACGGTGGCTGGTCAGGAACCGGCATCGGCTCTGGCACTAGTAAATGGGGATACGTGCCCCTTGCCTATAGCGACTTTATATTTTCGGTTATTGCAGAAGAGTTGGGAATTTTCGGCTCGTTGATGGTGATTGGCGGATTCTTGGCTTTGGTCATCTTCGGTTTACAGGTTGCTCTGTCTGCTCCCGATACTCACGGTGCATTTATTGCGGGTGGAATTTCTGCATGGTTCGGGGTGCAGGCATTAGTCAATATCGGAGGAGTAGTTGGTGCACTTCCGATGACAGGGTTGACACTTCCGTTCTTGTCGTACGGTGGCTCTTCTCTCATCGCTTCTATGGCAGCGGCTGGATTACTTTTGAACGTTGCACGAGACGTAAAGACATCACACTAAACCATGGTGTACGCAGTAGTTACCGGTGGCGGAACAAGCGGTCATGTAATTCCGGCGATTGCAATATGCGAATTACTTGTTGAAGCAGGACATCCCATATCTGATATTCGTTACGTTGGTTCTCGACGAGGAGTTGAGCGAGAGTTGATGCAGTCGACTCAGATTGCTTCTGAGTATCTTCCAATCTCAGGTCTGCAACGATCATGGAATTTTCAGGGCGTGGCACGAAATGCTCTGCTTCCCTGGCGTTTATTGTGGAGCCGCATTCTTGCTCGTGGTCTTGTCAAGTTGTGGAGCCCCAGTGTGGTGGTGTCAGTTGGTGGATATGCAAGCGAACCGATGTCGCGGGCGGCACTTGCTGCAGATGTGCCATTGGTCTGTGTTAGCTACGACAGAATTCCTGGTTTAGCGACTCGTCGTCAGGCAAAACAGGCTGCAATTTCCGCAGTTGCCTTTGAAGGAAGCGACCTTCCTCGGTCGATCTTGACGGGCGCGCCAGTTCGTAAACAATTACGCGGATTAGCAGTCTCGACCTCCCGTGAATCGTCACGTTCTGCGCTCGGTATTCGTTACGACGCGCGCATGGTGGTTGTAATGGGCGGGTCATTAGGTTCGGGTGTGTTGAATGCGATGGTTGCTGATTTATTACGTTCACTAGCTGGGACTCAATCGGTGGTGTATCACATTTGCGGTCAGCGCTTTGAGCGTGATCCAATGCCACATATACCAGCGGGTGTGCAATACGTTCGTGTTGGCTATGAAGACCGAATGGCAGATGTTTACAGCGCATTAGATGTCTTAGTTTCACGGGCAGGTGCGAGTTCAGTTGCGGAAATCGCCACAGTGGGTGTTGCTGCAATCTTGGTTCCGTGGCCTGATGCAGCAGATGGTCACCAAGAACTGAATGCCAGATGGCTGACAGATGCCGGAGCAGGAATTCTCATGGACGATGCGGCGTGTGTTGATGGACGGGCAGTGGCTGAGGTCACCCAATTGTTGGCAGATCCTGATCGTGTGTCAGTAATGGCGCGTAGTGCCTATCAATTAGGAGCCCTGCATCGAAGTTCGGCACTAGTTGATGCAATCGAGGGGGCCGTACTCGCGACTGTTGCGCGTGGAACAATGGACCACTGATGAACGTCTCTCGCCGAATCGCTGAACCAATCCTTGCGCTTGATGTGCCTATTCGATGCCACATTGTCGGTATTGGTGGTCCAGGAATGAGCGCAATTGCTCGCTTGTTGGTTGAGATGGGTCATGCGGTGACAGGGTCGGATCTGCATGAGTCAGAGGTCATCGATGAACTTCGTCTACGAGGCGCAGAAATTTCTATTGGTCATCGTGAGTCAGTTGTTCACGGAGCAGATGTTGTGACGTATTCAACTGCAATTCCCAATACCAATGTTGAATTGGTAGAAGCTCGGCGCAGTGGAATAGAGACTCGCCACAGGTCAGGCATGTTGGCGTCGTTATGCGCTGCTACAAATGCTGTGGGTATCGCCGGTACCCATGGAAAGACAACTACCACAGCTCTCGTAACCGCGATGACTACTGCTGGTGGCCTACGTCCCTCGTCAATCATTGGGGCAGATGTCCTCGGGGGCAATGGGAATGTGCACGGGGATGGGTCACTTCTCATTATTGAGGCTGATGAAAGCGATGGGACTCTTGATGTTCTTCCATTGTCGTCTCTCGTAGTAACCAACATTGATATCGATCATCTTGATTACTTCGGAACCTTTGATGCAATTAAGGTCTGTTTCGGTGACGCAGTCGCGCGCACTGGTGGAGTTGTTGTGCTGAATGCAGATGATGAAGGTTCTGCTGACCTTGTGCGGGTACTTAGTAAAGAAATTCGTGTGACAACGTTCGGACGGTCAGAGAATTCAACGGTTCGAATTACGTCAACGGCTTCACATCATGAAGGGACATTGGTTGATGTATGTGTCGCTGACCAGACCTATCGTTGCGCCTTGAATTTACGCGGTGAACATAATGTTATGAACTTTGCCGCTGCACTTGCGATGGCTATTCGACTTGGCGTTGACCCTGCTGTTGCGTGTACGGCTGCCTCGGCTTTCCGTGGCGTTGCTCGTCGATTCACTGAACGTGGCGATTTCCGCGGATCATTGCTCATTGACGACTACGCACATTTGCCCGCAGAAATTTCCTCCACGATCGACGCAGTGCGTTCACACCCCGCATTGTCAGGTCGTGTGGTGGCTGTCTTTCAACCGAATCGATACCACCGCATTGCCACAATGGCTGATTCGTACGCCGACTGTTTTGCACACGCAGATCGCGTTGTGATTACTGACGTGTACGCATCAGGTACTCAGAAGATTGAAGGGGTCACCGGAGAACTGGTGGTCAATGCCATTCGTCGTGCCCATAAAGATGCTGATGTGGTGTGGGCTCAGTCACGCGCTGACACCGTTGCTGCTGTCGAGTCGTGGATTGCCCCTGGCGACATCTGCATTTCAATGGGTTGTGGCGACATTGAATCGTTTCCTGACGACTTGCGCGGAGTGGTGAAATGACCACTGCAGCACTGAGTGCGGAGTTGGCTTCAGCAGGCCTTGACGTTCACAGTGACAGGCCCCTTGCCCCTCTCACTACCTATGGGGTCGGTGGTAACGGCGCGTGCGTTGTCAAAGTGTCGTCTGCAGGTCAAGTAGTCGCAGTGTCAGAGATTTTGCGTGGTCATCCAGAAGTAGAGACTCTTGTAATGGGTCGCGGCAGCAATCTTTTAATCGCAGATGAGGGCTTTGCTGGCCTTGTTGTTGTTATGGCTCCGTCGCCAACTGAGAACGCGGTGAGCGTTGATGGTGACATTGTGGAAGCTGGTGGCGCAATGTTGATGCCAGTGTTGGCCCGCCGCTCTGTAGGCGCAAGCCGAGGCGGTCTTGAATGGTGTGTTGGAATTCCTGGCACGGTTGGTGGCGCAGTGCGAATGAATGCAGGTGGACATGGCGCAGATATGACCTCTTCAGTGATTGATGCCACCGTGTTGTCTCTTCGTAGTGGACAAATCGTGCGTGTATCTGCTGAACAGCTTGGTTTTTACTTTCGAGGTTCGGCATTGTCAGGCAGTCATGTTGTGCTGTCAGTTCGAATGAAAACTGCACTTCAAGATTCGGCAATTGGTACAGCTGAAATCAACGCTGTAGTCGGATGGCGACGCGAGCATCAACCGGGCGGCCGCAATGCAGGCTCAGTATTTGTTAACCCTGGAGCAGGTGACGAAAGTGCTGGTGCCCTTATTGATGCTGCTGGACTTCGTGGCTTCACAATTGGTGCAGTCAGCGTTTCAGACAAGCATGCCAATTTCATTCAAGCCGGAGAGGGCTCAACTGCTGCTGATGTTGCTGCAGTGATGTCACATGTACAAAGTACTGTTGAAGACGTCCATGCTGTTCGTCTGTACAGCGAAGTATGTCTTGTCGGATTCTCCGCAGATCTTATGACTCGTTTCTCACACCCATCTCACACTTCAGAGGCGCACGTTAAAGCCAAAGAGCACTTGCAAAGTCTCCTCGGAGAACACGCATGACAGATTCTGAAGATCAAAGTTCTAAAGAACGGATAGAAGAAATATCTGTTACAGAAGTGTCTGATCAAGTGTTGCAAGAGTTGTCGGGCCTCTTTAGCAATCGCGAACCCGAGACGGTGACGGAACCAGACGCTGTAGTAGAGCCGATTGACATCACAGTTACGGACGTTATTGACTTGGTCAATGTGGTGGCTGAGAACGACACACCGCACGACATTGACTTGCCAGAAGATGACTATGTAGTCATTGTCGACCCAAGTGTTGATGAAATTCTTCGGTCTGAACCTATTGATCCATTACTCAATGGAATGGCTGAAGACACTGGCACTTTGGTGGTAATCGATGACGACTTAGATCGAGTTGTCATTGTTGATGATGACAGGCCGGATTCAACATTTGAGGAAAGGCAACGGCGTTCGCGACGACGTGAACGCCTCCAAAAGGTCAAGTGGCTAAAACTTGCGGGTGCGATTGTCGCATCTGTAGTCGTGGTGATTGCACTTCTGGCTTCACCAATCTTTGCGATTCGGTCAGTGACCGTAGAAGGAAATGTCTATACGTCGAATGAAGTTCTTGCGGGAGTTAAAAAAACGTTGAAGGGCGCCTCGGTGTTCACTGTGAATACAGGTAGGGCACGTGAGTTATTGCTGGCTGATCCGTGGGTATCTGACGTGCGGATTACAACTCGGTTTCCTGGTAGGGCTCTCGTCGAAATTGCAGAAAGAGTTCCCATTATTTGGTACGTCGGCGACGACCAAAAGGCACGCATCGTGGATGCACGTGGCCACGTCATCGCAGTACTTGCTGGTTGGCCGACGAAGTATCTACGCGTAGCAGGTGTCGGACCATCTCTCGAGGCCGGCGCTGTGGCTGATGATGTCTACAGAGCTGCGGCGCAACTCGTCTTAGCTTTGCCTGATGAACTGCGACCATTGGTGAAATCACTAGAGGTCAGCGCAGGCGGGGAATTGGCAATGACTCTTGCAGGAGGGACCCTCGTTCGTTTCGGGCCGCCCAATGACCTGCAAAGCAAATTGGTCGCAGTCGTGGTTCTATTGCGCCGTCAGAACCCATCGACCCTGGCTGTTATTGATGTTTCTACGGGAGAACCAACCGTTCAAATCCGCTAAACAGTCGCCCGAATCGGGAATTGCCACATAAATCCCTCATGATGTGGGAAACTTGTGAAACTCAGTCCTTACGGACTCCTTACTGGAGGTAAATGGTCGATGGCCGGTGCACCACAGAATTATCTCGCCGTTATAAAGGTGATTGGCATTGGCGGAGGCGGCGTTAATGCTGTCAACCGCATGATCGATGCTGGTCTTCGCGGCGTTGAATTTGTCGCAATTAACACAGATGCGCAAGCTCTCCTAATGAGCGACGCAGATGTCAAACTCGATATCGGTCGTGACCTCACTCGTGGTCTCGGCGCAGGTTCAGACCCAGACGTCGGTCGCGCAGCAGCCGAAGGGCATCGTGAAGAAATTGAAGAACTCATCAACGGTTCAGACATGGTTTTCATTACTGCAGGTGAAGGCGGAGGTACCGGAACAGGTGCTGCGCCAGTGATTGCTGAAATAGCAAAGTCTCTCGGTGCTCTTACTATCGGTGTTGTAACACGTCCATTCCAATTCGAAGGACGCCGTCGCGCTGTACAAGCAGACAACGGAATTCAACGTTTGAAAGAAAAAGTTGACACTCTGATTGTTATTCCGAATGATCGACTTCTGACCGTTGCGAACGATAAGACCTCGCTGGTGAATGCATTCAAGATGGCTGATGAGATTTTGTTGCAAGGTGTTGCAGGTATTACAAACCTCATTACGACCCCCGGACTTATCAACACCGACTTCGCAGACGTCAAGATGATTCTCACCAGTGCAGGTTCTGCACTTATGGGTATTGGTATTGCCAGCGGAGACAATCGTGCAGTTGTTGCAGCAAAAGATGCTATTTCGAGTCCAATGCTCGAGGCCGCTATCGATGGTGCCCGAGGCATTTTGCTCAATATCACTGGTCCATCCAGTATGGGCCTTTTCGAAGTCAACGCCGCAGCCGAAGTGGTACACGGTGTTGCTCATCAAGACGCAAACATCATTTTCGGTACTGTTATCGATGATGAAATGGGCGATGAAATCAAGGTCACCGTTATTGCAGCAGGCTTCGAACGTTGGGATACAGGCGCAAGTGGTTCATCCGTTGGTACTCGCACATCGACACGTCCAGCTGATGCTCGTCCGTCTACAAGCAACGTGCGCGACATTTTCTCTGATAGCGATCCGTTATCAGACGATGATGATGACTTCGACGTTCCGTCTTTCCTGAAATAGAAGTTCACACATGATCGACGCCAATGAGGTGGCCGATCGCGTGGCTCACGTTCGTTCGGTTATTAGTAGTGCTGGTGGGAACGCTGTCTCGCTAGTTGCTGTCACAAAGTCTTTTGGAATTGATGCTCTTCGTGCTGCAATGACCGCAGGTTGTGATGCAGTGGGCGAGAACTATGCGCAAGAGTTGCTGGAAAAAATTGCGGAAGGGGCGCCGTCAATTGATGTCCACTTCATTGGTGCATTGCAGTCAAACAAAGTGCGGATGCTGGTCGGACACATTGCTTTGTGGCAGTCCGTTGACAGGGACTCGGTTGTAGACGAATTGGGCCGTCGGGCACCTGGTGCGACCATCTTGATTCAGGTTGATACAACGGGGGAGCCCTCTAAAGGTGGGGTGACACCTACTCAACTAGATGCATTGAGAGTGCGAGCAGAGTCTCGAGGCCTCATCGTGAAGGGATTGATGACAATTGGTCCGACGGACGGGACGCAGGATGAGTGCGAGAAATCCTTTGGAATGTTGCGTCATTTGGTCAATGAACAAGGCTTATCAGTCTGTTCCATGGGGATGTCGGCCGATTATCCGATTGCTGTTGCGTGTGGTTCCACAATGGTCAGGGTGGGAAGCGGACTCTTTGGCGACAGAGTGCGCGTCACGAATTAGGCGTGTCCCACATCTGCTATTCAATGTGCATTAGCCTATGAATATGTCATTTTTCCGCCGTGCAATGGATTACCTCGGTCTGAGTGGGGAAGAAGCCTACGACGACTACGACATGTCAATGGAGTACGAACGACCACAACGCGCAGGACGTCCAGCGCCTGACCAAGGTCGTCGCCCCAATTTTGATCCTGAGTACTCATCAGAAACGCAAAGACCCGCTGCGCGTCCGATGCGTGTTGACGACACCGGAGCAGCTCGTCGTCCTGATGATTCAGGTTTGCAGGTTCGCCCTGTCGGCACTGCTCGGACGTCTCCAACAGTTCGTACGATTCCTTCTTCCGGAGAAACTGTCACGGTTCGCCCTCGTAACTTCAATCAGGCACAAGAAATTGCTGACCACTTCAAAGATGGTGTTCCGGTGATTGTGAATCTTGAAGGTGCTGATCGGGAAATGTCTCGTCGTATTATCGATTTCGCGAGTGGCATGTGTTACGCACTGAGTGGCACGATGGAAAAAGTAGGCAGTGGCGTCTACTTGTTAAAGCCAGCTGTGAGTTTCGACTCACCTCGTTATTAAGGATTCATCATGGGGCTTGTGTGCGCTATTGCAAATATCTATGTCTTGATTGTGGTTGCTCGCGCAATTTCGACCTTCTTTCCTATCTCATCAGGTAGTCCATTTCTTCCCCTTGTTGACTTTCTCTACAAGGCCACAGAGCCGGTATTTACGCCTATTCGGCGTGTGCTTCCCACGATGGGGCCATTCGACTTCACACCACTGGTGGTTCTCATTGGCGTTCAAGTCATCGCTCGCATCCTTGGGTGCTGAGCCCTTACGCCCCTAGCCTTACTGCGTGACGTATCCGAAGGTTGAACCCCAGCCAAATTTTCCTCATATGGAAGAAGGCGTGCTGGCGCGTTGGGAACGTGACCAGACATTCGCAAAGAGTCTTGCTGCACGTCCCGTTGGCACAAATGGCGACAATGAATTCATCTTTTACGACGGCCCTCCCTTCGCAAACGGAATGCCTCACTACGGTCACTTACTCACAGGCTTTGTGAAGGATGCTGTACCGCGTTACCAGACGATGCGCGGTCGTCATGTTGATCGCCGATTTGGCTGGGACTGTCACGGTCTCCCAGCAGAAGTAGAAGCCGAAAAAGAACTCGGTATCGCCGGACATCCTGCAATTGCCGCATTCGGAATAGACAAATTTAATGATGCATGTCGCACAAGTGTGTTGCGATACACCGATGAATGGCAGCGATATGTCACGCGCCAGGCTCGGTGGGTTGATTTTGAAAATGATTACAAGACCCTTGATACCCCGTATATGGAAAGTGTCATGTGGGCATTTAAGACACTTCATGACAAGGGTCTGATCTATGAGGGCTTTCGTGTACTTGCGTATTGCTGGCGTTGCGAGACTCCGTTGTCGAATACAGAAACCCGAATGGATGACGTATACAAAGACCGTCAAGATCCGGCGTTGACTGTTTCGTTCACCCTCGATTCGGGGGAAAAGATTCTTGCGTGGACTACAACTCCATGGACTTTGCCATCTAACTTGGCACTCGCTGTTGGCCCGGACATTGACTATGCCGTTCTTCAACATCCTGACGGCAATACCTACATGGTGGCTGAAGCTCGGTTGGGTTCGTATGAAAAAGAATTTGAAGGTGCAGAAGTATTGCGCACACTAAAGGGTCGCGACCTTGTTGGTCGTCGCTATACGCCATTGTTCCCGTTCTTTGCCGAGACAAATAATGCGTTCCAGATTCTTGGTGCTGACTTTGTGACAACTGAAGACGGAACGGGTGTTGTGCACATGGCGCCTGGTTTTGGTGAAGACGACCAAATTGAATGCAACGCTGCCGGTATTCCAACGCTGTGCCCGATGGACGAACACGGGTGCTACACAGCTGAAATCACACCGTGGGCTGGTCAGCACGTGTTTGAGGCCAACTCAGACATTGTGCGCACGCTGAAGGACATGGGTGTCGTTATTCGCCATGATTCCTATAACCACTCGTATCCACATTGTTGGCGTTGTGCTGAGCCACTTGTGTATCGCGCTATTTCATCTTGGTTCGTAGAGGTCACAAAATTCCGTGACCGCATGGTCGAACTGAATGAACAAATCACATGGTCGCCCGAGCACATTAAAGATGGTTCGTTCGGTAAATGGATAGCGAATGCTCGTGACTGGGCAATCAGTCGTAATCGATTTTGGGGTTCACCCATTCCTGTATGGAAGAGCGACGACCCGTCATATCCGCGCCTTGATGTGTACGGAAGCCTCGCTGACCTGTCTCGCGATTTCGGGGTGGAAGTAACTGATTTACACCGCCCAAATATTGATGTTCTAGTGCGACCAAACCCTGATGATCCAACGGGTAAGTCAATGATGCGTCGCGTTCCTGAAGTGCTTGACTGCTGGTTTGAGAGTGGCTCGATGCCATTTGCTCAAGTTCACTACCCGTTCGAAAATAGGGAATGGTTTGACAATCACTACCCGGGTGACTTCATTGTTGAATACATCGGTCAAACGCGCGGATGGTTCTACACATTGCACGTTTTGGCAACGGCATTATTTGATCGGCCTTCTTTCACGTCATGCATCAGTCATGGAATCGTCCTTGGAGATGATGGCGCAAAGATGTCGAAGAGTCTGCGTAATTATCCTGATCCGATGGCGGTGTTTGATTCTCACGGCGCTGATGCAATGCGTTGGTACCTGTTGTCATCGCCCATCCTGCGCGGCGGTGATTTCTCTGTCACTGAACAAGGAATGCGAGAGACAGTACGTCAAGTTCTGCTACCTCTGTGGAACTCGTATTACTTCCTTGCTTTGTATGCGAACGCTGACGGTATATCCGGTGTTGTTCGCACTGATTCGTCACATGTGCTTGACCAATATGTGCTTGCCAAACTTGCTGACTCAGTTGAATCAGTGACGGCATCAATGGATGTGTATGACCTCTTCGCAGCCTGCCAAACAATCCGAAATTTTCTTGACGTTTTGACCAATTGGTATATCCGCAGAAGTCGTGACCGTTTTTGGGCTGGAGATCAAGACGCGATTGACACGTTGCACACAGTGCTTGATTATGTCGTGCGTATCGCTGCGCCGCTTCTGCCGCTTGTTACTGACGAGGTGTTCCAAGGACTCCACGGAGCCGAGACAGGAAGCGTTCACCTCACTGATTGGCCCTCTTCCACAGAACTTCCACGCAACGCAGCTCTCGTCACTGCAATGGACATGGTCCGTGATGTCTGTTCATCCGCGTTGTCTGTGCGTAAAGCACATGGTCGTCGTGTTCGTTTACCGCTTGCATCACTCACTATTGCTGCAGCGAATGCTGCATCGCTCGACGGTTTCCTCGACATTGTGCGCGACGAAGTAAACGTGCGCGACGTGGTGCTCACAACTGACGTGGATTCAATCGCGTCACATGAACTACAGGTTGTCCCGGCAATTGTTGGTCCACGACTCGGGCCGCGCACTCAGGCGGTCATTGTTGCAGTGAAAAAGGGCGAGTGGACTCAGGATGGCGATGTCATCAATGTTGCTGGCGAGTCACTCCAGCCGGGGGAATATTCACTGAAGTTGGTCACTCAAGCAGGGTCAGCCAGTGCACCATTGCCGGGCGGAGCAGGCGTGGTTTTGCTTGACGTCAATGTCACTGCCGAATTGGAAGCTGAAGGCTCGGCTCGAGACATCGTGCGTGCTGTGCAGCAGGCTCGCCGAGAAGCCGACCTTGATATCTCAGACCGAATCATCGTTACTTTGTCCGTTGATGACGAGTTGAAAACCCAGATCTTGCCTCATGTAGGGCTCATTGCAGGTGAAACCCTTGCCCTCGATGTGCTTTTTGATGCATCGGGGGAGCGTTCCGTTTCAGTGGAGGGTGCCCTCATTGGGGTGTCGGTAGCTCTCGCTAGTTGAGAAAATACCGTTTTCGGCCGTAGCCTCACGGGGCAACGCGGGCGGATGCCCGATGCAAG
>Ga0209444_10000107_pt1 | contig 43069 bp, 31 predicted proteins | sample LauGreFaBDMM15DN_2_FD_188215 | JGI IMG/M metagenome (GOLD analysis project Ga0209444, IMG submission 188215) | Freshwater lake microbial communities from Lake Michigan, USA - Fa13.BD.MM15.DN (SPAdes) (version 2) | ecosystem: Environmental > Aquatic > Freshwater > Lake | place: Lake Michigan... | reverse complement strand
GACGCTAAGACGCGAAGTTTTATTTTGTGTGGTTGAGGTTCGTGTCTGGATGCTGTTTATGTTGAGAAAGATAGAAGAAGTTTTGATTAAACGCTAAGGCCGGGAAGACGCTAAGACGCGAAGTTTTATTTTGTGTGGTTGAGCACCATGCGAGTGATGCCGTTTTTGATGAGAGGGGTGTAAAAGTTGATGAGGTATCCAAGCGTTATTTTGCTAAAACGAAGGTATGTTAGAAGTTGTGCTTTGTGAACTTGTAAAATTTCTTCGACAGATTTGAGCTCTATGATAACAGAATTATTAACAACCATGTCGAGGCGGTAAGCCGTTTCAATCGTGAGGCTTTCATATTGAATCGATTGAGGTTTTTGTCGTTCGATCGTGTAACCTCGATTTTCCAATTCGTAAGCAAGACAAGCTTCATAAGCGGATTCGAGTAGTCCAGGTCCAAGAGCTGTATGAATCTTGAAGCTGGAATCTACTATATCTTTACCTATTTTTTCTTTATCTACTTTCATCCTTGGCGTCTTTGCGACTTTGTGATCTTAGCGTTTGATCAACATCTGCATCAACCTCCCCCGAGGCGGGCTTGGTCTTTTGCATTGGACTCGAAGGCGGCGATGAGTGCGGCTTCGCCGGTGAGACCTTCGCTTTCGGCTTTGGCGATGGCTTGGAGCATGCGTTTGTAGTCGCGCGGCATGACTTTAACGAACTTCGGCAGGTAGCCTTTCCAATCAGCAAGGATTTTGTTGGCTTTCTGACTGAGAGTGATGTCGGCGTGTTTTTGGATCAGCCCGCGCAGTGCATCGATGTCGTCCTCGTCGGTGACGGGTTCGAGATCGACCATCGACTTGTTGCAGCGGTTGGCAAAATCACCTGCCTCGTCGAGGATGTAGGCTTCACCACCGCTCATACCGGCAGCGAAGTTGCGGCCTGTAGTTCCGAGAATGACAACTTTTCCGCCTGTCATGTATTCGCAGCCGTGATCACCGATGCCTTCGACGACGGTGTGGACACCAGAGTTACGCACGGCGAAACGTTCACCGGCGACACCGCGGACGAACAACTCTCCACTGGTCGCGCCGTAGAGCGCGACGTTGCCGATGATGATGTTTTCCTCGGCAGCAAAGGTGGCTTTGGCGTCGGGGTAGATGGCGATGCGACCACCGCTAAGGCCCTTGCCGACGTAGTCGTTGGCGTCGCCTTCGACTTCGAGGGTAATGCCTTTCGGAATGAAGGCACCGATGCTTTGGCCAGCGGAACCACGGAACTGGAGGTGGATCGTGTCATCGGGCAGACCGTGCCAGTGGCGTTTGGTGACCTCATTGCCGACGATGGTGCCGACAACGCGGTCGGTATTGATGATCGGCAGCTTGGCGTGGACTTTTTCGCCATTTTCGATGGCAGGTTTGCACAGATCGAGTAGCTTGGTGATGTCCATCGATTTCTCCAAACCGTGGTCTTGCGTCTCGGTGCAGAAGCGACCAACCTCGGGTCCAGCGGGTGGGGAATAGAGGAGCTTCGACAGATCGATGCCCTTGGCTTTCCAGTGATCGACCGCGTGTTTTGGCTCCAAGACATCTGTACGACCGACCATCTCGGTAAGCTTGCGGAAACCGAGTTCGGCCATGAGTTCGCGCACTTCTTGGGCGATGAACTTCATGAAGTTGACCGCGTGATCGGGATCGCCGGTGAATTTTTTGCGCAGCTCAGGATCTTGGGTGGCGACGCCGACAGGGCATGTGTTGAGATGGCAAACGCGCATCATGATGCAGCCGAGTGAGACGAGAGGGGCGGTGGCGAAGCCAAATTCTTCGGCTCCGAGCAGAGCGGCGATGATGACGTCGCGCCCCGTTTTGAGCTGACCATCGGTTTCCACAGCGATGCGGGAACGTAGGTTATTTAAAACAAGCGTTTGATGGGTTTCGGCAAGGCCGAGTTCCCATGGTAGGCCGGCGTGTTTGATCGAAGTTTGCGGAGAAGCCCCTGTGCCACCGTCGAATCCTGAGATGAGCACCACGTCGGCATGAGCTTTGGCAACGCCTGCAGCGATGGTGCCGACGCCGACTTCACTGACGAGCTTTACGCTGACGCGTGCTGCGCGGTTGGCGTTTTTCAGGTCGTGAATCAGCTCAGCAAGGTCCTCGATCGAGTAAATGTCGTGGTGCGGCGGAGGGGAAATGAGTCCCACGCCCGGCGTCGAGTGACGGGTTTTGGCGATCCAAGGATAGACTTTTCCGCCAGGAAGCTGACCGCCCTCACCAGGCTTAGCACCCTGTGCCAGCTTGATTTGCAGCTCGCGCGCTTGAGTTAGGTAAAGGCTGGTAACGCCGAAACGTCCAGAAGCAACTTGCTTGATCGCGCTGTTTTTCGAGTCGCCGCGCTCATTGGTCCACGTGAAACGCTCGGGGTCCTCGCCACCTTCGCCAGTGTTGGATTTGCCGCCGACGCGGTTCATGGCGATCGCGAGGGCTTCGTGGGCTTCGCCAGAGATCGAGCCATAGCTCATCGCGCCCGATTTGAAGCGCTTGAGGATGTCTTCGACCGACTCTACTTCCTCGATCGGCACAGCGGTGCGCTGTTTGAAGCCAAGGAGACCTCGCAGGGTGAAATGCTGCTTGGTTTGCTCGTTGACGAGACCGGAGTAGGTCTTGAAAGTGTTGTAGTTGCCGGTGCGCACTGCGCTTTGCAAGGAGTGAATGACCTGCGGGCTGAAAAGGTGAGCTTCGCCTTCGGCGCGCCATTGGTATTCACCGCCGACTTCCAGAGCATCAGTGCGACCTGATTGCTCAGAGTAAGCGCGGTTGTGGCGTTCCAAGGTTTCTATGGTGATCGCTTCCAAGTCCGAGCCCTCGATGCGCGTGGCGGTGCCGCTGAAGAACTTATCGACCACTTTTTGCTGTAAGCCTACGCATTCGAAAATCTGTGCGCCGAGGTAACTTTGGATCGTCGAAATGCCAATCTTCGATGCCACTTTGACGATGCCTTTGGTCGCGGATTTGATGAAATTCTTGCAAGCCGTGTAATGATCGACGCCGACGAGCAATCCTTGCTTGATCATGTCATCGAGCGTCTCGAAGGCCATGTATGGATTGATCGCGCCGCAACCGTAGCCAACGAGGGTGCAGAAATGATGCACTTCGCGTGGTTCGCCGGACTCGAGAACGAGTCCGACTTTGGTGCGTTTGCCCTCGCGAATTAAGAAATGGTGAAGGCCCGAAACGGCGAGCAGAGCGGGCATGGCGGCGTGATTGTCATCAATGCCACGGTCGCTCAAAATGATCAGATTCATACCTGCGTCGATGTGCAGACTGGCCTGACGGCAGAGTTCTTCAAAGGCGCTCTCGAGGCCTTTGGCACCCTGAGCGGGATTGAACAAAATCGGCAAGGTTACCGAGCGGAATTCGCCTTGGGCAACGTGCTTGAGCTTGGCGAGTTCTTCGTTGGAAATGATCGGCGTTTGCAGCTCGATCAAATACGCGCTCTCAGGTTTAGGATCGAGCAAGTTGCGCTCTGGTCCGATGGTGGTGACGGACGAGGTTACGATTTCCTCGCGAATGCAGTCAATCGGCGGGTTGGTGACCTGTGCAAACAGTTGTTTGAAATAGTCGTATAACAGCTTCGATTTGTTCGAAAGCACGGCGAGCGGGATGTCGGTGCCCATGGCGCCGGTTGCTTCAACGCCGTCTTTGGCCATTGGCAAAAGAATTTTCCGCTGATCTTCGAAGGTGTAACCAAAAGCGTGTTGGCGCTGGGTGAGGGTTTCGTGATTGATTGCGGGAACGGTCGCTGCGGCGGCGACGTCGGACAGCTTGATGAGATTTTCATCGAGCCATTGGCGATACGGTTGCTCCGAGGCGATGCGTTCTTTGATTTCCTCATCGGGGACGATGCGGCCTTCTTGCATGTCAACGATGAACATGCGACCGGGCTGCAAGCGACCTTTGTGGGCGATGTTTTCGGGGGGAATCGGCAATACACCGGCTTCCGATGCCATGATCACATAGTCGTCTTTGGTAACATAGTAACGCGAAGGGCGCAGACCATTGCGGTCGAGCGTGGCGCCAATCATCGTGCCATCGGTAAATGCCACCGAAGCAGGACCATCCCATGGCTCCATCAGGCAGGAATGGAATTGGTAAAAGGCTTTTTTCTCCTCACTCATCGATTCGTGACCGAACCATGGCTCTGGGATCATCATCATCATCGCGTGGGGCAGGGAACGACCACCCATGACCAGCAACTCGAACACGTTATCGAACTTCGCCGAGTCCGAGCCATCATCGTTGACGATGGGCTGAATGCGTTTGATGTCGTCGCCGAAAAGTGGGCTTTCCAAGAGTGGCTGACGAGCGTTCATCCAGTTCACGTTGCCGCGTAGGGTGTTGATTTCGCCGTTGTGGGCGATGTAGCGAAATGGATGCGCACGCTCCCAGCTCGGGAAGGTATTGGTGGAAAAGCGCGAGTGAACCAGCGCGATTGCCGTGTCCATCTCAGGATCTTGGAGATCGACGAAATACTTGCCGACTTGTTCCGGCATCAACATGCCTTTATAGATCGCTGTGCGCGATGATAGACTGGAGCAATACCAGAACGAATCGTGCCCGCCGCTGCGAATGCGGAAATAGCTGGTTTTGCGGAGGATGAAAAGTTTGCGCTCGAAGGAAAGATCGTCGGTGCAATCGGCAGGACGCGCGACGAATACCTGACGCATGAATGGCTCGCTGGCGATGGCGGAGTTTCCGAGCGATGAATTGTCGGTCGGCACGTCGCGCCAGCCGAGAACGGTCAAGCCCGTTTGTGCCGCGACTTGTTCGAAAAGTGCCTCGGTCGCCTTGCGCACGTGCGGATCGGGCGACATATAGACCATGCCGAGTCCGTATTGGCCAGCTTCTGGAAGCGTGAATCCAAGGCTAGCCGTGGCTTTTTTCAGGAACTTGTGCGGTACCTGGATCAAAATACCAGCGCCGTCACCCGTGTTTGTTTCACAACCGCAAGCACCGCGGTGGTCCATATTGACGAGCACGGTGAGCGCCTGCCCGATGATTTCGTGCGCTCGCTTACCCTTCATTTGGCATATAAATCCGACGCCGCAGGCATCGTGCTCAAATTGGGGATCGTAGAGGCCTTGTTTCTCAGGTAGTCCGTTGTTGCTCATGTCTGATGGTAGTGGAAGAAGGGGGGGAAATAAAGAGGCGTTTGCCGAAAAAATCAAGTCGTAAAATTGGGTATGTCACGCGAAGCTCAATTTTCGTCTGCCAGCTTGTCGTTGCTGACAAAAATGGATTGATCCATCACGCAAGGATTCATGAGAAATTCCGATCCGATTGTCAAGTTCGACGAGAAATACGCAAACTTTTATGTCGGATTGCGGCATAAAGCTTATTCTTTGTCAAAAAATGCCAATTTTCGATCAATTACGAAGGTGCCGAAGGGGATTAGCGTGGCAATGAACGCCAAAACCGCCCATTTGAACGAAAGTTTGCCCTCGATCAGCGCGATGAGGATCAAAAGGCACAGAACGATGAACAAAACACCGTGAATCATGCCATTGATGCGAACATACTCAGGTTTGTCGGCGTAATATTTCAGTGGCATGGCAATGCCGAGCAGGGTGATGTAGGAGACGCCTTCGATGAATCCGGCAAGCCGAACGCGGCCGATGGAGGTAGATGCTTTCATATTTAGTGCGAGCACTAGATAATCGACTTTGCGAAAAAATCAACCCATTCCGTGCCCGCACTTGCACATTTTTCAGGAAAAGGTATCATCAAAAGTGATGAACGAAGATGCCGTCGAACTCCGCATGAGCCTCCCTGAAATGATCTTGCGCTCGATCCAAGTCGGGCTAGGGGTGGTGTTTGTCTGGGCTGCTGGAAACAAATTGTTCGTCAGCGGGGTAGAGGTTTTCATGAAAGACGTAGTCAATTTTCGCATCGTCGGCGAGCCATGGGATGCCGTAATCGCATACTCTCTACCCTGGCTCGAGTTGCTGGTGGGCCTGTGCTTGATTTTGCACATCCAACAGCGCGGCGCGGCCTTGCTCGCGACTCTGATGAGCGTGGTTTTTCTCGGTGCGATCATTTCGGCGTGGATGCGTGGCATCGACCTGCACTGCGGTTGTTTCGGCAAAAGCACGGAGGCTGTAAAGTATCCGCAGAAAATCACCCAGCTTGTCCTCCAAATCGGAGCCTGCGCCGTGGTGCTATGGCGAGCGATGAATCCAAGTAAATGCGAGGAAAATTGATTTTTTTGTAAGTCGCAGTTGCGGTTCAAAAAAAATCCGCTATGGAGGGGTGGCATTCATTCAATCAGCACAAGGAAACACATCATTTGAAATGAAAATTCATACAGATTTCAGCAGTCGGCATTTGGGGGTAGTAGGTCAAGATCGTCAGGCCATGTTGGAGTCCCTAGGCTACGCGGAAATGGAGCCCTTGATCAGCGATGCTGTGCCCGCCGTTATTCGCGATCAGCACGTGATGAATCTGCCCGAGGCCCTTTCAGAAACCGATGCGCTCGCGCGTTTGAAATCGGTGATGGGGCAAAATCAGGTGAAAAAATCATTCATCGGTCAAGGCTACTACGGCACCTACACGCCGCATGTGATTTTGCGCAACATTCTGGAAAATCCCGGCTGGTATACGGCCTATACACCGTATCAAGCGGAGATCGCCCAAGGTCGATTGGAGGCATTGTTGAACTTCCAGACTATGATTACCAACCTGACGGGCTTGGACGTCGCCAATGCTTCGTTGCTCGATGAAGGCACCGCTGCTGCTGAAGCGATGAGCCTGGCGATCGCGGGCAATGCCAAGGGCAAGGTGATGTTTGTCTCGCAGCGCTGCCATCCGCAAACTATCGACGTGGTGAAAACCCGCGCCGAGCCTTTGGGCATTGAGATTCTCGTCGGCGATCATCTTTCGCTCGACCCCGCTTCGGTCGTTGGACTGTTTGCCGTGCTGGTGCAGTATCCTGACACCTGCGGTCGCATCGATGACTTCTCCGCTTTGTTCGAAAAAACACGCGCTGTGGGAGCTTTGAACATCGTCGCAGCAGATTTGCTCGCTTTGACGGTGTTGCGCGCACCGGGTGAATTCGGTGCCGATATTTGCATCGGAAATTCCCAACGTTTCGGCGTGCCCTTCGGTTTCGGTGGGCCGCACGCAGCTTTCATGTCATGCAAAGATGCGCTCAAGCGTAAACTGCCCGGTCGTCTGATCGGCGTCTCGCTCGATGCCTACGGCAACCCCGGATTACGTCTCTCGCTGCAAACGCGCGAGCAACATATCCGCCGCGATAAAGCCACCTCAAACATCTGCACCGCTCAGGTATTGCTCGCCGTGATGGCATCGATGTATGCGGTTTATCATGGTCCCGAAGGCCTGAAACACATTGCTCGCCAAGTCCATCAACGCACCGCCACCTTGGCTGCTGCGGTGAAGCAATTCGGCCATACGCTCGATAGCGCAGACTTTTTCGATACCATCGTCGTGCATACCCACGGCAAGGCAGAAAGCATCGTTGCCGCCGCATTGGCGGAGGGCATCAACCTGCGACTAATCGATGCCGATCGCGTTGGAATTTCGCTCGACGAAACCACGATTGAAGCCGATCTAATCGCCATCGCCAAGGCCTTTGGCGCGACGATTTCCGCAACTGCTGAAGCCACATTGCCCGTTGCATTTGTGCGCAGTTCCGAAATTCTCACGCAGGCCGTTTTCCGCAGCTACCAATCAGAAACAGAAATGCTACGCTACCTCAAGCGTTTGGAATCGAAAGACCTTGCTCTTAATGAATCGATGATTGCTCTTGGTTCCTGCACCATGAAACTCAATGCCACGGCGGAAATGATGCCGCTCAGTTGGCCGGAAGTTTCCTCGATCCATCCCTTCGTGCCCGCTGCCCAATCGAAAGGTTACGCACAAATGCTCACTGAGCTCGAAACATGGCTCGCCGAGATCACCGGATTTGCCGCTGTTTCCTTGCAGCCCAATGCTGGCTCCCAAGGCGAATATGCAGGTCTTTTAGCGATTCGTCGCTACCACCTAGCGAATGGTGATGCGCATCGCAACATCTGCCTGATTCCCGTTTCCGCACACGGCACCAATCCCGCATCTGCCGTGATGTGCGGCTTCCGCGTGGTCGGCGTGAAATGCGACGACGAGGGCAACATTGATTGCGATGACCTCCAGGCTCGCATCGCAGAGCATCGCGAAAATCTCGCCGCGCTGATGATCACTTATCCTTCCACGCACGGCGTTTTCGAAGAAACCATCAAGGACATTTGCCAATGGATTCATGAAGCCGGTGGTCAAGTTTATATGGACGGTGCCAATATGAACGCACAGGTTGGCCTCACCAGCCCTGGTTTCATTGGCGCGGACGTGTGCCATCTCAACCTCCACAAAACCTTTTGCATTCCTCACGGTGGTGGCGGTCCGGGCGTTGGTCCGATCGGTGTGGCCAAGCAACTTGTGCCCTATCTCCCTGGTCATGCCAACCTCGACGATGTCCAAGGTCCCGTTTGCTCAGCGGCCTACGGCAGTGCCTCGATCAATACGATTTCTTGGATGTACATCGCGATGATGGGACCTAACGGATTGAAAGCTGCGACGGAAATCGCCATCCTCAATGCCAACTACGTCGCCAAGCGCTTGGCGAACTATTTCCCGATTCTTTACACAGGAAAAAATGGCCTCGTCGCGCACGAGTGTATCATCGATCTGCGTCCGCTCTCTGAGGAGAGCGGCATCACAGTCGAAGACGTCGCCAAGCGCCTGATGGACTATGGTTTCCACTCGCCCACCATGTCATGGCCCGTTGGCGGTACCTTGATGATCGAGCCGACCGAATCCGAATCGAAAGCCGAGCTCGATCGTTTTTGCGATGCAATGATTTCCATTTACTGCGAAATCCAACAAGTTCTCAACGGCACCGCCGATCGTGAAGACAACGTGCTCAAAAATGCGCCGCATCCTGCCACCGCAGTGATTGCTGATGATTGGAAACACGCTTACTCACGCGAAAAAGCTGCCTATCCTTTGCCTTACCTGCGCCAACATAAATTCTGGCCTAGCGTCGGAAGGATTGACAATGTTCACGGTGACCGTAATCTTGTCTGCACCTGCGACAGCGTCGAATCTTATACATGAATCACAGCACAATATCTCCCACTGATTGGAGCCAGTGGAGCGGAGAAATCCTTGCCACTCTTATGTTCATCATCCGTGATGGCAAGGTTCTGCTCATCGAAAAAAAACGCGGTATCGGCGCGGGAAAAATCAACGGTCCTGGCGGAAAGATTGATCCCGGTGAATCGCCCGCGCAATGTGCCATACGCGAGACTATGGAGGAACTGCACGTTCGTGCGCTCAACCCACGAAAAATGGGCGAGTTGTGCTTTTCCATGTCGGACATGCCTGACATCCATTGCCACGTGTTTCGCGCCGACGACTTCGAAGGCACGCCCACCGAGACTGATGAAGCAGTGCCGCTGTGGACCCCGCTCGACCAAATTCCCTACCACCGCATGTGGGCCGACGATGTCTTTTGGCTCCCACAAATGATCGCCGGTCACACCTTTAACGGCCGCTTTGTTTTTGCAGGCGAACGCATCACTTGGCAAGAGGTGTTGTTTGATGTGTGATGGCGAGATTTTTGGCTACGAAAAAGTAACGCAGGGTTCGCAAGAAAACTTTAGTAAATTCTCAAGCAGTCAACAAAAAGCATTATCATAAAAATTCTAATCACAATAAAAACTGGAGCTACTAGTTTTTTTGAATCTTGATCATGCTGCAAATCTTGTAATCTTGTAATCTTGTAATTAAACGGCAACAATTTTTTACTAGGGCTTTATCGATATAAAGTTAGTCTAACTCGACTCATTTTTTTACCTTACGATGCCTTGATCTGGTCCCAAGCGGCGGACCAGACGGTAACATTGTCGCCGATGTCATCGATAGGCACACACTTGGCGAAGAGGGCTTCGTCGTCAGGGAAGAGGATTTGGTTGCCGCGGAAGTCTTCGCTCAGAAGCTTATAGGCTGCGGAATTCGGTGCGCGGTAACCGATGTATTCCATGTTTTGCGCGGCGATTTCGGCCTCGCAGAGGAAATCGATCCATTCCATGGCAAGTGCGGGATTCGGAGCGTTTGCAGGGATGCAAAGGTCATCACAACTGCTTGCGGAGCCTTCTTTGGGGATGAATACTTGCACATCTTCGTTTTCAGCGGCGATGGTTATTAATTCACCTGCATAGCCCTGCACAACGAAAAATTCGCTCGAAGCGATGCCGCTTTTGTATTGTTCGTTGTCAAACTTCGCGATGTTCTTTTTCCACTCGATGACGACCTGCGAGGCTTTGGCAATCTCGTCAGAATCGACGGAATTCATGGAGAAACCGAGGAAGAGGAGGGCTGCGCCGATAACCTCGCGCATGTCGTTGAGCAGGGTCGTGCGACCTTTGGCGGTGGCGTTGGTGAAGATTGAGTAAGAGGGTTCGATGTTGCCGAGTTTTGATCCAAGGTAGGCCACGCAAGTGGGAGCAGACATGTAGGGCACCGAGTATTCCATTTTCGGATCGAGGGATTTACTGAGGTGTCCGGCATCGATATTTTTCAGGCGGCTAAGTTTGCTGTGATCGAGCTTGAGAAGTAAGTTCTCACGCACCAAGGCCTTGACCATGTAGGAAGAGGGAACCAGGACATCGTAGCCCGCGGCGCCGCCCTTAATTTTGGCAAACATGGATTCATTGGAATCGAAGGTGTCGATAACGACTTTGCATTTGTGCAGTGTTTCAAATTTTTGCTGCAAAGCGGGGTCAAGGTAGTCGGACCATGTAAACACGTGCAAGGTAGGAATCTCAGCGCCTGTGGAGCATGAACTGAAAGCGGCGGTGGCCAGAGCTGCGGAGGAATGACGGAGAAAAGTGCGGCGATCCATAGCAGAATTCAAGCGTTCGCAGGCTGTGAAGTCAAGCATTTCGCGTAGCTGTTGACCTAGATTGATACAAAAAACGCCGCATCGGAGAGGATGCGGCGTTGGCAAAATGATCGAGCCCGAGATCAGGAGAAGTTCTCTTTTTGAGAATCAGCTTCGAGTGAGTGCACTTCTTCGATCACTCCGCCTTCCACTACGGCTTCGATGACGGTGGCAACTTCGCTTACGGTTTCTTCGACTACTACAGCTACGGTTTCTTCGACTACTACAGCTACGGTTTCTTCGACTACTACAGCTGCGGCTTCTTCGACTACTACAGCTGCGGCTTCTTCGACTACTACAGCTGCGGTTTCTTCGACTACTACAGCTGCGGCTTCTTCGACTACTAGAGCTGCAGTTTCGGCTGCGTCAACGTGCGGAGCAGCAGCGCTGGATGCTACGGCTTGCTCCTTGCGCTCGCGTGCGGCGGCGTGCTCGGCGATGTCTTCGGCGTTTTTAGCCTTGGCACCTGAAACGATGAGCTGACGGCCCATGAAGTGTTGATCGTGAAGAACTTCTACAGATCTCTTGGCTTCATCGATGCGCAGCATTTCCACAAAGCCGTAGCCTTTGGATTTGTGAGTGTGCTTGTTGTAAACAACCTCGACGGAGCGGACGGGACCGATGCCTTTGAACAATTCCTCGATGTCAGACTCGGTGGCGTCATAAGACAAGTTTCCGATGTAGAGGCGTGTGGACTCGACGTCGGCGAGGGTTGGCTCGCGGCGTTCGCGTGGGGCGCGCGGAGGGCGGGGCTCACCTGCGGCACGACCTTCGCCACCTTGACGAGCATCGCGCGTGTTGGAGCGTGGTGTTTGCTTTTCGGACCTAGGACCGCGCTCGGGGCGTGGGCCCTCAAACTTGGGCTTGCCTTGTCCTCCTTTGGACTCGGGCTTGGCGCCTTTGGTGGGTTCTTTGTAGAGCCCAATCAGTTTGAGGATTTTCTGCCAGAACGTCAGTTTGACGGGCTTGCGATTCACAAACGATTGATGCTGCGAGAGACTGCGGTTGTGATTTTTTTGATCAGGGTTGTGTGGGCGGTTGCTGTTGTTACGACCGCCGTTATTACGGTTGCGGTTGCGATTGCGATTGCCGTTATTGCGGCTTTGTTCCTGTGTTCCGTTGGACATGGTATATGTGTTTCGTGGTTGATGGCAGCAGGACAGGAGGCACGAGGATCATAAATGATCTCAGGCTCGCAAAAAATCGTGAGCGGAGTGGCAAGCGAGCGAAATCTCCACGCAACTCTGCGGGTAATTTACGCGCTTCCGATTGACCCAAGTGGAAAATAGGGTGACCGGTAGTGCTTGTGGTGGGCCTTGTTGCTGCCATAATGGTTGAGAGGCAGATGCACGATAGCGGCGTCTGCACGGGGTGAGGCTAGTGAGGATTTGAGAAAGAGCAAGCCTAAAGCAGGGGGGCGATGAGAAAAAACGCAATGAGGATTAAATATCAAGGTTTCCTTTTGAAGTAGTTGATTGGTCGATGACGATTATGTAGTTTTGCCTGGTTCCAGCTTTAATGACGATGTATGCAGTTGTAATATCTCCATTAATCATAATTGTTTGTCGATTGTCACGCTCTGGTTGCGACGATTGAGGCGCGATGTATGCCCTCGAGAATGAGATTACGGCATTGGATCATCACGCCTTGCACTGAGCCTTTTTCAGGATGTGGACATCGCTGCGGGTTTGGGTGCGACGGTGCCAGTAATCGGTGATTTCGTAGTTGCGCAGGCTGATGTAAGAACTGCAGGCAACACAGTCTGAGGCTTGTGCGCTGACGTAGGCTTGGGAATCGAGATGGCAATCGGTATAGCCGACGCTGCCTTTTACCCGAGTTGATTGCAGATAACACTGAAGTAAATACGGAGCGGAGATAGATGAATTCAGTTGTGTTCAAAAATTCTCTAATTTTTTTACTACTTCGGAGTACGAGAATAGCGTCAAAGGGCAATAGCTTTGGGGTGACCGAGGTGGTTTTTGGAGCTGCCTGTGATAGGTTTTTCTCGGGTGATTTGTCGAGGTAATCAGATTAATCAGTGGCATGCGATGCTGAGCAACGCCGTCTTTAAACTGGATGCCGGCATGACAGATGCGGCTCATGGGTAAGAAAAATCGACATAAAAAAACGTGCAAGTGAGCGACACTAACACGCATTCTTACGACAAGGTCAAAGTCCTGAAATCAATCGTTCAAGTAAGCAATCATTGGCAGAAAACAGGATCGATAGCGCATGAGGGATTACGCTTTGTCTTTGTTGGCAGGAGCATTGCCCGTAGGTGCGGTGGTAGGTGTGCCAATGGTGGACTTACCAAGGAAGATTGCACCGGGTTCCATGGTGAGAATTGTTGCTTTGATGTCGCCAACGACTTCGGCGCCAGATTTCAAATCGACGCGATCTTTGGCGGTAATGTTGCCGTGGACTTTTCCGTGCACTGTGACAGTGGTCGTACGGATTTCTGCTTTGATGCGGGCATTTTCTCCGATAGTAAGATTGCCCTCGGACTGAATTTCACCCTCGATGCGCCCATCTACGATCAGGTCGTTGGTGAATTTCAAGGTTCCCTTGACTTCGACGTCGGTCGAGAGAACGTTACGCAATGCCATGCCAGTGGGGCGAGCTGCGACAGCTGGTTGCGCGGAGGCGGGAGCAGCCGCTGCGGAAGCGGCATGAGATGGAGTGATGCTGGGTGCAGATGGAGCGGTTTCTGCAGGTTTTTGACCGATTACTTTTTGGAACATATGTTTGTCTCGTAGGGTGTGATTGATGAAAATGAGTAATTACTGTTTGTCAGGCAGGCTTTCTTCTTCTACTTCTTCTCCTAGATCGCTTTCAGTCGCGGATTTGGGAGGAAGTGAAGCGCCTTCTTTTTCGCTCGCGTCGTCTTGCTTTGATGTGCTTTGATTCAGGGTTTCCAGGAGCGGATTGCCATTGGGGTTAGCTGGAGATGGCGCAAGATCAGGCTGAGTGATGGATGCTGGTGGGGAGGAAACGACGGGTGGAGCTTCGATTTCATTAGGAGCTACAAAATTGAGGAATTTGATTCGATCGATGGCGAGAGTAGTAAAGGTGCTTTCCTTGTATTTGTCGCCGACTTTTTTGTATAATTCTTCGGCCTTGGCTTTGTCGCCACCTTTGCTCGCGATATCGCCGAGTGAAATGATAGCCATGGGAGCGAGGAAGGCGCCGGATGGGGAATCGATGACAGCTTGAAATGCGAGTTCGGCATCACCTGTCTTGCCTTGCTCAAGCAGACGGTGACCGAGGGCGTTTTGAGCGATGAGGTGCGCCGGATGCTGTGGGAATTTTTCAACAATTTCGCGCAGTGTTACTATGGATTCATCTTGTTGATTGTTGGCCCATTGCTTTTCGGAAATTTGCAAAGCTGCCGTGACCGCCGACGGCGTGTTGGCATATTCAGTTTTGACTTTCTCCAAATCAGCAATGTCTTTGGCTTGTGAGAGAGCTGCTCCAGCTGCGGTAGCGGTATCAGCTGCGATGGTGCGATATACCATAAATCCACCAATGCCGAGGCCTACGGCAACGGCTGCCACGGCGATGAGCTTTTGATTGCGTTCTAGAAATTGCTCGAACGGGCTGGGTCCTTGAAGGATTTCTCCAAGGGGTATGGGGTCAGTGGATTGTTCAGTCATGTTGCGAGCAAGATAATGCCGATTCTTTCCCGTAAAATCAATCGGAATTTTAATTTTTCGCAATGTTTGGAGGTGGACGGATGAGCTCGTGCTTGCTAGCCTGTGCGCGCATGCCGAAATCTGTGTATATTGTGGTTGGGGAATTGAGCGGAGATGCGCATGGAGCGGGATTGCTGCGCTCATTGCGACGTAATTTTCCCGATCTCGCCATTCGCGGCGCGGGTGGTCCGCAAATGAAGGAAATCGTAGATGAAGGCCTACGCAATTGGGTCGAGGATTCTGCTGTGATGGGTTTTTGGGAGGTGCTCAAGCACTACGGATGGTTCAAACAGCAATTTGCCGAAATGTTGGCTGAAGCCCAGCAAATGCAGCCCGATGTCTTGTTACTTGTTGATTACCCTGGCTTTAATTTGCGCTTTGCTAAAGCCGTGCGCGCTTGTTTGCCCAAGACGAAAATTGTTTACTACATCAGCCCTCAAGTTTGGGCTTGGAATCGTGGACGCATTCCCAAGATGGTGAAGTTGCTCGATGAAATGATGTGCCTTTTCCCATTTGAGCGAGAGATTTTCGCATCAGCTGGTCTTCGTACGACCTTTGTCGGTCATCCGTTGGTCGATGAACTGGAAGCGGAGCGGCAAAAAAATTCACGGGATGCAGAACTGGTTGCCCTATTGCCAGGGAGTCGCGAGCGCGAAGTGACGCGACTGTTCCCTACGATGTTGGAGAGTGCGAAAGTGCTCCACGCACAGCGCCCGAACCTGCGCTTCGAGGCTCCTGCGGCATCGGGGAAACTTGCTGGTATGATGCGCAAGTTGGTGGCGGATTCGGCCTTGTCTCATGTGGTAAATGTCACCGATGGTGGAAGCTTGCATCTTATGCAGCGAGCAGCCTGCGGCGTCATTGCAAGTGGCACAGCCACCCTAGAGGCCGCATACTTTGGATTGCCAAATTGTCTCGTGTATAAGGTGGCTACGCCGACATACTATCTTGCCAAAATGTTGATCAAGATTCCATACATTGGTCTCGTCAATATTCTCGCGGGCAAATCGGTGGTGCGCGAGTTGATCCAAGACGAGGCTAATCCAACTTTGATCGTAGCGGAAATGAAGCGGCTTCTTTTTGATGAAGCTTATCGCGCCGCGATGATTCATGAACTGAAAATTACGGCAGATTTGCTCGGCGGAGAGGGTGCACACGAGCGTGCTGCATCCCGCGTGGCTGAGTGGCTGGGAGGCGCAGAGGCATAACTTGAAAAAATTGAGTTTCCAGTGTTGCCAACATCTGCATGCTCGGCTATTACAGCTCCGCGATGAAAAACGTTCTGTTTCTGCTGGCTCTTGGTGCATGCGCGATCACTTCCTGTGAACGTCACAAATTTGAGGATACCAAACGCCTGCATTCTCATGGTGCCCACGATGCTGGACATGCTGAAGACACAGCTCATGGCGAGGAAAAACCAGCCGATCATTGATCGGCTATTTTGCTGCATCGTTGCGCTGGTAGGTGAGAAACAACTCTCCTTCTGCACCAGACTCGATCATTTCCACTAACGAAAAGTGTCGACTGGAAAAAAAAATCCCGTCGTCTAGTCCTGAGATCGTTGGCGCATTCGTACCGCCAAACAATGTGTGCGCGGCCCATGTCAGGTGGAGTGTATCGAGTAGATCGTAATCTAACAAAGCACGCAAAAGCATGCCTCCGCCCTCGCAATGGATGTGTTTCACACCATGATCGCGATGCAGTGTTTCAATGAAATCTGTTAGATTGGCAAAGTGTAAAGTCACACTATCACGCTCGAAATCGCAGCTAATAGTATCGGTCACAAGAAGATGAATGTCACCGCCGTGGCTGTGAAAAATCTTCTCATCGCCGTTGAAATTTCCTTTCCGACTGACCACGCAACGCAGTGGTTGCGGTGTTTGATCAGGCACCGTCAGGCTCATGTTATCCGCGCAAAGAGTGCCACGACCGACGATGATCGCATCGGCATTACGACGCAACTCTAGCAAGCGTTTATGGTCTTGCGATGAGGTCCAGCCCGACGGACGTTGCGGATCACTGCTGATTTTTCCATCAGCTGAGATCGCAAAGTTGGCGGACACGGTAAAGGCCATGGCGAGATGTTAGGCAAGTTGTGCCTGCCAGCGAGAAATTTGTTGGCGCACAATTTCTGGGTTGGGGCAACCGGGGTTGGTGCGAGCTTTGAGCGCGCGGCTGAGTTGAAAAATCTCGGCCGTGTCGTTTCCGTAGTGCTCGCTGATTTTGGTGAGATCGAGTTTATCAAGCGGTGTCTTACTTAAAATCGCTTCAGCTACGGCTTTACCCACGAGCTCATGAGCATGCCGGAATGGAACACCTTTTTTCACGAGGTAATCGGCGAGATCGGTCGCGAGCAACATCGGATCAGCTGCTGCAGCGGCACAATGATCAACACGCATCGTCATTGCTAGAATCATCTCCGTGTTCACGGTGAGTGCGAGATGAAGCGTATCGATCGAATCGAAAAGTGGCTCCTTGTCCTCTTGCAGATCACGATTGTATGTCAGCGGTAGTCCTTTAATCGCGGTGAGAATGGCGACAAGATTTCCCATCAGTCGCCCTGTCTTGCCCCGTGTTAGCTCGCAAACATCTGGGTTTTTTTTCTGCGGCATCAACGAGGAGCCTGTGGTGTGAGCATCGGCGAGGTGGGCGAAGGAAAATTCCGCACTACACCATAAAATCAAATCCTCGCTCAGACGAGAAAGATGTACGCCGCAGAGAGCGATGACAAAAATGATTTCGGCAATGTAGTCGCGATCGGCTATGGCGTCCATTGAGTTGGTGGTCACACCGTCAAAGCCGAGTTCTTGTGCGATCGCACGGCGGTCTAGATTGATTGTAGAACCAGCAAGAGCACCAGAGCCAAGAGGGGAAATGTTTAAGCGCTTACGGGCGTCGAGCAGGCGAGAAACATCGCGATCTAACATTTCTACGTAAGCAAGAAAATGATGACCTGCCGTCACTGGTTGTCCGCGTTGCAAGTGTGTGTAACCAGGCATTACGGTATCTGCATACACATCAGCCCGATCCAAGAGTGCGCGTTGCAAGTTTTTCATCGACTCAACGAGCGAGTCAACCTGAGCACGACAATACAGACGAGTATCCGTAGCCACCTGATCGTTCCGCGAGCGGGCTGTGTGGAGTTTCGCACCTGCGGGGCCAATGCGGCGAGTCAGCTCGGCTTCGATATTCATGTGAATGTCTTCCAACGAAGTCTTGAACTCGAAATTTCCGTCTTCGATGTCTTTGTGGATTGCGAGCAGTCCATTCTCGATTGCAGAAAACTCCTCATCGGTCAAAAATCCAGCATGCTTTTGTGCACGAGCATGGGCGATGGAACCTGCGATATCATGAGGGAAAAGTCGCCAATCATACGACACAGATTCTCCAAACTGCTGGACCAAACTTGACGTATCTTGCGTAAAACGACCTTTCCACATAGCGGGGCGCAGCGTAATGCATCCACGCCAAGCGGGAAAGCGTTTTCTTCACAAAATCACCAGAAGGAGAAGGGATTTGTAATCCCTTTAACTCATTCCCAAAGATCACAAGTTAGAGGGGCATAAGTAAATCCACTTTCAACCACCCTCGCTGGATATCAAGCCTCCGCCTCAGGCTCTTGTCCGCAGCATTGCTTGAATTTTTTACCCGAACCGCAAGGGCATGGGGCATTACGACCAGAAGTGGCAATGTCAAAACTCGGGCGGCGCTTTGGCAAGTTTAGCTTGATTTGTGTGCCTTCAGGCGAGGGCATAAGTGCGGCGCTGACGGGGCCCGTGCGGGCGATGTTATCGTGGCCGATTTCATCGCTAGTTTGCATTTGGCGCGGCGCGCTTTGCAGTTGGTTAAGGAAGGCCTCGATGGCTGCGGCAGAGCGGAACAAGTTGTGGAAGGCTTCTTGCTCAATGTTACCCATGAGCTCGACGAACAAGTTGTAGGCTTCATTTTTGTATTCGACCAAAGGATCTTTCTGGCCTTGCGCACGGAGGTAAACCCCTTCGCGCAGGGCATCCATGTTGTAAAGATGTGCTTGCCATTGCTTGTCGATCGCGGCGAGAACCATACGGCGTTCTTCTTGCTCCATGATCTCGGGCGGCAAATTGGTGGTGCGGATTACGTAAGCGTCTTTCACCCGCTGCACCAGCAAATCTGTGATTTGATCGGGTGTTTTAGCGCTCTGAATTTCATCGAGCGAGGCACGCACGGGAAGATTTCCTTGAATCCAATGAAATAGCTCGGTCAGGTCGGGCGAGTTGTCATCGCGATCTGCAAAGTAACCTGTAACATTTGCAGGAATGACTTTCTCGATGATTTCTGTCACGAGATCACGAGGTGATTCGGTGGAGAGCACTTCATTGCGATAGCCGTAAACGACTTCGCGTTGCTTGTTCATGACGTCATCAAAATCAAGAACGCGTTTGCGCCAAATGTAGTTGCGCTGTTCGACGCGCTTCTGTGCAGTCTCAACAGAGCGGTTGAGCCAAGAGTGCTCCAGAGCCTCGCCGTCTTCCATGCCGAAACGTTCCATCATTTGCGTCATGCGCTCGGCGGCAGCGAAGTTACGCATCAGGTCATCTTCGAAAGAAAGATATGCCTGAGACAAACCTGGATCGCCTTGACGGGCGCAACGTCCGCGCAACTGGCGATCAACGCGGCGTGATTCGTGACGCTCGGTGCCGATCACGAAAAGTCCACCGAGATCTGCTACTCCTGCGCCTAATTTAATATCCGTTCCACGACCAGCCATGTTGGTGGAAACCGTGACGGCATTGCGTTGTCCGGCGTTGGAAATGATTTCCGCTTCTTGACGGTGATACTTAGCATTGAGAACTGCGTGCTCGATCTTCTCGCGCTTGAGCAACCGGCTCAGTGTTTCGGAGGCATCCACGGATGCGGTGCCAACCAGAACTGGCTGACCCTTTTCGTGGGCTTCGGCGATTTTTTTCACTACGGCGTTGAATTTTTCGCGGCGTGTTTTGAAAACTTGGTCGTTGAGATCGACGCGAGAATTTGTTTGGTTTGTCGGAATCGGTAGGACGTCGAGTTTGTAAATGTCAGAAAACTCAGCCGCTTCAGTTTCGGCGGTGCCGGTCATGCCTGCGAGTTTTTCGTAGAGACGGAAATAGTTTTGAATGGTAATTGTTGCGTAGGTTTGCGTCTCGCGCTCAATGTTGCAGCCTTCTTTGGCTTCCACTGCTTGGTGCAGGCCATCGGACCAGCGGCGACCGGGCATTTCACGTCCAGTATTTTCATCGACGATGACGACTTTGCCTTCGGTGATGACATACTGCACGTCTTTTTCATAGATGCAGTAGGCCTTGAGGAGCTGGGAAATATTGTGCATTTTTTCACCCTGAACATCGAGCTTGGATTGCAGGGCTTCCTTGCGAGAAAAGCGATCTTCATCGGTCAGTTTGGGGTCGGCATCGATCTCGGCGTAAGCGGTTCCGAGGTCTGGTAAAACGAAAGCGTCTGCATCGTTTGGCGCGAGGAAATTGCGCCCCATTTCCATTAGGTCCGCATCGTTGGCTTTTTCATCGATGGTGAAATACAGTTCTTCTTTGATTGCAAACAGCTCGCGTTTTTGGGCATCCTGATAGAACGAAAGCTCAGTTTTTTCGAGCAAGCGACGGTTTTCGGGTTCTTCCATCAAGCGCATAAATTGACGGTTGCGCGGTTGACCGAGTTTGAGTTTGAACAGAGCACGTCCGGCATCTTCTTTGTCTCCGGTATCGAGTTTTGCTTTGGCTTCGGCTGCCAGTTCGTTGCACAGCTCGGTTTGTTTTTTCACCAAGCGATCGATCAGCGGCTTGTAGGTATCGTATTGATGGGAGGAAACAGTGGCTGGGCCCGAAATGATGAGCGGAGTCCGAGCTTCATCGATCAAGATCGAGTCGACCTCGTCGATCACGGCGAGGTAATGTACGCGTTGCACTTGTTCATCGACGGTGTTCGCCATGCCGTTGTCGCGCAGGTAGTCGAAGCCGAATTCGGAGTTGGTGCCGTAGGTGATATCGCAGGCGTATTGCTCACTACGATCCTGTGGATGCATCTGATTCTGGATGCAGCCAACACTGAGGCCGAGGTATTGGTAGAGTGAGCCCATCCATTCCGAGTCACGGCGAGCAAGGTAATCATTGACGGTAACGATATGAACGCCTAATCCAGTTAGGGCATTCAGATAGACGGGTAGGGTAGCCACCAGAGTTTTTCCTTCGCCCGTTTGCATCTCGGCGATCATGCCGCGATGGAGTGCAATGCCACCGATGAGCTGAACATCGAAGTGCACCATTTCCCAAGTCAAGGTGTGATCACAAACGGTGATCTGCCGACCGCACATGCGGCGTGCGCCATTTTTTACGACTGCGTAGGCATCGGGCAATATTTGTTCCAGATACTTCGCGCGGCGTTCGCGGAAGCTCGGCTCGATGGAGCGGAATGCCTCCTTCGCCGCCTCGATCGATTCAGGTGTCGGCTCGATGCTGGCGGGGAGTTCAGGGAATTCATCACGCATGCGAGCGAAGCGTGACTCGATGTCGAGCGCTACTTCCTTGAGTTCGTCGGCAGCCATGCGATAAAGCGTTGGCTTAGCAGGAGCTTTGAGATCGTGATAGCGGGATAGATGATCTCGCCACTTTTGTGACAACTCTCGAAGTTTTTCCTCAGGCTCGCGCTGAAGGGCTTCTTCAATTTCATTAATGCGCGCTACCACCGGGCGAATGCGGCGGATTTCTCGTTGGTTTTTGTTGCCGACGATTTTTTGAAGAATCCATTTGATCATAAAATAAGAAAATTGTTAGCGGGAAGTTTGTTGCCGGAGAGTAATGCGAATGTGCATAAGTGCAAGGAATATTGCACGGAAGAATGGGGGAAATGGAACGCTGATCAACCGCCTGTTTTGGGCGGTCGTGATTTTTTACTCGGCGTGACATCGCGCATGTCAGAAGACTCACCACGTGCTTTGGCAGCTTGCGCACGCTGCAATTCTTCTTGCTTTTCCATCATTTTCTCCATGAAAGTTTTCTTCTTCGGCTTGGTTGGATCTACTGGTTTTTCGACAAGCTTGGGCTCGGGCATTTTCGCGGTGATCCATGTCTGGAAAATGGTGAAAATGTTTTGCGTGGTCCAGTAGAGTGCTAGAGCGGAGGCGAAGGAGTAGCAGAAAATGAGGAACATAAAGGGCATGAACATCATCAAGCGCTGCTGCATTTTGTCGCCGGTCTTGGGCATCATCGCCATCTGGGCGAAGCTGGTGAAGGTCATGATGATGGGCAAAATATTGATGGGGAAGCCCATGAAGTAGCCAATGGTATCAGGCTGAGAAAGGTCGGTGACCCAGCCGAGGAATGGCTCGTGACGCAGTTCAACGGCATACTGGAGCATGCGATAGAATCCGAAGAAAATGGGGATCTGGAGAAGCATCGGGAGGCAGCCACCAATGGGGTTGACTCCGTATTTTTTATACATCTTCATCACCTCTTGATTCATTTTGGCAGGATCAGCCGAGTATTTCTCCTTGAGCTGATCCATTTCAGGCTTGAGCTTGGCCATGCGCTTCATCGAGCGATTCGATTTATTGTAGAGCGGCCAAATGGCGGTGCGGACGACGAGTGTGAGGATCACAATCGAAATGCCCCACGACCAGACATCGGACATTTTGGAGATCGCCGCGTGAATCCAGTGCAGGGTCCAGTTGAGCAAGCGGCTAATGGGTGAAAACCAACCGTAGTTCATGATCTCTCCCCACTCGCTGCCCATTTTGCGCAGCATGTTGTTATCCTTGGGCCCCATGTAGATTTGGAAGCTGTTTTTGTTTTGCTCACCCTTGGCAAGGGTTACAGTAGGCATGCGCAAATGCGAAGAGAGACCTTTGAGTGACTTCTCAACATTGGGGAAACGCACATCGTAAGTGGAGGCGATTACGCTGCTGGCGAAAGGTGCTTTTGGTTGGAGCGCGATGGTGAAAAACTGATCGCAAACACCGGCCAGCTTGGCTGCGGCTAGTTGACGCTCGTCGGAGAGTTTTTCATCGCTAATCCAGCCACCGGCAAATTTAGTCGCCGCGACGTAGTCATAGCTGCTGCCATCATGGAAAAAGAAGGTTGTTTGATCGGGCCATTCCTTAGCGTGGATCGGCCCTGTGGATCCAAGCGCTAGTGTCCATTGATTCAGCGCGATGGGGGTATCTAGATCATTCTCGATGATCACATCAAAGTTCAGCAAATAAGCTGCTCCGGGTGCGCTTTGGTCTTCTTGAATGCTATAGATTTTTTTGATTAGCAAACCTTCAGGGCTTTTGGCGACGAAGACGGCAGATTTTCCTGAGTTGGATTGATCCGCTTTGTATTCGTAAACCAAAGCATCGGTGGTGAATGCTCCGCGAGTGAGCGCTCCGACGGGATTGGCGCCACCTTGATTGATGTGGATCGGGATTTTTTTGTCGCCGATCTCGTATTCATTTTTCAGAACGGCATGCTTAACTCCACCGCCCTTGTTGGTGAGCACGAAGGAGACCTCTGTGGTATCGAGTGCGATGATGTTTTCGGCAACAACGACAGGAGCCGGGGTTGCTTTCTCAGCTTCTACGGCTGCGGCAGGGTTCTCCGCTGCGACTTTTGCTTGCGCCTCGTCAGTAGCTTTTTTGTTGAAAGCTTCGATGCGAGCTTGATCCGCGCGCTGCTCGGCGAGGATGCCGGCTTTTTTCGATGAATCGTAAAATGAGTAGCCAATGATCAGGCTGCAAAGGGTGATGACGACCCATGTTTTTTTATCGTACATAATGGCAATTGGTAGAGATTAGTGATGGTGCGAGCAAGGTGGCTCTGGCTTTGCGGTAGGAGAAAGGGACGGCTTGCGAGGCGGTACGGGATCGGGACCGAATCCACTCCAGGGGTGGCAGCGCATGATCCGAAAAATGCCGAGCCACGAGCCGCGCAGCGGGCCGTGTGTTTCGACGGCTTGGAGAAAGTAGTGCGAGCATGTCGGCTGATAGCGACAGCCGGAATGAGGCCCGAAAATCACCTTGAGCGCAGGGCTGATCAAGCGCTGGTAAAAACGGATCAGGTAGCGGATGAAAAAAGTGACCGTTTGAGAAATCATGCATCATGAAGGCTGCGCGGATAGGAGAGGGGTTGCAGTCGAGCTAGGTGCTTGCAAAATGCCCAGACGGCGAGCCGTTTTCAGCCAGTCCAACTCGAGCTCAGCAAAGCTAGCCTGGATTGTGTTGTAGCGCGCGATAACGACGAGATAGCGCAGCGATGGCTGAATCTGTGGGAGATGGCGCTGAATGATATCACGAAAGCGCCGACGCAGAAGATTTCTGTCGTGGGCTTTCCCAGTTTTTTTGGTAGTGATGAAGGCGACCATAAAGTGAGGCAATTGCGCATCCTCGAGCGTACTTAAAACGAGAAACCGGCCAGCTTTGGAGCGGCCGGTCTCACGGACCTTCTGGAAGTCGGCCCGCTTTTTCATGGTGTGCTTCCGAGGAAGTCGCATCAGCGGGAGATCTCCTGCACTTAGTTCGAAGTGTGTTGTTGGGTGTGGCGTTTGAAGTGCACCTCTGCACCTTTGCCCATTAGGCGCTTGCGTCCTTTTTGGCGGCGGCGGTTCAAGATAGCGCGGCCTCCTTTAGTTGCCATACGGGCACGGAAACCGTGTTGTTGCTTGCGTGTGCGTTTTGATGGGCGGTAGGTAGGTTCCATGACTTGTGCTTGTTACGTGGTATTAAAGAAATGTGCAAAAAGACGCTGCGGAGCAGGTCGGGGCGGGGAAAATAGAGAAATTTGGGGCGATGTCAACACAACAATCTGAAAAATTTCAGATTTTTTGCGGTAGGGGGAGTTTCAGGCAGATCGGGCTGATTTGACCGATCGCCCCGATCGCGGATTATGCGAGTAGGATTACTTCACCAACTTGATCATCAAATCTTTGCTTTCGAGGGTGTTTCCGACTTCGACGAGAATTTCTTGCACGGTGCCGTTGCAGGAGGCGGTGACGGTGGTGAACATTTTCATTGCTTCGAGGGTGAGCAGGGCGTCGCCTTCTTTGACTTTATGGCCGATGCTGACGGCAAGACTCGCGACCATGCCAGGCATGGGGGCTGCGATTTGATAGGGATCGGCTGGGTCGCCTTTGGGGCGTGCGGTGCTTGCTTTGACGGCGCTCTTGTCGTCGACCTGGACGTGGCGCGGGTAGCCGTTGAGTTCGAAAATCGCGGTGCGCTGACCGGCGGCATCAACTTCGGTGATATTGTGCAGGCGGATGAACAAGGTTTTTCCGGCTTCGAGACTGAGCGTGACTTCTTCTTTGTCCTTGAGCCCGTAAAAAAACGCGGGAGTCGGCAGGACGGAGAGGTCGCTGAAATTTTTGCGCGATTTGACGAAGTCTTTGTAGACTTGTGGATACATTAGGTAGGAGTAAAGCTCGTCATCGCTCGCGGTTTTGTGGCCGGAGATTTTCGCAACCTCGATGCGTGTTTTTTCGAGATCGACTTTTTCCGCACGTTCGCCGGGGCGATTGGTGAAGGGCTTTTTGTTGCCGAGGATGATTTTTTGGATGTCCTTGGGCCAGCCACCCATCGGTTGGCCGAGGCCGCCTTGGAGCATGTCGATAACGCTCTCGGGGAAGTTGGTGCCTGCGGGTAGGCTTTGCAGGTAACTGTGGGCATCGCCGGGCTTGACGCCGCGGGAGATGAGGAACATGCACATGTCGCCGACTACTTTCGAGGAAGGGGTAACCTTGACGATGTCACCGAAGAGTAGGTTGACCTCGGCATACATGCGGGCGATTTCTGACCAGCGGTGGCCGATGCCCATGCTCTCGGCTTGTTCCTTGAGGTTGGTGTATTGGCCACCGGGCATTTCGTGGAGATAGACCTCGGCGGTGCCGTGTGGCTCGGCGGTATCAAAGGGTTTGTAGTAGCTGCGAACGTGAGCCCAGTAGTCGCTGAACTCGTTGAGGGCATCGAGGTCGAGCTTGGTATCGCGTGGGCTATTTTGCAGCGCGGCGACGACGGAATTGAGGTTTGGCTGCGAGGTGCAGCCGCTCATGCTGGCGAGGGCAGAATCACAGATATCGACACCGGCTTCAGCGGCCATAAGGATGGAGCTAGCATTGATGCCAGAGGTATCGTGGGTGTGGAAATGGATCGGCAGGCTGATTTCTTCCTTGAGCGCCTTAACCAGTTTTTTCGCGGCGAGCGGTCGGCAGAGTCCGGCCATGTCTTTGATGCAAAGCATGTGCGCGCCCATTTTCTCCAGTTCCTTGGCGAGGTTGACGTAGTATTTCAGATCATACTTGTCGCGTTTGGGATCGAGAATATTGCCGGTGTAGCAGATCGTACCTTCGCAGAGCGACTGCGTTTCCTCGCGCACGGCGGCCATGGCCTCGGTGAGGTTGGGTAGGTAGTTGAGGCTATCGAAAATACGGAAAATATCCATGCCGTTCTCGGCGGAATGTTTGATGAATCCGCGCACGACGTTGTCAGGATAATTGGTGTAACCGACGGCATTGGAGCCGCGGAAAAGCATTTGGAACAAAATATTCGGGATCCGTTCGCGCAGGGCGCGCAGACGTTCCCAAGGGCATTCCTTGAGGAAACGCATCGCGGTATCGAAGGTGGCGCCACCCCACATTTCCAGCGAAAAAAGATCGGGTGCTCGGTGGGCGACGGCATCGGCAATGGCGAGCATATCAAAGCTGCGGACGCGCGTGGCGAGCAGCGATTGATGAGCGTCGCGCATGGTGGTATCGGTCAGCAACAAGCGTTTTTGCTTGGTGACCCATTCGGCGAACTTTTCTGGGCCCAGCTTGGTTAGCAGCTGCTTGGTGCCATCGGCGGGTGGCGTGAGGTGATTGTAAGGCACGCCGGGAGCGGGCATCAGGACCTCGGCGGGCAGGTAGCCTTTGGCATTGGCGTTGCCATTGACGGTGATGTCGGAAAGGTAGCTGAGCAGCTTGGTGGCGCGGTCTTTTTTCGAGGCAAAGGTGAAAAGCTGCGGGTTGGTGTCGATGAAACGGGTGGTGGCATCACCAGCGCGGAAAATCGGATCTGCGATGACGTTTTCCAAGAAGGGGATGTTGGTTTTCACACCACGAATGCGGAACTCGCGCAACGCGCGGTCCATGCGATCAAGCGCGATCTGGTAGGTGCGGCCAAAGACCGTGACCTTGACCAACATCGAGTCGTAATACGGCGTGATGACGGCATTTTGTGTGCCGAGTGCACCATCGAGTCGGATGCCAAAACCACCAGCGCTGCGGTAGGTGAGGATTTTTCCAAAGTCCGGCGTGAAATTGCTCTCGGGGTCCTCGGTGGTGATGCGGCACTGAATTGCGAAGCCGGATTTTTCGATTTTATCCTGCGCGGGCAAGCCCATGACTGGATCGTGGAGCTTGTGGCCCATGGCAATCTGGATCTGCGATTGCACGATATCGATCGCGGTGATTTCCTCGGTGACGGTGTGCTCCACCTGAATCCGTGGGTTCATTTCGATGAAATACCACTCGCCCGATTCGACATCGACGAGGAACTCGACGGTGCCGGCGTGAGTGTAGTTGACCTCGCGGGCGATGGCGAGCGAGGCATTGCAAAGGCCTTCGATGATTTTTGGATCAATGCCGTAGCTCGGAGCCATCTCGATGACTTTTTGGTGGCGGCGCTGCACCGAGCAATCGCGCTCATGCAAATGCAGCACGTTGCCGTGTTTGTCGGCGAGGATCTGCACTTCGATGTGCTTGGCGCGACCGACGAATTTTTCCAGAAAGACGGCACCGTTGCCGAAGGCGCGCAGGGCCTCGGTTTGGGCTTCTTCGAGCAGGGCTTCGAGGTCTTTTTCCTCGCGCACCACACGCATGCCACGACCGCCACCGCCGAAGGCAGCTTTGATGATCAGCGGGAAGCCGATTTTTTTCGCGGCCTTCATTGCCAGTTTGCGGTCTTCCACAGGCTCGGCGGTGCCTTGCAGGGTGGGCACTTGGAGTTTTTCTGCGACATTGCGCGCGGCGGTTTTATCGCCCATGCGGTCGAGAATTTCGGCATCAGGGCCGACGAAGATAATGCCATTTTTTTCGCAAGCGCGGGCAAAATCCGGGTTCTCCGACAAAAATCCGTAACCTGGATGGATCGCGTCTACGCCTTTTTCCACAGCGAGTGCGACGATGCCCTCGATGTCGAGATAAGCACCGAGTGGTCCTTTGTCTTTGTTGAGTTGATAGGCCTCATCGGCTTTGAAACGATGCGGGCAAAAGCGGTCCTCGTGCGCATAAATCGCTACTGTGCGGATTCCAAGTTCGGTGGCCGCCCGCATGACGCGGATGGCGATTTCGGAACGATTGGCAACTAGCAGTTTTTTGATCGGGCGGATGGCACTCTTCGGCATGCGCCGTTCTTAGTGCGGATTATGAGTTTGGTAAATGGCGAAATGTGACAGGGCGCAAAAAATTGCTGCTAGTCGAAAATGACCTCGTTCAGGGTGGTGTCGATATCTTAGCGACTGCGATGAATCATCACTCGCGAAAATTACGAGTTCCTCACACTCGTAGGACTCCTGCCTTACCGTAACGTAAGCAGTAGAGTCAGGCAAATGGCGGCGTAGCCGGGCAAAGCGTGAGTTTTATGACAAACGGAACTTGTCGGGAAAAGCACAAATTGACACATTGCTCTTGAAATCACTGGTCAAGTCGCGCGTCTGATTCTCTTTGACGCTTGCATGTTATTCTTGCATGACATGTGAGTGTGGTTGGCGGAAAACAGTTCATGGATGGGTGGATCTTGAATTGATGCGTTCGGAGGAATAGGATGGGAAGCCGATGCGCCTATGTTGCGTGCCGTTTCTTAAAGAAGCTTCGACCAGCTTCGTTATAAAGCCGATTGATTCGTTCACTGCGGTTGGCTGCCTCATTGTAAGTTTGTGGCCTATTACGCGTAGGTTTGGCTAACCCATCGAGTTGGCTTGGCTATTGCTACTACTTACTTTGGGACTTGTTCCGAGTTGCTTCGGGACGTGTGTCGAGCTACTTTGGGACGTGTGTCGAGTTACTTTGAATCCTGTTCCGAGTGGCTCTGTTGTTCAATTAATACGAGTTTGCGTGCTAATCAGGCGAGCTTTGATGTTCTTCGCGTGGGTTCATTTGGATTATTTTTGTTCTGGTAAATGACTCAGATCGCATCCATCGTCGTCTCCGCTCTTTCTCTGCTTATGAAACGTCATATCGGTCTTCTCGCATCCATTTTGGCTCTTTTGGTCAGTTCGATCGCAATTGCGGCGACACCTCGAAACGTCGTATTTATACTGGCCGACGATTTGGGCTGGGGCGAGTTGGGGAGCTATGGGCAGAAAAAAATCAAAACGCCGAATCTTGATTTGTTAGCCAAGGAGGGCATGCGCTTCACGCAACACTATTCAGGTGCTCCGGTTTGTGCTCCCTCGCGGAATGTGTTGATGACGGGGAAACATCTCGGCCACACCGAGATCCGCGGCAATCTTCAAGCCAAGGTTCATTTTCCTCAATTCAACGAAGGACAACATCCGATCTCTGCGAGCACCGAAACGCTGGCGATGCATTTTAAGACTGCTGGATTCGCGACAGGGGCGATGGGCAAGTGGGGACTGGGGCCTGTAGGATCAACGGGTGACCCTAACAAAAAAGGCTTCGACTTGTTTTTCGGTTACAACTGCCAAGCGGTCGCACATAGTTTCTATCCGAAATTTTTGTGGCGCAATGACCAACAAGTGCAGATCAACAAGAAAGCGATTCCGGGGCACAAAAAGAAGCCGACAGGGGAGGTGACGATCGCGGAATATACAGGTGAGACCTACGCTTCAACTCCGATTCTCCAGGAAGCTCTGGGATTCATCGAGAAAAACAAAGAGCAGAAATTTTTCCTCTACTTGCCCCTGACCGAACCGCACGTGGCGATGCATCCTCCGCAAGCTTCCGTGGACGAATATCCGCGCGAGTGGGATGATGAACCATACCGTGGCCAAAGTGGCTACCTACCTCATCCTCGGCCGCGTGCTGGCTATGCCGCGTTGATCAGTGATCTCGATCGTCACGTGGGAGCGGTGGTGAAAAAACTTCGCGAGGCGGGGATTCTCGACGATACGCTGATTATTTTCACCTCGGACAATGGCACGACGCACATGGCAGCTGATCCCAAGTTTGGCATCGGCGGTGTGGATGCTGCGTTCTTTAACTCGACTGCTGGGCTTCGTGGATTCAAAGGCTCGGTGTTTGAAGGCGGACTGCGCGTGCCGATGATCGTGCGCTACCCTGCTGCGGTGAAAGCTGGGTCAGTTAGCGATCTTGTGGGCTACTTTGCCGATTGGTTCCCGACTCTCTGTGCGGCATGTGATTTGAAAGCTCCGGAGAATCTCGATGGCATCAATCTTTGGCCAGCGATCACAGGTGAGGGCAAAGCTGCAGAGCGCAATCCACTGCTCTGGGTTTATCCTGAATACGGTGGTCAGGTGGCAGTCCGCATCGGCGACAAAAAAGTGCTACGCCGCAATCTCAAAACCAAGCGCCCCGAGCCGTGGGAAGTTTATGATGTTGTCAAAGATCCATCGGAGAAAAACAACCTCGCCGCCAGTGAGCAAGCGTTGATCGAGCAAGCGGTCAGCATTTTACAAAAACAAACCGCCGAGAATGAACTATTTCCGTTAGTGATTCCTGCGGCGAAAGACTGATCATTTCAAGTTTCGAAAAGCCGAAGTCGATTCGGGATTTCATTGACATCACGCCCGAATGTGCTAGCTCTCCTTTGACATGAAATACGCTTTGATAGGACTTTTGGGACTGGGGATGTTTGCTTCGGCACATCCAGATCATGGAACGGCACCCGGTAAGGATGTTCCGCATCCTACAACAGTAGGCAATGGCGCATGGACTTTTGAAACTGTACCTGGTTGGGGCAAGCTGCCCGATGGCAAAAACCTCGGTCCGACTCACGGCAGTGTGCTCAGTGGTGCCGATGGTCGGGTGTATTTCAGCACCGATGCCGCGATGTCGATCATTGTCTATGAAGCTGACGGCAAGTTTGTCAAAACGATTGCCCCAGAGTGTGTCGGATTCCACGCCATGGCTCTGCGCACCGAAAATGGCAAGGAGGTAATCTACGGTGCACAACTCGCCAAAGGTCGTGTTTGCAAAATCGATACCGAAGGCAAGATTTTGTTAGAAATTCCCAATGCCAACACTGGCGAAGTGCAGGGTGGTTGGAATGGGCTCACAGCAGTAACCGCTGCTCCTGATGGTTCAATTTTTGCCTCCACCGGCTATGGTGCGCAGTTTGTGCACAAATTTGATGCCACTGGCAAACTCATCAAAAGCTTCGGCGGAAAAGGCGCGGGCGATGGACAGTTCAATACCTGCCATGGCCTCGCGATTGACAATCGCTTCGGCGAGCCACGTTTGCTAGTGGCCGACCGCGAAAATCGTCGATTAGTCCACACCGATCTCGAGGGGAAATTCATTGGCGTTTACGCCAAGGGACTGCGTCGTCCCTGCATGGTTGACATCATGGGCGATCATTGTGCCGTTGCCGAGTTAGAAGCCCGCGTGACGCTTCTCGACAAGGAAGGAAATCCTGTTGCATTCCTCGGAGATAACCCCGTTCAAGGGCAGTGGGCCAATTTTGGTGTGCCTCCCGTAGAGTGGAAAGATGGCATTTTCACCGCCCCTCACGGCCTGTGCTTTGATCAAAAAGGCAACATCTATGTGCAGGACTGGAATTCGACGGGCCGTGTGACCAAGTTGCTAAAGAAATAAATCTGTTTCAAGCTCTGGACAATCCCGATGCGATGGCTGGCCAAGCTTTATCCGTTGCTCAGGGATTGTTTGTTTGGGCAATTACTGCCAGCTTTTGTGCTCGTTCCTTGGGCCGATGCTGGCTAGCCTACGCACTCGCCTAATTGATGCTTGGCCGCATGCAAAATCCCAGCCCTTGCCCAGCCAAAGATCCTCTGTGGTGAGCGCGAGCACAACCACAGCAAACGCTGCCTGATCGGCTTGAGCATGTCGTAAAGAATGTATGTGCACAATAGCTACCGTCTCGAGGTTTTCCTCATAGTTACTAGCTCTTAGCAAATGGCATTCTTAGCTCAAGATGATTGGCTTGTGAGAGAATGAAAAATGCCAGAATCACGCTTTTCAATCGATCTCTGAGTTTGATCGCTATGCATCGACAGCCATGAAAAGAGGCTTCTCAAATGGATCGAAGCGTGCGCTAATCCTCTATTCCATATGATCTCAGATGAAATCAAGCTACCGATTCGCGCTGCCACCGAAATCGCAGCCGCGCATGGTATTGTCGCCGACCGCTGCGATATTCTGCAAAACGGCAGTACCTTGGTGCTGCGGCTCACTGAAACGCTAGTTGCCCGCGTGGTAACTGATCGAAATGGGCCACGGCAAGGAGTCGAGTGGTTTGCTCGAGAAAACGCTGTTGCCATTCATCTAGCTTATCACGGGGCGCCAGTAATTCCGCTTCACGCAGAGCTTCCGCCGGGGCCCTACGAGCATCTTGGTTTTGCGATGAACTTCTGGCAGTTCGTGACGGCTGTCAGCGAGATACCTGATCCGCAGGAAATCGGGCGCACACTTTATCAGTGCCATGATATGCTGCGATCGTTTCCGGAAGAGCTTCCCGAGCTTGCGATTCTAACGGAAAGTGTGGCATTGTTAGAGGATTTGGAACGGCGTAAACTTTTCCCTGTGGCTACCTTGCGCCTGCTTGAGACTAGGCTCGTTTCCGCTCTTGTATTCTTGAGAAACCAGCCGATGCAAGCGCTTCACGGAGATGCTCATTATGGGAATCTGATAAATACTACGGACGGAGTATTGTGGACGGATTGGGAGGACACATTTGTTGGACCGGTTGAGTGGGATCTTGCTTCGATCATTTGGAACGCACGCATCCTCGAAGAGGATCAGATGAAAGCTGACTCCATTCTGTTAGCCTATCGAGCTGCTGGAGGCGCGGTTGATCCAGAAGCTCTTCATCATTGTCTGATCGCCCGGGCTGCGGTGATGAGCGCGTGGTATCCGATCCTTTATCCCGATCCATCGCCCGAGCGGCGGATGAAGCTACAGTTTCGCTTGGACTGGTTGGAACGCGTTTGAATTTTTAATGAGAGAATGGTCCCAGGGAATTGATGAGATCAACAAAAAACGCCCGCTGGGTTGCAGCGGGCGTTTTGATTAGAAAGGTATCGATGCGGACTGAAGTCCGCGCTCCATTATTTCTTCTTAGCAGCTTTTTTAGCAGCTTTTTTTGCTGGTGCAGCTTTGCTGGCGTTAGCGCGTTTTTCCATGATGGCAGCTTGTGCGGCAGCGAGGCGAGCAACAGGCACGCGATATGGCGAGCAACTCACGTAAGCGAGGCCGACGTTGTGGCAGAACACCACAGAGTCAGGATCACCACCGTGTTCGCCGCAGATACCGAGCTTGATGTCTGGACGAGTCTTGCGGCCTTTGGCCACTGCGGTCTCGATCAATTGACCAACACCGACGGTGTCGAGTGTGGCAAACGGGTTCTTCGCGAACACGTCATTCTCAACATATGGCAGAAGGAACGCGCCCATGTCGTCACGGCTGATGCCGAGTGCGGTCTGAGTGAGGTCGTTGGTGCCGAAGCTGAAAAACTCGGCTTTCTCGGCGATTTGGTCAGCAGTGAGGGCTCCGCGTGGGACTTCGATCATGGTGCCGACTTGGTAGTCGAACTTCACTTTTTTCTCAGCCATGACTTGTTTTGCAACGCGGTGAACGATTTCGGCTTGGAGATCGAACTCTTGTTTGAATCCAACAAGTGGGATCATGACCTCAGGCTTGACCTTGATTTTCTTCTTCGCTACGTCAGCAGCGGCTTCGAAAATCGCACGAGCTTGCATCTCGGTGATTTCCGGATAGGCGATGCCGAGACGGCAACCGCGGTGACCAAGCATCGGGTTGAATTCATGAAGGTCGTGAACGCGTTGGATGATGGTTTCAACTTTAACGCCGATTTTTTTCGCAAGATCGAGCTGTTGCTCTTTGCTGTGCGGAAGGAACTCGTGAAGTGGTGGGTCGAGCAAACGGATCGTAGCAGGAAGACCTTTGAGCACGGTGAAGATGCCGGTGAAATCCTTTCGTTGATACGGTAGGAGTTTCGCTAGGGCCGCTTTGCGAGCTTCGAGGGTGGTGGCAAGAATCATCTCGCGCATGGCGTCGATGCGGTCGCCTTCGAAGAACATGTGTTCTGTGCGGGTGAGACCGATGCCTTTTGCACCGAAGGCCAGAGCGATACGGGTTTGCTCAGGGGTGTCGGCGTTAGTACGGACGGACATGCGAGTGGCTTTTTCGCACCATTCCATCAATTGTTGGAAGCCTTTGAACTTCTCGGTAGCCATGGCTTTTTTGTTGCCGCTGACGATGCCAGAAATGATTTCCGAAGGAGCTGTTTTCAGCTCGCCACCGAAGACTTTTCCGCTAGTACCATCGATGCTCATGTATTCACCTTCTTTGAAAACTTTACCTGCCGCGGTGACAGTTTGTTTTTCGTAGTTGATCTCGACTCCGCCAGCTCCGCAAACGCAGACTTTGCCCATTTGACGGGCAACGAGTGCGGCGTGGGAAGAAACACCACCTTTGGAGGTGAGGATGCCTTCCGCTGCAATCATGCCACGGAGGTCCTCTGGGCTGGTCTCGGTGCGGACAAGCAGAACTTTTTCGCCACGTGCTTCAGCAAGTACAGCGCGCTCTGCGTTGAGATAAATTTTGCCAGAAGCAGCTCCTGGACCAGCGGGAAGGCCCGTGGCGAGAGTTTTGGCCTTTGCTACGTCGGCAAGATCGAAGATTGGTGCGAGGAGTTGCTCCAACTGCTCGGCTGGATTGCGCAGGATGGCAGTTTCCCAGTCGATGAGTTTTTCTTTCACCATGTCCATTGCAAACTTGAGCGAGGCGGCAGCAGTGCGCTTACCGTTGCGGGTTTGCAGCATGAACAGCTTGCCTTCCTGAACGGTGAACTCGATGTCCTGCACGTCTTTGAAGTGGCTTTCGAGGATCTTGCGAACTTTCATCAGTTCTGCGTAGGGCTTCGGAAGTGCGGCTTTGAGCGTGCTTACATTCTCTGGAGTGCGAACACCTGCTACTACGTCTTCGCCTTGTGCATTGATGAGGTATTCACCCCAGAATTCGTTTTTGCCGTTGGCTGGGTCGCGAGTGAACGCTACGCCAGAACCAGAAGTGTTACCGGTGTTGCCATAAACCATGGCTTGCACGTTTACGGCAGTGCCCCAAGCGGCTGGGATATTGTATTTACGACGATAAACGATCGCGCGGTCATTCATCCACGAACCGAACACAGCACCAGCGGCACCGCGAAGTTGATCCCATGGATTGCTCGGGAAAGTCTTGCCCGTGCGCTTTTTGACGAGAGCTTTGAAACGCTTGACGAGTTCTTTTTGGTCGTCGGCAGTCAGATCGGAATCGATGATGTCCTTGCCGTATTTTTCATGTTTGAAACCTTCGATTTCTACTTCGAAAGGTTCGTGATCTTCACCTTCGGACTTTTGCACGCCGAGTACGACGTCGCCATACATTTGAACAAAGCGGCGATAGCAATCCCATGCGAAACGCTCATTCTTAGTTACGGATGCGAGGGAAAGAACGGTTTGGTCATTGAGTCCAAGGTTGAGAACGGTGTCCATCATGCCGGGCATGGAGTCACGAGCACCGGAGCGCACAGCGACGAGCAGAGGCATTCCAGTGGTGCCGCCGAATTTGGCGCCCATGATTTTTTCCATGTTTACCACTCCAGCTTCCATTTGTGCTTGGAGTGAAACGGGATAGGTTTTTTTGTTTGCGTAGAAATAGGTGCAGACTTCGGTGCTGATGGTGAAGCCTGGAGGCACAGGGAGACCGATGCGGGTCATTTCTGCAAGGTTGGCACCTTTGCCGCCGAGGAGGGCTTTTTGTGAACCGTCGCCGTCGGCTTTGCCGGCGCCCCAGGTGTAAACATACTTTGCTGACTTGGCACCTTTTGCTGGTGCTGACTTCTTAGCGGCCTTGCTGGCCTTTTTTGCTGCTGCCATAGTACTTGATGATTGTTGTGATAGAAACGACAGAGAGAAAAAGCACTGTGCTAGCCCTGCGTTGCGCGCGGAGATTATCAGTGTTTTGTTGAGTGTCAATCAGTCAATTGTTTCTTTTTTTCACTTTTCTGTGACAGTAAATTTGACGATCAGGACGAACGAGTTGTCCTTTACCGTATTTCTATGAGATATAGCGCCGTTACAATCGGATTTCTCTAGAAGCAATTATTTTTGATTTCCGTAGTAATTCGCATTGACATCAGCGGACGTATTTTGTATTTCCTGAATGTCAACCGCACCCAACCTCACGCATATGATCCGACTCGCCCAACCATCTAGTCTCGAATTGCAGGCCCTTTCCGTATTGTGGCACTATGGTCCCTCGACCGTGGCAACGGTGCTCGAAGCCTTGCCAGATGGTAAAGAGCGGGCCTATACGACGGTTTTGACGGTGATGCAGAATTTGGAGAAAAAAGGGCACGTGCGTCGCGTAAAGGAGGGACGTGCTCACGTCTATGAGGCAGCGCATCCGCAAAAATCGGTGGTATCTGAGGCGGTCGAAGATTTTGTGATCAATACTTTTGGCGGCCGATTGGGCGAGGCTATCATGGCCTTGCTCGCTTCTGGTTCTCTTAATGCGGAGGAAAAAGAAGCGGTCAGTAAGCATTTAAAAATCAGCAAAACACTCGCGCCAAAGAAGGCGAAAAAAGTGGCTGCCAAGCCTGCTGCGAAAAAAGCGGCGACGAAGAAAAAGCGCTAGTTTCTAGCTATCAAGAGATGGCAACAGAAAGGGAATTATTTTTAATACCCCAATAAATCACAAAGGTCAAATTTTGTGATTTTTGCGTTTTTTTGCGGCTGAAAAATCCAGATTGCGTTCCTACTTGCAATTTACCCACCAAGCACGCCCGACCAAGCCCATACCTCTGGATCGAGGCGGTCGCGGACGGTTTGAATAAGGGCTTCGGCGTTGGATTCATCGCTGAGAATAGCAAACATGGCCGAACCTGATCCACTCATTATGGCAGCACGAACTTCGGGTCTTGAATTGAGCCAGTTTTTGAGTTCGGCGAGGAAGAGGAATTTACCGAATACGGGTTTCTCCAAATCGTTCACTAAGGCTGCCCAGGGAAACTCGATGGGATCATAGTTCACGCCGGGCAGGGCGATGGCGGCTTGCCAGCGCTTGTAGGCATCGGGCGTGGAGACGGAAAAGGCGGGCTTGAAGATGACGATGGGGGTCTTCGGGATATTAGCCACGGCCGTGAGGATTTCACCACGTCCCGTGCAGCGCGCTGTCGAGGAGCCGAGGAAAAATGGCACATCACTGCCGATCAAGGCTGCAGCTTCGAGGAGTTTTTCGTGGCTGAGGACATCGTTGTGCCACTGATTCCATGCAAGGAGAGTGCTTGCGGCATCGCTGCTAGCACCGCCGAGACCCGCTCCGTGCGGAATGTTTTTTTCCAAAGTCACGGTAGCTTTGCATTTTTTCTTGGAGAGTTTTTCGAAAACTTTGGTTGCTTTGACGACGAGATTGGTGTCATCGGTGGGGACGCCTGGTGTCTCGCAGACAAAGGAGAAACTTTTCGACTCGGTGAGCGTGATTACGTCATAGAGTCCCGGGACGCGAGTCATGAGTGTATCGATGTCGTGATAGCCGTCATCGCGCTTGCCGAGGACGCGTAGCGAGAGATTGATTTTGGCGGGGGCTTGTAAGGAGATCGTTTTTTCGCTCATGAGTGTGGTAGTTTTCCGATTAGTGCCATCATCCGGCCGGTGTGGCCGAGTTCTTTACGATAGCTGTAGTAGTTCGACAAGTCTGATGCGGTACAAGTTTCACAATCGTGAAAAGTGCCGAGTCCTGCGGCCTTGGCTTGATCGCGAATGGTGGCAGCAAAGTCCATTTCGTAATGCGGCGGGCGAATGCAGGGGCCCAAGACGCCAATGATGTCTGAGGGCTGCGAGCCGAACTCCGATTGCATCATGGCGACAGCCTGACCGAGAATGTTGCCCTCGGTGCCTTTTTTGCCCGAGTGCAGAAGACCGTAAGCGCCATTTTTCCGATCGGCGAGCCAGATTGCTCCGCAGTCAGCAACGTAGATGGCAAGAAGCAGACCCGAGTTGCGTGCGATGAGACCATCGACATCGGGCACAACCGGTAGTCCGTCTGCCGCCATGATCGTCGCGGATTCACCGGCTATGGCGACTCGATTGCCGTGAACTTGTTCGGCACGCCACCATTGATTTTCCGTGAAACCGAGGGTTTGCACGGCTTGGCTGTGACTTTCGCGGAGGTGAATCATCGCCTGATCCCGATTGGTGTCGAGGGGAATTCCGGGCAGCCGCTTGATGAAATCAGCGCGTATGCCTGGAGTGTCGAGCAGCGGTTGGAGATAATCAGGGGACATGGAAAATCGATGAGCGAGTAGGGCTGGAAATGCGAAGCGGGAGGAGGAAAAGAAAAAACCTCCGTGGCGGGGACACCGTAACGGAGGCGAGGGGGATTTTCCAAGCAACAAAAGCTACTTGAGGAAATCTTTTTTCTTAGCCTTTGGGAATGCAGCTCATGGCGCGGCGGGTGGCGTCCACGGTATCAGCCTCTTCTTGGTCCATGTTGGAGAGCATATCGGCGAGGTCGGCGGCGATCTCACGACGCATGCGGGATACGAGTTCTACGCCTTTCTGTGTGATGCGGACCATGATCTTACGGCGATCTTCGGCTGCATGAATGCGCTCCACGTAGGCGAGTTTTTCAAGGCGATCGACTAGGCCGGTAGCAGCTGCGGTCGAGTGGCCCATTTTTTTGGCGATATCTGACATTGTCAAATATTCTTCGCTTGATAAGTAAGCCATCAGGAAGAACTGCGGAAACGAAACATTTCCTTTATTTAGTTCTCCGGATAGGTTAAGGATGCAGCTGCGTTGCGTGAAGAGCACGAAGTCTGCAAGGCGATCTGCCTCTGCCTGTACAGCAGGGCCTGAATTCATCGAGTGAATGTTTTTCATGGCTGATTGGTATTTGGTGACGGAACGACCATAATTGGGACGTAGGCTGTTCCGCCGGGACGAGAGAAATAAGAAGAAAAACTGGAAAGTAATCAAGTCTAAATTTTAAAATTATCCTAGTTGCTAAACTTTGGTGACACCACTGATATGTAGATTATCGGGTTGAAAGTATAGCGAATGCTTATGGTTGCTTGATTATTTGCATCATTTAAAGGTTGAAGTGACGATCTAAGGGGCTGATGATTTTTTGAAAAAATGATTAAGTTTTTCGGATAAGGAGCATTCGGCACTAGGTTTATGTAAAATTTTGTCATTGGAGGATGCCTGAGACTGCGATCTGAATTCGTCAAAATGTGATCACCTTGGTTTTACCATGGTGTCATTTCATTTCCTGATTGTGGATGAAGTGGGGATTGGGTAAATCGGTCATGGTTCTTCGCAATTTCAGCCTATTGGTATCATCCGCATCGACCTCGAAATTTTCATCGATTCTACGCTGGACAGGGTGTGGCCGATTTGGCAGCTTATTGCGCACGAACCTATACTGTTAAAAACACCATGAAACATCGCAAAGGATTTACACTCGTTGAGCTATTGGTCGTCGTCGCTATCATCATGGCGTTGGCCACTTTGATTTTTGCTGGCATCAAGCGCGCAAGTATGAAAGCAAGTCAGACCGCCTGCATGAATACGATGCGTGATGTTACGAATGGCTTATCAGCCTTCATCGTGGATCGCAATATGCCGCCGGTTCCGGAAACGCGAAAAGAGGGATCAGAGCAGGATTATGTTTGCGGTGATTACTCAAATCGTTTTCCGAACGATTACCTCGTGGCGGTGTTGGAGGGGGTTGAAAAAAGTTTCTCTTATGATGGAGGTGAATTGCAAACGCGATTTGCGAATCCGACTTTGAATGAGTATGCTTCCTTTGCGCGCACGCCGAAGAAGAACAATGGTGTTTATGACGAGCCTCAGGATGTGCAGGAAGGCCAATTGTTTGATCCTTGGGAGCGCACGATCATGATTGCAATCAATGTGCCACCTTTCATCGAGGAAAACAGTGCGGGCTTGAAGGATAAATGGCTGCACACGGATGGATTGGCCGTATATCCTGATTCCGAGCCTCGCGAAGAACCTTTCGCGGTTTGGTCCTATGGCAAAGATGGTGAGCGCGGAACGCGTGGTGCCTCGTTGCAGAAAAATCTGCTGCGCAAATCAGATGATGTGACCTCTTGGTAAAATGTTGATTTACTCAGCCGAAGGCTTTTAGAAAACCAGACTCGATGGCGAGTTGTTCGCTGGCGTTCGTCTCAAGGGACGAGCGCAGGTTTTCGAGAGCTTCGACACGCTTGAGAAGAGAAAATGTGCTTTCGGTTTTACTGAAGGATGCGATCAAAGCAGAAACCTCTGGAAAGTCCTCACAGGGAGCTCCAGCTTGGCAGCGCAGGGCATCAGCCATCCAGGCCATGAGGATGTCAAAGAAGCGCGAGCGCTCGGCAAGATAGGCGGAGCGAGCGGCGGCTTTGTGAAAGTCTTCGCGTTCTTTGAGCCATTTGCCATCGGTGCTCTGAGCGTATTGTTTTTTCTCTGTGGAATAAAGGATGTCTTCTTCGTTCTCGATCTCAGATTTGCGTCGATCAAGCACCTCGGTGAAGGCACCTTTGATGGTAAGTGCTCCCCACGGTGTGCCGAAACTTTTGGAGGCCACACGATTGAGCGTCTGGATTAACTCATCGCCACCGTGAGCACGGTAGTTGGTTTTGCCCATCAGCGGAAGCTGCACGCAGCGCGAGAGAATGGTGGGCAGCAGTGCTTGCGGTTGCGCAGTGACGAGCAGCAGCAAGGTGTTTTTTGGCGGTTCTTCCAGCGTTTTGAGGAAAGCGTTTTGTGCCTGATGGTTCATCCGATCAGAGTTCATGATGGCGACGATTTTCCATGTGCCTTGGGAGCTGGCCATGTGCAGGCGATGCTCAACATCACGCATGCGATCGACTGTGATGATGCGTGAGACTTTCTCGGGTCGAATGATTTGCACGGCATCACATTCTTGTTCATCGAGCGGAGGTGCTTCATGAACGACGGGATCGCCAAAAAGATCCATGCCACCGCCGGCTTTGCCTTGGACGAGCCAGGCGATTTTTGCTGTCAACAATTCCTTGCCACAGCCACTCGGGCCGGAGATGAGAATGGCATGAGCCAAGCGTCCGTGCTCATGGGCATTGGCAATGTGCTCGTAGGCTTTATCGGGTAAGAATGCCATTAGGGTAGATCATGCCTTGTTCGACAAAGTATTCATCACTTTGGGGAGGTAGGGAGCGACGAAAGCTTCCTCGAATGAGTAAACATCGCTGAAGTCCTCCTTGGTATCGGAGTCTTGCTTACCGAAAACTTGTTCCTCGATGAGAAGAAACACCATGTCGCCTACATCGGAGCATTGGTTAAGGCCCCATTCACTGAGAAGGGTCGATGCCATGGGGCCAAATTGATCAAGTGCAAGATCACGAAAGCCTAACAGAAGTTCGCCGCCGGTAACGTGGCGCGCATTGCCGTTGTTTTCCTCGGAGATTTTTTTGAGGGTAAAATCGAGAGCCTCTTTGAGGAAAATGTAAGCTTGGGGATGGAAGCGTGGATCACGTTTCACAATGGCCTCGATGGCGTGCTCGTATGGCAGGGCTTGCATGAGCAAAGTATTACACATTTTTGCAGAATGCGTAAAGATGTTAGGTCGAGAAATGAAAAAAATCCTAACAACTAAAGTGCATGCAGAAAATGCTCGCAGATATCGGCGTAGAGGGCGGTTGATCCGGTGGATAGCGTGTTGTGATGTTTCGCTGCGGGGATGAGCTTGAGATTTTTTTGATTGCCGGGGATGGCATGATAAATTTGTTGAGCTTGGTCGGCGGGTACGAAGGAATCATCGAGGCCGTGGCTGAGAAAAACTGGACAGCTAATCATGCTGGCCGCGCGCAAGGGCTGAATGGCGGAGGGGAAAAAACCTGCGCGCAGGTAGATGCCAAGAGCACAGGCTCTGGTGGTGAGTGGGGTAAGTTGGCGAATGACGGGAGGCAAATGCTTGGCAGAGGCAGCGATTGGGTTTTCGAGTGAAGAAAATGCGCTTATGCTGGCGATGGCACAGATTTTTTGCGGATACTTGGCCGCAGTGAGCAGTGAGATGGCGCCGCCTTGAGAGTAGCCGAATAGAAAAAGCGGCGAGTTGCTCTGGCCACGGCTGTCTTGGTATTCCTGCCAAATGGCGGGAATCATTTCAGATTCTCGGTAGCCGAAGGTAGCATAAGCATGGGGGCTGCTACCGTGACCTGGGATATCGATCAGAAGACAACGGAATCCAGCGGCGCAGAACCGTTCGCAAATCGGTAAATGATCTTCTTTGCAGCCGCGATGGCCGTGGAGCATGAAGATGGTGCCACGGATCTGTCCCCAGCGGGCGAGTGGGGCATTGCGCAATGTGAGTTCATGACGCAGAAGGCGTGACTTATGGGCGATGGTCTGATCAGCAGATGTTGGCGCAACGGGCTCACAAACCATGCAAGGGGTGCCATCGCTGGCGATAAAAGAGGAAATGCTCAGTCCGTAGTGTGCAGGCTGATCAAGGATTACTTGATGATAGCTTTCAATGCTTCGTCGCTTGGGTGAGAGTGTTTGTTTTGATCCGATCCAAGCGATGCCGATGGTGATGATCAGGAAAACGGCAGCTAGGCAGCAGAAGAGTCGTTTTAACCAACGTTTCATGGGTGTGATCACACGCTTGGATCGTGCGGATAGGTATCTGAACTGCTGCGCCGAGAGTGGCTGGAGGTCTTGAGTAGATCGTAATTTGTACCACAATACATACAGTTCATTTTTTGAGTAAAAACGATTCTGAGCAGTGCGGTGAAGCCGTGATTGAGAGGGCGGAGGCGGGAGGACTTCTTGTGAGTTAATGCTCCTGAGTTGAGCAAGGGTGTCCCGCGGCACAGCGGACAGCTGGCGGCTCGGCGTTTGAAAATAGAAATCGCAAGTGTGACTAAAGTGAAAAACAGACCACCGAGAAAACTATAAAGGTAATAGGGGGATGGATTCGTCTTTTGATTGATCAAGAACAAAGCCAGTGCTGTAAGTGTTGCTACCATGCAAAACAAGTGGAGAAGCGTCCAAAATATGGCGACGTAAAACTTACCCGGGTAGTTCATCGACCGGTGACGTGTGGTTTGAGTTTTTACAGGCTCTTGGGTGATCATGAACTTGCTAAAACTACCAAATCAGAAAATCTAAAAATTTACAAGCGTTAGATGTTATAATAATTCGAATTTCTACTGAGTT
>Ga0209444_10000106_pt1 | contig 43146 bp, 38 predicted proteins | sample LauGreFaBDMM15DN_2_FD_188215 | JGI IMG/M metagenome (GOLD analysis project Ga0209444, IMG submission 188215) | Freshwater lake microbial communities from Lake Michigan, USA - Fa13.BD.MM15.DN (SPAdes) (version 2) | ecosystem: Environmental > Aquatic > Freshwater > Lake | place: Lake Michigan... | reverse complement strand
GGGCAGCATTTGCGCCATGTGACCCATATTGGTTTCATGCACACCTGTAGGACCACGCAAATGACGTTTGTTTTTGGTGGTTTTCTTGGTCAGGATGTGGCGCTTGAAGGCTTGACCGCGTTTAACGGTACCCCCTGGACGAACACGAAAGCGCTTTTTAGCGCTACTTTTGGTCTTCATTTTGGGCATTGAATGCTCCTTTTTGATTGTGCTCGTGAGGCGCGGCGTCACTGACGCAGACTTGTTAGCCCCGAGACACTTGTTTGCGTGGCCTTTTAGGCAGCGGCTGCTTGCGCAGTTTCTGCCGCGGGTTTGGCCACGCCACCCGTTTTTTTCTTGCCCGGCGCGATCATCATGACCATTTGTCGCCCTTCAAGCTTTGGAAACTGCTCAACCACAATCAGGTCAGCCAGTTCATCCCGAATTCTTTGCAACAACGCCATACCAATTTCTTGGTGGGTAATTTCTCGACCACGGAAACGCAAAGTGATTTTGCATTTATCGCCTTCGTCAAGAAAACGCTTGATGTTGCGCAATTTGATGTTGTAGTCACCATCGTCGGTACCGGGTCGGAATTTGATTTCCTTGACCTCGATCACCTTTTGCTTGGACTTGGCTTCAGCCGCCTTTTTCTGCTCTTGGTATTTGAACTTACCGTAGTCCATCAGTCGACACACTGGGGGAACTGCAGTTGGTGAAATCTCTACCAAATCGACATCCAGCTCGCCTGCCATTCGCAACGCCTCAGCCAAGCTGAGTACCCCAATGGGTTCGTTGTTAGGACCGCTCACGCGGACTTCAGGTGCCATGATTTCTCTGTTGAGGCGGTGTTTGCGTTCCTCGCGTTGTCGGCGATCGCGAAATTCAGTAGCGATGGTTCAATCCTTCAAAAAAAACCTGCTTCAAAATGAAACAGTGAAAATCCGTCGATACTTAGACGACAAATCATGATGTCAACCAGTGAAATCAAAGTTTGGCGGCAATGTCCGAAGCCAACTTTTCAGTAAAAGCTTCGAGTGTCATAACACCAAGGTCTACATTGCCTCGGGCGCGCACTGCGACGGTACCTGCTGCTTTCTCCTTGTCACCCATGACCAAGATGTAAGGCAGCTTCTGCATTGAATGCTCGCGTATTTTATACGTAATCTTCTCGTTTTTGAGATCTTGTGTGACCCTAAACCCTTGATTTTTCAGGTTTTTGACTACATCTTGCACATAATCAGACTGAGAATCGGTGATATTGAGCACCGCAACTTGAACCGGCGCCAACCAAACCGGCAAGGCGCCTGCATGCTGCTCTACCAAAATACCGATGAAACGCTCCAAACTTCCCACAATGGCCCGGTGCAGCATGATGGGTCTGTGGCGCGCACCATCTTCACCGACATACTGCGCATCCAGTCGCTCTGGCATATTGGGGTCGACTTGTATGGTTCCGCACTGCCATTCACGGCCAATCGCGTCTTTCAGCGTGTATTCAATTTTGGGGCCGTAAAAAGCGCCCTCGCCTGGAAGGTATTGGAACTCACAGCCAGAAGCACGCAAACCTTCAGCCAAGGCTTTCTCAGCACTGTCCCAACTCTCTTCCGAACCTATGCGTTTTTCTGGGCGAGTCGATAACTTGTAAATGATGTCGGTAAAACCAAAATCTTTATAGACTTTTTGCAGCAGGGTGGTGAAAGCAATGACCTCCGACTGGATTTGATTTTCCGTACAGAAGATATGCCCGTCATCTTGGGTGAAGGCGCGAACGCGCATGATGCCGTGAAGTCCGCCCGAGGGCTCGTTGCGGTGGCACTGACCAAACTCACCAAAACGCAGGGGTAAATCGCGGTAACTTTTGATACCTTGGTTAAAAATAATGATGTGCCCAGGGCAGTTCATGGGCTTGAGCGCGTAATCGCGCTTCTCAGACTCCGTGACAAACATGTTTTCACGGTATTTGTCCCAGTGACCTGTTTTCTCCCACAAACCTTGATCCAAGATTTGTGGGCCTTTAACCTCTAAGTAGCCGTTGTCTTTGTAGACACTACGCATGTATTGCTCGACTTCTTGCCATAGCGTCCAGCCCTTGGGATGCCAAAAAACCGTACCAGGGGAATGCTCATCGATGTGAAACAAATCAAGCTCACGGCCGAGTTTGCGGTGATCGCGTTTTTCAGCCTCTTCTAGCATCAAGAGGTATTTCTGCAAATCATCTTTGCTGGCCCAAGCGGTACCGTAAATACGCTGCAGCATTTCGTTGCGGTGGTCGCCTCGCCAGTAAGCCCCGGCCACTTTCATCAATTTAAAGTGCTTGAGTTTTCCGGTGCTCGGGACGTGCGGGCCGCGACACAGATCTGTAAATTCACCTTCGCTGTAAAGTGAAACATCCTCTGCGGCAGGAATGGACGCAATGATTTCAGCTTTGTAGTGCTCGCCTAGGTTCTTAAAGTAAGCGACTGCTTGGTCTCTTGGCATGACTTGTCGCGTGACAAGTTCATCCTTGCTGGCCAATTCATTCATGCGCTTTTCAATTTCTTGCAAGTCCTCAGGTGTGAAAGGCCTGCTGTAAGAAAAGTCGTAATAAAAGCCGTTTTCAATCACCGGACCAATCGTGACTTGGGCTTGCGGAAAAAGCGACTTGACTGCATATGCCAACAAATGGGCTGTCGAGTGCCGAATAACTTCCAAGCCTTGGGCATCTTTGGCGGTCAATATAGCCAAGTGCGTGTTGTCTTTAATGAGGTGGCTGGTGTCAACCACTTCGCCATTGACCTTGCCTGCTAAGGCGGCTTTTGCCAAACCTGTCCCAATCGACAGCGCCACCTCAGCAACAGTCAAAGGCGCGGGATATTCGCGAACAGAGCCATCAGGCAAAGTGATTTCAAGCATATGCGGTATCAATGGGTTCTAAGGGGAAAGCAAAAGCGCGGTCTGAACCGCGCTTAACTAAAGACCCATTTTCCCATAAAAAAACAGGCCTCTAAGGGCCTGTTAGCTGGTCGTTCAAACGAGCAAATTGTTTAGATCAATGGAATTGTTCTTCTTCTGTAGAACCGGTCAAGGCGGTCACACTCGATTGCCCGCCTTGAATGACTGTCGTGACGTCATCGAAATAACCTGTTCCCACTTCTTGCTGGTGCGAGACAAAACTGTAACCACGGTCGCGAGCGGCAAATTCTGGTTCTTGAACTTTTTCTACATACGCTGACATACCGCGAGCCACGTAATCTTGCGACAAATCGAACATATTGAACCACATGGAATGGATGCCAGCCAAGGTAATGAACTGGTACTTGTAACCCATAGCGCCGAGTTCTCGCTGGAATTTGGCAATGGTGGCGTCGTCTAGGTTTTTCTTCCAATTGAAAGAGGGAGAGCAGTTGTAGGCCAGCATCTTTCCGGGATGCACCTTATGCACCGCTTCTGCAAACTGCCGAGCAAATTCCAAATCTGGGGTGCCGGTTTCACACCAAACCAAATCTGCGTAGTGTGCATAAGCGATGGCTCGCGACACAGCTTGCGCCATGCCTTTTTTGGTTTTGTAAAAACCTTCAGCAGTTCGTTCACCTGTGATGAACGGCTTATCATTGGCGTCGTAATCACTGGTGAGCAAGTCGGCGGCTTCTGCGTCAGTTCGGGCAATCACCAAAGTAGGCACCCCACAAACGTCTGCAGCCATACGCGCAGCAATAAGTTTTTGAACAGCCTCTGCAGTGGGTACCAATACTTTGCCACCCATGTGTCCACATTTTTTGACTGATGCCAACTGATCTTCAAAATGCACACCACCTGCGCCTGCACGGATCATGGCCTTCATCAGTTCAAAAGCATTCAGTACACCACCAAAACCGGCTTCAGCATCGGCAACGATTGGTGCAAAGTAATCTATGTAGCCCTTGTCTGAAGGGTTGACACCTTTAGACCACTGAATTTCATCTGCACGGCGAAATGTATTGTTGATTCGCTCAACCACAGTAGGGACTGAGTCAACCGGGTAGAGTGACTGATCGGGGTACATTGAGGCATATGAGTTGTTATCTGCAGCAACTTGCCAACCCGACAAATAAATCGCCTTGATACCCGCCTTGACTTGTTGCATGGCTTGGCCACCGGTTAAGGCGCCTAAACAGTTGACGTAAGGCTCGCTGTGCACCAAGTCCCAAAGTTTTTCTGCACCACGACGCGACAAGGTGTATTCAATAGGAAATGAACCACGCAGACGAACCACATCGGCAGCGCTATAGCCTCTCTTTATGCCCTTCCATCTTGGATTGGTGGCCCAGTCTTTTTCTAAAGCGGCAATTTGTTGTTCGCGGCTCATGTGTGCGGTGCTGTCTTGCGGCATGTGTAACTCCAAGAAAAGGTTCAAAAAAATCTGCAGAATCAATTCTATATCTTATATAAGACTTGAGAAGTGTCTTATGTCTTATATATGAAATATAAATAAGTGTTTACAAACAATGAATTAAAGTTAATTTTTTGTATGGTGAAATAAAAAACTGTATGGCTGAATTTAAAAAGTTAAAAAATCAAAAAACTTACAAAAAGTGTCTTCAAAAATGCAAAAACCCCATTCTCATTCGCAAAAGAAGCTATTGAGATGAAAAAAATGGTATTTCTCCCTTAGGATAGCCAAGCCGACAAAAAGCTAAAAAAGCTAGCGGCGTTTCACTCACTTCTAGAAGGAAAATGAAAATGGCAACTGCAAAAAAGGCAGCAAAAAAATCAGCTGCAAAAAAAGCTCCCGCAAAAAAAGTAGTGGCTAAAAAAGCCCCCGCTAAAAAAGCAGCAGCAAAGAAAGCTCCAGCTAAAAAAGTAGTCGCGAAAAAAGCGCCTGCGAAAAAAGCGCCAGCTAAAAAAGTAGCCGCGAAAAAAGCGCCCGCTAAAAAGGCAGCAAAAAAAGTTGTTAAAAAGGCCCCTGCAAAAAAACGCACGCCCAATGCAGCTTTCATGAAGCCTTTGACACCCAGCGCAGCACTGGCTGCCGTGGTAGGTTCCACTCCCTTGGCACGTACAGAAGTCGTGAGCAAGTTGTGGACTTACATTAAGAAGCATGCGTTGCAAGACAAAGTCAACAAACGCAATATCAATGCAGATGACAAACTGAAGGCTGTATTTGGTAAAGCCCAAGTCACCATGTTTGAACTTGCCAGCCTGATTGGCAAGCACTTGTCATAAGTACTTATCCCACTGAAAAGGGCCGCGTAAGCGGCCCTTTTTTTTCCTCAACCCCATCAAGCTTTGGTGAACATGAATTCGCCGGGTGAAAGTATGGGGTCTACATTGACCTGAATGGTGTCATGCGGCCCAAATTTTCCCTCAAGCAACATCTTCGAGAGCGGGTTCTCAATTCGCTGCTGAATGGCTCTTTTAAGCGGCCTGGCGCCAAAAACGGGGTCAAACCCCACCTTGGCTAACTCTTCCAGTGCGGCAACTGAAACAGCCATACCCAAATCCATACGAGACAAGCGATTGGAAAGAATCTTTAATTGAATATCAGCAATTTTGGCAATGTCTTTGGCATCCAGTGAATGAAAAACAACCGTCTCATCGATCCTGTTCAAAAACTCTGGCCTGAAGTGGTTTTTCAATTCATCCCATACCGCCTCTTTGACATCTGCATAGTCGGCCCCAGCCATTCTTTGAATCAACTGTGAACCAATATTGGACGTCATGGCAATCACAGCATTTTTAAAATCAACTGTTCGACCTTGGCCATCAGTTAATCGTCCGTCGTCCAATACCTGCAAAAGAATATTGAACACATCGGGATGAGCCTTTTCAATCTCATCAAGCAAAATAACGCTATAGGGTTTTCGCCTCACAATTTCGGTCAGGTAGCCACCTTCGTCGTAGCCCACATAGCCAGGAGGCGCACCAATGAGTTTGCTCACAGAGTGCTTCTCCATGAACTCACTCATATCAATGCGAACCAAGTGGTCTTCACTGTCAAACAAGAAACCTGCAAGGGCTTTACAAAGTTCGGTTTTGCCCACACCTGTAGGCCCTAAAAACAGAAAAGAGCCGGTGGGTCTTGAAGGATCACTCAAGCCGGCACGGCTACGTCGAATCGCATTAGAGACGGCCACAATCGCTTCATCTTGGCCCACCACCCGCGCATGGAGTCGCTCTTCCATAAGCAGTAATTTTTCACGCTCACCTTGCATCAATTTCGATACGGGGATACCGGTTGCACGAGCAACAACTTCAGCAATTTCTTCAGCACCTACTTGTGTACGAAGCAGTCGCATGGGCTTGGTTTGCCCGGCCTCGGTTTCGAAAGCATGCGCCGCCTTCATCCTTTTTTCCAGTTCGGGAAGTTTGCCGTACTGCAGTTCAGCCACTTTATTAAAGTCGCCCTTGCGTTTGAGTTCTTCAATTTGAAACCGCGTGCGGTCAATTTCTTCCTTGATAACCGCACCGCCTTGCGCTTGGGCTTTTTCCGATTTCCAAACTTCCTCTAAATCTGCATATTCTTTTTGAAGCTTGAGAATTTCTTCTTCAATCAGCGACATACGCTTTTGTGAAGCATCATCTTTTTCTTTGCGTACAGCTTCTCTTTCAATTTTCAGCTGGATAAGTCTTCTCTCCAACTTATCCATGACCTCGGGCTTGGAGTCAATTTCAATTTTAATTTTGGCAGCAGCCTCATCAATCAAATCGATGGCTTTGTCGGGTAAAAACCTGTCGGTGATGTAGCGATGAGAAAGTTCTGCTGCAGCCACAATGGCCGGGTCGGTAATTTCGACGCCGTGATGGACTTCGTATTTTTCTTGCAACCCACGCAATATGGCTATCGTCGCCTCCACCGTTGGCTCGCCCACAATGATTTTTTGAAATCTTCTCTCTAAAGCCGCGTCTTTTTCAATGAAGCGCCGATACTCGTCTAAAGTGGTTGCGCCTACGCAATGTAATTCGCCTCTGGCCAATGCCGGTTTAAGCATATTGCCCGCATCCATCGCACCTTCTGCCTTGCCTGCACCCACCATGGTGTGAATTTCATCGATAAAGACAATGGTTTGACCTTCGTCCTTGGCAAGTTCATTGAGCACGCTTTTAAGCCGCTCCTCAAAATCGCCTCTGAACTTGGCACCCGCCAAAAGTGACGCCATATCCAAAGACAACACACGCTTTCCCTTGAGCGAGTCGGGCACCTCGCCGGCGACTATGCGCTGGGCCAAGCCCTCCACAATGGCAGTCTTGCCGACACCGGGCTCGCCAATCAAAACAGGGTTATTTTTGCTGCGCCTTTGAAGAACCTGAATGGCACGTCGAATCTCATCATCGCGGCCAATCACTGGGTCGAGTTTGCCCATGCGAGCGCGTTCGGTTAAATCGAGTGTGTATTTTTTTAAAGACCCACGTTGGCTTTCCTCATCAGCTGACTTGACAGTTTGCCCACCCCTTAAAGACTCAACAGCAGCAGCAAATGTCTGCCTGCTCAATCCATGTTTTCTGGCGGCTTGACCCATCTCCGACTTTGAGTCGGACAGGGCCAATAAAAACATTTCACTGGCAACAAATTCGTCACCTTTCTTGAGAGACTCTTTTTCAGCAGCCTGCATCAAAGTCACTAGGTCGCGCCCAACTTGCACTTGGTCTTGTCCATGGACTTCGGGCAATTTGGCCACAGCCTCTTCGCTGTCTTTGAGAAGGCTGGCAATGTTGACGCCAGACCTAACAAGCAAGGAACGAGGGCCATCATCTTGTTTGAGCATAGCCACCACCAAATGGCAAGGCTCTATATAGGCTTGGTCTTTGCTAAGAGCAAGAGACTGCGCATCAGACAGCGCTTCTTGAAATTTCGTGGTTAATTTGTCTAGCCGCATATGTATCCCTTAAGACCTCATCTGTGTTCATCAGGTGAGGCGGTCAACAGGTAATTCAAGGCGGGTAGAGCGCCCAATCAACTCACCAAGGCGTTTCGAGAGTCGATTCCCCATCTGGCCAAGGCTTGATCGTCACTGACTCTGGCGTCAACCCAATGAGAGCCATGAGGGCCCGTCTCTTTTTTCCAAAAGGGTGCCTGCGTTTTCAAATAATCCATTAAAAATTCACAGGCCTGAAAACTCTGCCCACGGTGAGCCGATATCACGGCAACCAACACAATTTGGTCTAAAGGGCCCAAAACACCCACTCGATGTATTACTTTAGAAGAAATAATATCGAAACGCTGATGCGCATCGACCATCATTTGCTGAATAGACTTTTCTGTCATGCCAGGGTAATGCTCCAACTCCAAGTTGGAAACATCGCTCCCTTCATTTCTGTCTCTGACTGTTCCTACAAAAGCACAAACCGCACCCACCTGAGGCTTGGAGGATCGCAATTGAGCCACTTCATGACTGAGATCAAAATCTTCGGTTTGAATTTTTACCTCAAAAGACATATCAACCACCCGTCACAGGAGGGAAAAAAGCAACTTCACAAGCTTCAGATAAAGCTTCACTGCCATCGCAAACCACTTGATTAAGCGCCATTCGAATAGCCTTTCCAGGTGCTAATACTTCTGCAAATTGAGGTTGGAAAAGCATCAGTTCAGAACGCAACTGTGACACATCCCTAGACTGTGTCTCAAACTCAAGAACACTGATACCCAGTTGTTCTCTCAGCGAAGAAAAAAATCGAATGCTTATTTTCATGACATTAAATCAGTGAATGAAAGGAAGTTCACCATGTCTCCAGGAGAAATTGTTGTACCGGGTAAATTGTCCACCAATCCGTCACCCCAGACGGCGGAGGTGAGCACACCTGAACTTTGGTTGGGAAATAAATCTAAACCACCCTTGTCGTTGAATTTCACACGCAAAAACTCTCTTCGCTTGTCGGCCTTGGGCCAGGCAAAGTCTGCTCGGATTTGAATAGGCCGGACAGTCAACCCAGTACACCCCTGAAGTGACAAAAGAAAGGGTCTGACCAGCATCAAAAATGTCACCAAACTAGACACTGGATTGCCAGGGAGGCCAATGAAGTGAGCGCGTTTGCTGGGGTCCGCTTGATTATTGATGTAGCCATAGGCAAAGGGCTTGCCAGGCTTGATAGACAAAGACCAAAGCTGCAATTCGCCAAGAGACTGAACCGCCGGTTTGACAAAATCAGCTTCACCTACAGAAACACCCCCACTGGTCAAAATCAAATCATGATCCAAAGCTGCCCCGGCAAGCGCTAGCAAGGTTTTCTCTGGGTCATCTGGGACATTGCCCAAATCACTTACCCGGCACCCACATCGCTCAAGTAAAGATCGCAGGAAAAATCGGTTTGAATTAAAAATAGCACCGGGCGGTAAAAGATGAGGAGCAACCTCACCCGGCATGATCAACTCATCGCCAGTGGAAAACAAAGCCACTTTAGGAGGTGACATCACTTGCAATTGAGCTTGGCCAATACTGGCGGCCAATCCTAAGCTCACTGGCCCAAGACGGGTACCTTTGGAAAGCAAGACCGTATTTTTTTCGATGTCCTCGCCTTTTCGTCGAATACATTGCCCTGTCACAGGCACAGTTTTAAAACTCACATGCAAGTCATCCACCACCACCACATCCTCTTGCATCACAACCGCATCAGCGCCTAGGGGAACGGGTGCCCCAGTGAAAATTCGGGCCGCTTCACCTGGCTGCAAAGTGCTGGGTGCATGTCCAGCCAAAACCCGTTGACCCAGTTTGAGCATGCCTTGGTTTAAATCTAAATCGGCCGTTCTCAGGGCATAACCATCCATCGCTGAATTGTCAAAAGCCGGGACTTGTAAATCTGACACCAAGTCTTGAGCCAATACACAACCATCAGCGTCAAACGTGGAAACAGACATTACCCCAGCCAATGGCTTGGCTTTTTGTAAAAGCCTCTCTAAGGCCTCATCTAAAGATAGTAGAGGTGGTGGTTTCATGGCATGAGCAAATAGGTTTGACATGCCTTATACAACCGGATTTGTATGCAGCGTAGTGACAATAAATTCTTTCAACACTGAAACATCGGGAGGTAATTCTTGAACGTATTGTGGAAGGGATTCAAGATCAGCAAAAACTGCAGGGCAAAGTGGGGCTATGCCCGTGGCCTCAAAGATTGTTTGGGCAAATTTGATGGGCAGTGCTGTTTCCAACACCAACATGGGAATATTCAACTCATGAAGATCCAAGGCAACTTTGACGCCGTCGGCGGTATGAGGGTCTATGAACTCACCCAATTTTTGGTAAACATCTCGAATGGTTTTCAACCTGTTCTCATGCGTACTCTTGCCACTCAAGAATCCATAGTTTTGCTTAGCCTCATGAAATGAAGAGTGCATTGCAAGTGAAAACCGACCGGTTTGGGCCAATTCTTTGGCAAATAACTGATTGACAGTGACCGCATCTCTTCCAAGCAAATCGAAAATAAATCTCTCAAAATTACTGGCCTTGGAAATATCCATCGAGGGGCTCGAGGTTTCAAATGTATTTTGGCTTGAGCGAGATTTGTAGACACCTGTGCGGAAAAATTCATCCAAGACGTCATTTTCATTGGTGGCAACAACCAAGTTTTGAATCGGCAGGCCCATCATTCGAGCCACATGACCCGCACACACATTGCCGAAGTTTCCACTGGGAACCGTAAAGCTGACTTTTTGAGCCGAGTTGTCTGTCGCTTGAAAATAACCGGCAAAGTAATACACGACTTGTGCCAGCAAACGTGCCCAGTTGATGGAGTTGACTGTGCCAATATTGTGTTGACGTTTAAAAGTCAAATCATTCGAAACTGCCTTGACCATATCTTGGCAATCGTCAAAGACACCTTGAACAGCAATATTATGAATATTGGGGTCAGACAAAGAAAACATTTGCGACTGCTGAAATTTGCTCATTCGCCCCAGCGGACTGGTCATGAACACACGCACCCCTTTTTTACCTCGCATGGCATATTCAGCTGCACTGCCAGTATCACCTGAAGTTGCTCCCAAGATATTTAAATTTTGTTGTCTTCTTTCAAGTTCAAACTCAAACAAATTACCCAGCAATTGCATTGCTATATCTTTAAAAGCCAACGTGGGGCCATTCGATAAGGCCAAGAAAAAAATATTTTCTTCATAAGGCCTCAGTGGCGTAATTTGAGGCGTGCCAAAAATCTTTTGCGTATAAGTTTTTTGGCATAAACGCTTTAAATCATCAAGTGCAATATCGTCTATGTACAAAGACAAAATCTCAAATGCCAGCATGGCATAGCCATCGCGTTGAAAGATAGCTCTCCATTTTTCAAGCGTTTGTGAACTGACCACGGGGTAGTGCTCAGGCAGATACAAGCCGCCATCAGGCGCCAGACCTTCTAGCAAAATATCACAAAACCTTTGCTTCTCGGCGTAGCCTCGCGTTGATATGTACTGCATCAGATCAGCTCTTCTTTTCTAATTCGAATGATTGGCTCAATCACTGTAGGTAAGGCTTGAATTTTTTGTAGGGCCGCGTTCATGCTGGACTCAAGACATTGGTGCGTCAGAATAATCAGCTCCGTGCGCTCCTCCTTAGAGTGCGAAGCTTGTTGAAGCATGGCATCGATGCTGATATTAAATTCCGCGAGAAGACCGGTGACACTGGCTAACACACCGGCTTGGTCCGCAACACCTAAGCGCAAATAGTAGGCTGTGACAACTTGATCCATGGATAAAATTGAAACATCACGGATCGCTTGCGGTTGAAAAGCCAAATGGGGTACGCGGTTGAGTGGGTCTGCCGTATGCAAGCGTGTGATGTCCACCAAATCAGCAATGATTGCGCTTGCCGTGGGCTCGCCACCGGCACCTTTTCCATAGTAAAGCGTTGTTCCAACAGCATCAGCCTGAACCATGACGGCGTTCATCGCGCCCTCCACATTGGCAATAATTGAGTTTGCAGGAACCAAGCAGGGATGAATTCTCAATTCAATGCCTGCCTTAGCCTGCTTGGCAATACCCAGTAGTTTGATGCGGTAACCTAATTGCTCGGCAAACTGTATGTCTTGCGACTGCAATTGGGCTATGCCTTCTATATAAGCACTCTGAAAAGGCATTCTTATACCAAACGCAATTGCAGCCATGATTGATGCCTTGTGCGCGGCGTCAATACCCTCAATGTCGAAAGTTGGATCTGACTCGGCGTAGCCAAGGGCCTGGGCCGTTTCTAAAGCTTGTTGAAAAGACCAGTTCTTTTCTCTCATTTGAGAGAGTATGAAATTGGTCGTGCCATTGATAATTCCAGCAATCCACTCTATCCGGTTGGCCGTCAATCCTTCGCGCAAGGCTTTGATGATGGGAATACCGCCAGCAACGGATGCCTCAAATGCAACCATGACGCCTTTGCGGTGTGCGGCTTCAAAAATTTCTGTACCGTGCATGGCCAACAAAGCTTTATTGGCAGTCACCACGTGCTTACCCGACTCAATGGCAGACATCACCAATTCAAAAGCAATGCCGTAACCACCGATCAACTCCACCACAATATCAATGTCTGGATGGGCAATAATTTCTTTCGCGTCACTGACTACTGTGCAGTCCGAATTGACCAGCGATTTCGCTTTTTCAACATCCAAATCCGCAACCATCGAAATATGAATATTGCGGCCAACTCTGCGCTCAATCTCTTCTTGATTGCGATTCAATACACGATAAGTACCTAAACCCACCGTGCCAATTCCCAAAAGACCGACATTCATGGACTTCATGCTGTAGGGTGCTTTCTATATTGCTCTAGAAACTTTGCAATTCTGCCTATGGCTATTCGTAAATCATCCTCGTGGGGTAAAAAAACGATTCGGAAATGATCCGTGGTGGGCCAATTAAAACCTGTGCCTTGAACCAACAGGACTTTGGTTTCTTGCAAAAGTTCATTGATAAATTGCTGATCATCTTTAATGGGATACATCTTGGGATCAAGTTTTGGAAACATATAAAGGGCTGCTTGAGGCTTGACACAGCTCACGCCAGGAATAGCGGTAATGAGCTCGTAAGCCAAGTCTCTTTGCCTGCAAAGTCTTCCACTTGGCTTAATCAAGTCCTTGATGGTTTGATAGCCACCTAACGCCGTCTGTATAGCGCTTTGGCCAGGCACATTTGCACACAGTCGCATGGAAGAAAGCATATTCAGACCTTCGATGTAGTCTTTAGCAGGCTTCTTTTCTCCTGACACCACCAACCACCCCGCCCTGTAACCACAAGACCGGTAACTTTTAGACAATGAATTAAAGGTCAGGGTTAAAACATCCTTAGACAAGCTGCCTATTGCCGTGTGCTTTACGCCATCGTATAAAACTTTGTCGTAAACCTCATCTGCAAAAAGCACCAGACCAAACTCACGTGCAACTTGAACCAATTCTTTCAGCAAGGCATCCGAATACAAAGCACCGGTTGGATTATTGGGATTGATAACGACGATAGCTTTGGTATGGGGCGTAATTTTTGAGCGGATGTCTGCAATGTCAGGCATCCATCCATTGGCCTCGTCACAACGATAGTGAATAGGTGTCCCTCCAGAAAGGCTGACTGCAGCTGTCCACAATGGGTAATCGGGCGATGGCAACAACATTTCATCCCCATCGTTAAGCAAGGCGTTGGTTGCCATGACAATCAACTCACTGGCCCCATTGCCCAAGTAAACATCATCTAGCGTCACACCATCTACGCCTTGCTCTTGGCTGTACTGCATGACGGCTTTTCTTGCCGCAAAAATACCCTTGCTGTCCGAATAGGCGGCAGCACTGGGTAGATTTCTAATGATGTCTTGCTGGATTTCTTCGGGCGCATCAAAACCAAAAATAGCCAAATTACCAATATTTAGCTTAATGATTTTGTGCCCTTCCTCTTCCATCTGGCGGGCTTTGTCTAAAACAGGGCCGCGAATGTCATAGCAAACATTTGCAAGCTTGGCAGATTTATGTATGGTTTTCAAAGGCTCTCCCTAAGCTCGAGCTAGGTAAAAACCTATAATTTGACCATACTTCAAGGGCTATCCGTCCATCTTTTTGAATTCAACTACTGTGAAATTACAAGCTGATCGCATCCCTGGGCAAGCAGTCACCGGCCACGGCCTTGGCTGGATCGGCTTAGATGGAGAAAAATTCCACCAAAGTCTTTTAATAGCTTGGTCAGGTTTAAGACTTGTTTGGGATCAGCCTTTAGTTGATTTACCCAGCTCGGTTCACATGCCAACATTGCTTCAAATCAAGCCAGAAATCCTTCTGATTGGCTGTGGAGAGAAAAAAATATTGATACCGCATCAAAAATTAGCGAATCTGATGTCTGAAAACATAGGCATTGAGGTCATGGACACGGCAGCAGCATGCAGGACTTACAACATTTTGGCTGCTGAAAACAGAAAAGTAGCAGCTATTCTTTTGGTCTACTAGGATAACCAATAAAAGCCCTTGGGCGTTTTCAGGATAAAATGACGAGGTCTCGGAGTGTCACTTCGGGCTTTATGTCACACCGGACTCAGAACCATGGCGATTGTTGTCAATAAACACCTCCCCGAATTTGAAGCCAATGCAACTGGGGGTCTTAAAGTTAGCCACCAGTCTCACTTAGGCCAGACTGTTATTCTTTATTTTTACCCCAAGGATAATACCCCTGGCTGCACCACAGAGGCCATGCAATTCCGAGATAAATTCAAAGACTTCACCAAGGCAGGCGCTGTTATTTTCGGTGTTTCCCGAGACAATATGCGCTCACATGACAGCTTTAAAGAAAAGCTCGAACTCCCCTTTGAACTCATTGCAGACACTGAGGAAAAAATGTGCCATATGTTTGGCGTCGTTAAAAACAAAATCATGTACGGCAAGAAAGTCAAAGGCATCGAGAGAAGTACTTTTCTTGTTGGCGCTGATGGGATTCTTAAACAAGAATGGCGGGGCTTAAAAGTGCTTGGACATGTTGATGAAGTTCTAAAAGCTGTTAAAGCATTGAAAAAATCAACCGCTACAGCTTAAATACTCATGCCATTGCCACCAGCTCCAACAAAACGATCAGCCACTCTTCAACCTCATACCAAAGACTCTTCTGGAAAACCGCTGAAAGCATCAGTTAAAAATCCTGTTGCCCAAAGTCAGCCAGATTTGACATCCGCTGTTGTTGAGAAGAAAAAATCCGCGTTGCCACAAGACGCAACTGATTTTTCATTGCAAAAGTATCCCCCACATCTGTCCAGCAAAGCGGATGGTTCTATGACTACCGCACAAAAAACCAAGAAGAGTAAAAAGACTCTTTCTACGGGGCCCGTAAAGCTTTTTGTTCTCGATACCAATGTATTGATGCACGACCCCATGTGCCTCTTTCGCTTTGAGGAACATGATATTTTTCTCCCCATGATTGTTCTTGAGGAGTTGGACAGCAATAAAAAAGGGATGACTGAAGTTGCTCGCAATGCGCGGCAAACCAGTAGGACGCTGGATGCGCTGGTTGGATTGCAAGAATCCGACATCTCAAAAGGAATACCACTTAACGCTACAGGTCACTCAGAAGTTGGTGGGAAACTTTTTTTCCAAACAAAGCCCTTGGAGTTTTCTTTACCCTCCAGCCTTCCTCAAGGAAAAGCCGATAACCAGATATTGGGGGTGGTTCAGGCCTTGGGCAAACTTTACGCTGAACGACAAGTTGTACTGGTTTCCAAGGACATCAATATGCGGGTCAAGGCCCGCGCGCTTGGATTGCCTGCGGAAGACTACCAAAACGACAAAACCTTAGAAGACGGGGATCTGCTGTATTCGGGCTCTTTGGCTTTACCTACAGATTTTTGGTCAAAACAAGCTAAAAGCGTAGAAAGCTGGCAATCAGGTGGCAATACCTTCTACAGAATTGGTGGATCGATTGTCTCTGGCATGCATATCAATCAATTCATTTATTTTGAAGCCCCAGGAGAGCCCAGTCTCTATGCAAGGGTGACTGAGATCAGAGGTAAAACTGCCGTCTTCAAGACTCTCAAAGATTTTGGACATATTAAAAATGCAGCATGGGGCGTGACTGCTCGAAACAGAGAGCAAAATTTCACTCTAAATATACTGACGGATCCAGAAATAGATTTTGTGACGCTGACTGGAACGGCTGGCACAGGAAAAACCCTTTTGGCACTGGCCTCTGGTTTGACACAAGTGCTTGACGATAGGCGCTATACCGAAATTATCATGACCCGCGCTACCGTCAGTGTGGGTGAAGATATTGGCTTTTTACCCGGAACTGAAGAAGAGAAGATGGGGCCTTGGATGGGCGCTTTAGACGATAACTTAGAAGTCTTGGGCAAGACAGACACTAGCTCTGGAGAATGGGGCAGAGCCGCGACAAATGAACTGATCCGAAGCAAAATTAAAATTAAAAGCCTTAACTTTATGCGCGGGCGAACCTTCTTGAATAAATTTGTGATCATTGACGAGGCTCAAAATTTGACCCCCAAACAAATGAAAACCTTGATTACCCGAGCAGGTCCTGGAACCAAGATCATTTGTATGGGCAACTTAGCCCAAATCGATACGCCTTATCTCACCGAAGGATCTTCAGGCTTAACTTTTGCGGTAGATCGCTTCAAAGGATGGCCTCATGGAGGGCATATTACCCTCGCCAGAGGCGAGCGGTCAAGATTAGCTGACTTTGCCAGTGAAGTACTTTGACAGACTGAAAATTAATAGTCTGTAGAAGCTCCGGCATATGACTCGAACTTTGTAATTGGCTTGAGGAATGTTAGCTTCACAGTACCTGTAGGGCCGTTACGCTGTTTCGCAATGATGATTTCTGCAACGCCAGGATCTTTAGAGTCTTTGTTGTAATAATCATCTCGGTAAATAAACATGATGACATCAGCATCTTGCTCAATAGCGCCAGATTCACGCAAGTCACTCATCATCGGACGCTTATCCGTCCTTTGCTCAACACCCCGATTGAGCTGCGATAACGCAATCACAGGACATTGCAACTCTTTGGCCAACATCTTGAGTCCTCGAGAAATCTCTCCCAACTCTGTAGCGCGGTTTTCCCCATCACCGCCACTGCTACCACTCATCAACTGTAAATAATCAACCACCACCAAGCCCAACTTACCGCAACTGCGTGCCAGTCTTCTGGCGCTTGCCCTAAGCTCACTGGTGGTCAGCCCTGGTGTTTCATCAATAGACAAAGAAACCGCTTTTAATTTTTCGATGGCGTCGTTGAGGCGAGGCCATTCATCGTCAATCAACTTGCCTGTTCGCAAACGCCCTTGATCTATTCGACCAATAGAGCCGACAATACGAATGGCCAATTGGGATGCGCCCATTTCCATAGAAAAAACGGCAACTGGCAGGTCCTCATTTAGCGCAACATGCTCAGCAATATTGATAGCTAAGGCAGTTTTACCCATAGAAGGTCTGGCGGCAAGAACAATCAAATCCCCTGCCTGCATTCCGGAAGTCATTCGATCAAGATCAAAGAACCCTGTAGGCACACCCGTAATATCGTTAGGGTTTAAGGACATCTCCTCCACGCGATCTAGGAGCTGCAGAACAAGTTTGTCCATGCTCTGAAACCCTTGGCGCATTCGAGAGCCTTCTTCGCCAATACTGAAAATCTTTTGTTCAGCTTCATCCAAAATAAGAGTCACAGGACGACCATTGGTATTCAAGGCGGAAGTGGCAATCTCATCGCTGACGCTGACCAATTTACGCAAAATAGATCGCTCGCGGACAATCTCTGCATACCTTCGAATATTCGCAGAGCTCGGCACGTACTGCGCAAGCGAGTTTAAATAACCTAGGCCGCCAATTTCTTCAGCCTTGCCTTGGCTTTGCATCTGCTCAAAAACAGTAATGACATCAGCAGGACGGCTGACATTCACCAACGAACTTATAGAAGCAAAAACCAAGCGATGTTCATAACGGTAAAAGTCCGCTTCAACCAAAAGATCAGCAACCTTGTCCCATGAATTGTTGTCCAGCAGCAAACCGCCCAAGACGCTGGATTCAGCTTCTTGAGAATGTGGCGGAATACGTAACTGAGCAACTTGCTTGTCATTGGAAGACAAATAATTTTCCTCAGACATAGAAAAAACAGCAGACATCTTTATCCCTCTAATTACTCAATACTACTTTTTCAAAGAGCTTGAGTCACGGCATAACTGTGTGCAATACGAGTGAACAAACTGGGGATAACAGCCTAAAACATCCATACACACCTGATTCATAAAGAAAAAACCGCTCCTAGGAGCGGTTTCAAAGGACGTCAAAAATATTTAAGCTGTTTCGCCGTATACCGAAATATTGACATCAACCAAAACATCTGTGTGCAGCGCCACACTGACAGTCGAGTCACCGACTATTTTGATGGGGCCCTTTGGCATGCGGATTTGGGATTTAGTCACTTGGTAGCCAGCCTTTACAAGCTCTTCGGCAATATCGAAGTTGGTAACTGAACCAAAAAGTCGTCCATCAACACCCGCTTTTTGGGTCAACTTAACTGTTGTTCCAATCAATTTCTCACCTTGGCTTTGCGCTGCGAGCAGCTTATCGTGAGCAGCTTTTTCCAACTCTGCACGTCGAACCTCGAACTCTTTGATAGCCGTATCGGTTGCGCGACGGGCTTGGCCAGAGGGAATTAAAAAATTGCGTGCATAGCCGTCTTTAACTTTGACCACTTCACCCAAATTGCCAAGATTAACTACTTTTTCTAGGAGAATAATTTGCATGTTGATAACTCCTTAAATTTTGTGCTGATCAGTATAGGGAAGCAAGGCTAAAAACCTGGCTCGCTTGATCGCGGTATTGAGTTGTCGCTGATAAATTGCACGCGTACCCGTTAATCGGGCAGGAATGATTTTTCCATTTTCAGCAATGAAATCACGAAGCGTATCAATGTCTTTGTAATCAATTTCTTCGACATTGGTGACGGTGAAGCGGCAAAAGCGCTTGCGCTTGAAAAGCAAGGACTGGGTATTGCGTTTGGGTCGCTTATCTTTGTTGAATTTTTTAAATGTGGCCATGAAAGCCTCCTATAAAACAGTACGAATTTCTTGAATGTGGAAAACAACAGATTTCATGTTCTTGGAGGAACCAAGAAATCCATCAAATAACCAAACGCTACCGAGATCAAACCCACGAACTCGCTCAGCAAGTGTTCCCATAGCGATTGATTTCATTTTCAGTTGAACTTTTCTTGGCTCGTTTGATTCAACAACCGTCGATTCATGCAAAAGCATGAAATCTAAAACGGGAATTCCTGCAGGTGAGTAACGCAAAATCGAAATTGAATCAATTTGCGCAGTCAACTCGAGGCGATTCACAAAGCCATAAGCGAATCAGGCCTGAAACTCAGCGTGTTGAGTTTTACGTGCTTCTTCACGCTCAACCGTCTTCATCATCAAAGAAGGCGACAAATCGGCCTTTTTCTTAGAAACAGTTAAGTGGCGCAACACAGCATCATTGAATTTAAATGCATGTTCAAGTTCGGACATCACGTCTTGATTGGCTTCAATATTCAAGCAAAGATAATGGGCCTTGGCTAATTTATTGATCATGTAGGTCAATTGACGCCGGCCCCAATCTTCAAGACGATGGACTTTTCCGCCACCCGTCGTGATCAGGCTTTTATACCTTTCGAGCATAGCCGGAACTTGCTCGCTCTGATCAGGGTGAATAAGCAAAATGATTTCATAATGACGCATAAACTCTCCTTATGGTTTAAGCTGCCCATTGCGTCATGCATGGTTACAGCAAGGTCAAGCCCAACATTATAGTATTTTTTGGACCTATTTAGCATTGTTGGCAAGGGCTTGCCAAGTTGAAACAACACTGTCAGGGTTCAAAGAGATAGATTGAATACCTTGGGCGACCAGCCAATGAGCAAAATCTAAATGGTCGCTGGGTCCTTGACCACAAATCCCCACATATTTATTATTTTTTTGGCAGGCATTTATGGCTTGCGACAGCAGAATTTTGACGGCTTCATCCCTTTCATCAAAATCAGCCGCTAGCAATGGCATCCCTGAATCTCTGTCTAAGCCCAAGGTCAGTTGTGTCAGGTCGTTCGAGCCAATGGAAAACCCATCGAAGAACTCGAGAAATTGGTCTGCTAACAAAGCGTTACTGGGTATTTCGCACATCATGATGATCTTTAAATCATTCTCGCCACGCTTCAAGCCTTGCGCGCTCAACAAATCAATGACCTGTGATGCTTGTTTGAGTGTTCGCACAAAAGGCACCATGATTTGCACATTGCCCAGACCCATGTCATTTCGCACGCGAAGCAAAGCTTCACACTCCATAGCAAAAGCCTCAGAAAATTCCTGGCTTAAGTAGCGAACAACACCTCTGAAGCCCAACATGGGGTTTTCTTCGTCAGGCTCATAGCGATTACCACCAATCAATTTCCGGTATTCATTCGACTTGAAGTCTGACAGTCGAACAATCACGGGCTTGGGCCAGAATGCAGCCGCAATCGTTGCTACGCCTTCAGCTACCTTATCGACAAAAAAAGCGCGAGGCGAAGCATGACCTCTGGCAACTGATTCAACTGCTTTCTTCAAATCTGCATCTAACTGCGGATAGTCCAAGATGGCTTTGGGATGAATACCGATATTGTTGTTGATGATGAACTCTAACCTTGCCAAGCCCACGCCTGAGTTAGGGAGTTGTGCAAAATCAAAAGCCAAACTTGGGTTGCCGATATTCATCATGATCTTGGTTGAAATAGAAGGCATGACGCCTCTTTCAACTTGAGTCACTTCGGTCTCCAACAAACCGTCGTAAACAAAGCCAGTGTCACCCTCAGAACAACTGACAGTGACCAAAGACGCATCAACCAATGTCAAGGTGGCGTCGCCACAACCTACAACGGCAGGAATACCGAGCTCGCGAGCAATGATTGCAGCATGGCAAGTGCGCCCTCCCCTGTTAGTCACAATGGCACTTGCCAGCTTCATCACAGGCTCCCAGTTGGGGTCCGTCATATCAGTGACCAAAATATCACCCGCCTGGACTAAATTCATTTCTGCAGAACTGCTAATCAAACGAACAGGTCCTGAACCAACTTTTTGTCCTATAGCCCGTCCTTGACAAAGTACGGTTCCTTTGGATTTCAATTTATACCGAATTTCTGTTTTGCCAACTTGCTGACTTTTGACCGTCTCTGGCCTTGCCTGAAGGATGTAAATCAGTCCATCTTTTCCATCTTTCCCCCATTCAATATCCATGGGGCGAGCGTAATGGTTTTCAATTAACACAGCATAGCGAGCAAGTTGCGTCACATCTTCATCCGTCAATGAATACCGGTTTCTCATTTCTGCGGGAACATCCACGGTTGTGACAGCCTGTCGAGTCAGGGCTTTTTCTTCTAAAGTTGCAAAACGCATTTGGATCAATTTGGAACCAAGATTTCTGCGCACGATAGATTTTTTGCCATTTGCAAGCATGGGTTTATGAACATAATATTCATCAGGATTGACGGCGCCCTGCACCACAGTCTCACCTAAACCGTAACTGGATGTGATGAACACCACATCCTGAAAACCAGACTCTGTATCGATGGTAAACATCACGCCAGATGCACCTAAATCTGATCTGACCATACGTTGAATACCTGCAGAAATAGCCACATCGGCATGCGCAAACCCTTTGTGAACTCTATAACTGATAGCTCTGTCGTTGTACAGAGAAGAGAAAACCTCTTTAACTTTAATGAGGATTTGATCAACTCCCTCCACATTCAAAAAACTTTCTTGTTGCCCCGCAAAGGACGCATCAGGTAAGTCTTCGGCAGTCGCGGAAGAGCGAACGGCATATGAAGCGGATTCACAGTTTTCGTTAAGTCGAATGAACTGAGATTTGATGGCGTCTTCAAGGTCTTTTGGAAAAGCTTGATCTAAGATCAACTGCCGAATTTGATGCCCGACTTCTGATAATTGTGATAGGTTGGTTGAATCTAATCCTGCAAGTAATTTAAAAATTCGACCAGCCAGGTCCTCATGACTCAAAAATTGCTTAAATGCAAACGAGGTTGTTGCAAATCCAGTAGGAACTCGAACACCATGGGGAAGCTGCGAGATCATCTCGCCTAAACTTGCATTTTTTCCCCCAACAGATTCAACATCTGTCATTCGTAACAATTCAAAAGGCACAACAAGATCTGTTGCCTGAAAAAGTGCAGACATATCAAACTCCAAAGTTAAAATTTGCTTATGGCCAAACAAAATGACCATAGGTTTTTGACATCAAGCAAGCACTCTTCTTGTTGTGTTTTTAGAGAAGGGGATGAAAATGCCAAAGAAAAATATTAATCAAATCATTTTAGGCTTGAATTTATGGCCGAATATGCGTCATGACCCATAGATCAGTTTTTTTTGTCTCCGACGGAACCGGCATCACCGCCGAAACATTCGGAAACGCCATACTCGCGCAATTTGAGTATGAGTACCGTCACATCAGACTACCTTTCATTGACACCATTACGAAGGCGCAATCAACAGTTGCGCAAATCAATGCCTGTTTTGAAAAGGACGGACTCAAGCCAATTGTTTTCACTACTTTAGCCAATGAAGATGTTTTAGGGGTTTTGACCCTTGGGTGTAAAGGACTGATTCTTGATATGTTCAGTAACTTTGTGAATCCTCTGGAGTCAGAATTCAAAACAAAATCAAATCACCGCATTGGTCGATTCTCTGATGCAAGCAAAAGCAAGGCTTACCAAAGCAGAATTGAAGCTATCAACTTCAGCTTGGCCCATGATGATGGTCAAACACAGGTGGATTTAGACAAATCAGATGTGATTTTGGTCGGCGTGAGTCGCAGCGGCAAAACCCCGACCAGCCTGTATCTGGCCATGCAACACGGCTTGAAAGCCTCAAACTACCCACTCATTCCAGAAGATTTTGAAAGACAACAATTCCCCCCTGCCTTACTGCCTCATTTACCTAAGATTTTTGGATTAACGATTCATCCAGAACGCTTAAGTGAAATCAGAAATGAGCGAAGGCCTCATTCACGCTACGCCAGCATTGAAAACTGCAAAATGGAAGTCCATGAAGCCGAGTCAATGATGCGGCGATATGGGGTTAGATGGCTTTCAACAACCACCAAAAGCATTGAAGAAATTGCTACAACTATTTTGCAGGAAATCAAACCCGAAAGACTGATTTACTGACTTTTAAATATCAAGCGCAGAGATTCCCGCCTTGGCAATTTGTGCATCTTCATTCGACTTCACACCACTTACCCCAACAGCGCCAATGGTGTGGCCATCTTTCAAGATGGGGACACCGCCCTCTAACAGGCCTTCCAAAACAGGCGCACTCAAGAAAGAGTAACGCCCAGAATTGATGATGTCCTCGTAAATTTTGCTCTCTCTGCGACCCAGTGCTGCCGTGTGTGCTTTCGCTGGTGCAATATGGGCTGACACTGGCGCAGCACCGTCAAGTCGTTGCAACCACAATAAATGACCTCCATCGTCAACAATAGCGATAGAAACCGCCCATTGATTTTTCAAAGCCTCAGCCTCAGCAGCAGCGGCAATGGTTTTGACATCAGACAATTGAAGGAAATATTTGGTTTGCATAAAATGTCGTTGAATCTCAAAACCCTTAGCTTATCACTGGCTTATTTTGTACAGTGTCTATATTGACCTCAATTTGGCTAGAATTACAACTATTCTTTTTGATCTTTTAGGAGATATGTATGAACGGAAAAATTGAAACCATTGAATTTGGTGAAGTTGCGGGCTCAGCATCTGACAGCAACAAAGTTTTACGTAATACCTATTGGCTTTTGACCTTAACACTGCTGCCCACTGTTTTGGGCGCTTGGTTTGGCATCGCCAGTGGATTAAGTTACTACCTTTCCGGCGGCCTAGGTTTGGTTGTCTTCTTGGCTGGAATTTTCGGCTTTGTCTATGCTATTGAGAAAAACAAAAACTCCTCATTAGGAATTGTTTTTTTATTCGGCTTTACATTTTTCATGGGACTGATGCTGTCGCGAATGATTGCAATGGTTTTAGGTTTTAAAAATGGAACAGAACTTGTGATGACTGCTTTTGGTGGCACAGCAGGTGTGTTTTTTGTCATGGCGAGTCTCGCTACAGTTATTAAAAGAGATCTCTCCAGCATGGCAAAGTGGCTTTTTGTTGGCGTCATTGTTTTAATGGTTGCCAGCATCATCAACATCTTTGTGGGGTCAAGCACAGGTATGTTGGTGATTTCAGTACTGTCTATTGGTATCTTTAGTGCATTTATGCTTTACGACATCAAGCGAATCATTGATGGCGGTGAAACCAATTACATCAGCGCTACCTTGGCCTTGTACATGAATGCCATCAACATCTTTCAAAGCCTTCTTGCCATCTTGGGGCTCATGGGCGGCGAGAAAGAATAAAAGAACTTTGCTGTTTTTAAAAGGCCTCTTGCAGAGGCCTTTTTTACGTCAGTTCAAAAACCGCCATACTCTCGACATGAGCCGTGTGAGGAAACATATTGAGCATGCCAGCAGCTTTACAGACATAACCCGCTTGGTGAACCAATAGGCCAGCATCTCGCGCCAGAGTGGCTGGATTACAGCTTATGTAAACAATTTTCTTTGGCGCTTGCCAATCTCTTTTATCTATTTTTTGTTGAAGATCGACAAGTGCATTGATGAGCGCATGCGCACCTTCTCTTGGGGGGTCAATCAACCACTTGTCAGCAAGTCCTAGTTGATAGAGCTTTTCACTGTCCATCTCAAAAAGATTTTGCGAAAGAAATTCAACTGCACAAAGTGAATTAAAGCCACTGGTGCGGTTCGATACATTCCAATTGAAATTCAATTTAGCCAAATCAACCATAGATTGGCTGCCTTCAATTCCAATGACCTCACGGGCCAGAGTAGCAATCGGCAAAGTGAAATTACCCAAACCACAAAACCAGTCAATGATTCGATCAGATTTTTCTACAGATAAGAATTCCACCGCTTTAGAGACCATCACTTCATTGATGAAGGGGTTAACTTGGGTAAAGTCTGTAGGTCGAAAACGCATTTCCAAATGAAAAGCAGCAAGCTCGTAACTCAACATGGGAAGTTCAGAAGCACCCTCTTCAAACTCTAATGGCTTAACGGTCTCAGGGCCTTTGGATTGAAGCCACCATTGAATCTTATGCACTTGAGAAAAAGCAGTTAAGTGATCCTTATCGTGGTCACTCAATGGATGCATATGGCGAAGAACCAAGGCAGTCTGCGTTTTTGTACAAGCCAATTCAATCTGGGGACAGCTTTCTTTGGCATCTAAAATTTCAATTAAATCGCGCAAGGGCGAAAGCAGTTGGGAGACTTTGACCGGCAAAACTTCGCAGGTCAACATGTCTGCCACATAACTGCTTTTTCGCTCATGAAAACCGATCAAAACCTTGGCTTTTTTCTTGACGTAGCGAACCGAGAGCCTGGCTCTGTATCTATAAGCCCAGTCTAAACCTTGTACCGCTCTTAATATAAATTCAGGCTTGACCTTACCTAGATGCCAAAGGTTATCTTCAAGAACACGTTGCTTGATAGCGATTTGCGAGTGGGTGTTGAGGTGCTGCATTTTGCAACCACCACATGCACCTGAGTGCAATCCAAAGTAAATACACTGCGGCTTCACACGTTGTGAAGATTCTTTAAGCAGTGCATTTAAAGTACCTTGCTCCCAGTTATTCTTTTTTCTGTGAACATTCGCAGTCACCAGTTCAAACGGCAGAGCGCCTTCCACAAAAACCACTTTGCCATCCGATCTGTGGGCAATGCCTTGCGCGTCCAGATCAAGCGACTCAATCAACAGTGGGGGTTTGGGTTCGCGTATCGCAACAAGCGGCAACTCTTCAGCAGGAATATTTTTAGGCATTGAAGATTTAACGATTGGGCAAAAATTTCAAAGGATCAACTGGCTTACCCAGTCGCCTCAATTCAAAATGAAGTTTGACTTGCTCAGAATCAGAATTGCCCATTTCAGCAATTTTTTGCCCACGCTTGACAGACTGATCTTCTCTTACCAGCAAGGTCTGGTTGTGTGCATAAGCAGTGAGAAAAGTATTGTTGTGTTTGAGAATAATCAGATTGCCATAGCCGCGAAGACCCGAGCCAGAATAAACCACCTTGCCATCTGCGGCAGCCAAAATAGCATCGCCTGTTTTGCCGGAAATATCGAGACCCTTGTTTTTTGAATCATCAAAGTTTGAACTAACGGCCCCCTGCGCTGGCCAACTCAACTGAAAAGATTCTTCGGCCCCTTCGTCGCGAACAGCGTTGACCGCCGGCGCCTCAGTTTGGGGCGGAGGAGTTTTCTTATCTTCAGTGGCAGTGGATACGCTGCCAATTTGGACTGGCTTAGCAACAGCTACTTCTTTGTTGGCGTCAACAACGGGTGGCGAAACTCTCAAGACTTGTCCAACATCAATTAAGTTGGGGTTTTCAATCGCGTTCCAACGAATAATATCGCGCCAGTTTTGTCCATGGTCTAAGCCAATACGGATAAGCGTGTCACCAGGCCTGACGGTGTAATACCCTGGTCGATTGATGTTTTCAGTTGGAGCAACAGGTTTTGCCTGACTAGGTTGGCCAGGCCCACCAGACGAAGGGTTTGGCTGTGCAGGCAATGAAGGCGTTGACTTAGACTTTCCATAGGGTCTGTCTTCAACAGGTGCTGGCACGCTTCGACCAAAACCAACACATCCCGTGAGGAGTACAAATGCAATGCAGCTAAGGCTGAGCTGGTATGTGTTTGAGGGTAAAAAATTGCGCATAGCTGTCAGGCAACTCCGGAACGCAAGGGAACGAAATGAACGGGCTCAAGAAAAGACTCCTTGTAACCATTTTCCAATTTGTCAATCACCACCAAAACCTGTGAACCATTTTCATTCATCACAGGAGCAACCAAGCGACCACCAACAGCCAACTGATCAAGCCAAGGTTTTGGAATTTTTTCACCACCCGCAGCAGAAATAATTGCCGAATAGGGTGCGCCCTGGGCAAACCCCAGCATGCCATCCCCTAAGATTAATTGAATATTTGGGAACCTTATCGGCGGCAAATTTTCCTTGGCTTTTTCAAACAACCCATGAATTCGCTCGATTGAATAAACCTCTTTTGAAACTTGGCTCAGGATAGCTGCTTGGTAACCACAGCCGGTACCGATTTCAAGGACTCGCGCAAGCTTGCCCGTGATCATTAAATTTTTGCCTTGCCGTAACAATTCAATCATTCTCGCAATGACATTGGGTTTAGAAATGGTTTGGCCAAATCCTATAGGCAAACTTGTATCTTCATAAGCTTGATTGGCCAGAGCTGAGTCTATAAACCTATGCCGGTCAATTGAAGAAAAGGCTCGTAATAACATTTCATCTTGAACGCCTTGTTCAGCTAATTTTTGAACCATGCTTTCACGTACTTTTGTCGAATCCAAACCCACGCCGGAAGCTTGTGTCGCAAAGATATCAAGAGAATTTTTCTTATTGCCAATTGGAAACTGTGAAGAGCCACTTGCAAGCTGGGGCCTTTGCGGCGCGAGGCCTTCAACCTTAGCCGGAAAGCTAGGCTTTTGCTTCATACCACCCATTTCCAATTTTCAGAAATTGTTTTCCAACTGTCCAATTGAGCGTGCTCTGTTAAATCAACTTGAAGCGGTGTGATCGCGACATTGCCTTGTGAGGTGGCAAAGAAGTCGGTGTCATGGGCTTCATCTTTTACAGGACCAGCAGCGCCAATCCAGTACATCGTTTCACCCCGCGGACTTTCTTGGGTGATGACACGTTGCGCAGGATGACGACGACCTAAACGACAAACTTTGGCGGGTCCTAATTTGTCAAACGGCATATTCGGAATATTGACATTCAGTAGCCAAGGAGGCGCATTTTTATTGTGTGAGGCCATCAACTCCAGCACCAGTTTTTTTGCATAGGCTGCTGCGTCATCAATTTGCAGCCACCCTCGTTCTACTTGAGAAAATGCAATGGCAGGAACGCCCATCAAATACCCCTCCATGGCGGCTCCGACCGTGCCCGAATAAATGGTGTCGTCACCCATATTGGCGCCATTATTGATGCCTGATACGACCAAGTCTGGCTTATAACCGAGTAAGCCTGTTAATGCTATGTGAACGCAATCAGCTGGCGTGCCCGTGACATATCTGAAGCCCGAGCTGGCTTTATGGATATAGATGGGTGAATGCAGTGTTAAGGCATTCGATTTGGCACTGTTATTTTGCTCGGGAGCCACCACCTCTACTTGCGCAATATCTTTTAAGGCCTCATACAAAGCGATAATGCCTGGCGCTTGGTAACCGTCATCGTTGGAAATGAGTATTTTCATGGTGCTTAAAAGAAAAGTTCATTGTAAGGTTTGATCACGGTTGGCACGGATTGGCTTGCACAATGTTTTGGCAATAAATTCAATAAACTCAATATAAATTTTTTAAGGACAAAAATGAAAGCTTGGTTATGTGAAGACCCCATCGGTGTGGATGCGCTGAAGTGGACAGATATGCCCACACCCCAACCTGGACCAGACGACGTACTGATTGAAATAAAAGCTGCAAGTTTGAATTTTCCAGACATCCTGATTGTTCAAAATAAGTACCAAATAAAACCCAACCTGCCTTTTGTGCCAGGCTCAGAGTATGCTGGTGTGATCCAAGCACTGGGCGCGAATGTCAAGCATCTGGTCGTCGGTCAGTCGGTCGCCTGTTTGTCCGGTACAGGCGGATTTGGAACGCACACCTTAGCTCCCGCCAATCTTTGCCTAGCGTTACCCGATGGATTTCCCATGGTGGACGCTGCCGCTTTCATCATGATTTATGCAACTTCTTACCATGCGCTGATTGACAGAGCGCAACTTCAATCAGGTGAAACTGTTTTAGTGCTGGGTGCGGCTGGCGGGGTGGGTTCTGCAGCGATTCAAATTGCAAAAGCAGCGGGAGCTAAGGTGATTGCCGCAGCTTCCACCCAAGAAAAGTGTGATTTGTGTAAAAAACTCGGCGCGGATGAAGTCATTAACTACGGCAAAGACAATTTGCGAGAACAAATCAAGCTTTTGACACAGGGCAAAGGGCCCGACGTGATTTATGACCCGGTTGGCGGGGAGTTTGCTGAACCAGCTTTTCGTTCCATTGCTTGGCGCGGAAGGTATTTGGTTGTGGGTTTTGCATCGGGTCCCATTCCTTCATTGCCATTGAATTTGGCGTTACTTAAAGGCGCATCCATCGTAGGCGTTTTTTGGGGGGACTTTGCCAAAAAAGAACCCAAAGCAAATTCTGAAATGATGAAAACACTTCTTGATTGGTACCGAGATTCGAAAATCAAACCACATATCGATTCAGAGATATCCATGGAAAACTTAAGGCACGCCTACGCCCGAATGGGGTCACGCCAAGTTATGGGTAAATTGGTTCTTGTCAATTGACTCTGTAGTTGAAATCAATGGCAAAATCCTGTTCTGAATTCACGCCATGACCCATGGTTTGTTTTTCTTGTTCAACTTCAAAGGTGCTCAATGAGTCAAATTTTGCAATCCCTTTATAAAACTCTCCTTGCTGGATTGGTTTTACTGGTTTTGGTTCTCTTCATAACTTCATCGGTCACAGGTCAAAGCATCCAATTCGGCCATGCTTGGGGCTCTTTTGTCATGCGATGGCTGCATGTACTTTGTGGGACGATGTGGATTGGTCTGCTTTGGTATTTCAATTTTGTTCAAATTCCTTCTATGCCCAGCATTCCTGATGAGCAAAAACCAGCCATCAGTAAAGTTATTGCACCCACTGCATTGTTTTGGTTTCGCTATGCGGCCTTGGCCACTGTGATCACAGGACTGCTTTTGGCTTGGATGCAAAACTACATAGTGCAGGCACTGACCCTGCAACTTCCTTTTGCAGCCATCGGCATCGGTATGTGGATCGCTCTCGTCATGGCTTTCAATGTTTGGTTCATTATTTGGCCCAATCAGAAAAAGGCCCTAGGAATGGTTGTAGTTGAACCTGCTGAAAAAGCAAAAGCCGCCAGAACGGCTATGTTGACTTCGCGTATCAACACCTTGTTGTCCATCACCATGCTCTATATGATGGTTGCGCAACAAAATGGCGGTCTGTAAAAGTAAATTCAAGCTCTAAATAAAAACCGCACAATGTCAAAAGACATTGCGCGGTTTTTTTGTTACTCATCCAAATTTTTGGATTCGCGTTTTTCGCGCTTGAGCTTTTCTTGCTTGAGTTCTCTCAATTGAAAGTAAGCAAAAACAAATACAAGCAGGAAAATGCCTAATTCAATCCATATACCCATAGTATTTTGAGACCTGAGTCAATTAAGCGGCAATAGCAAGCTTGGCAGAAAAACCTAGCTTGTTCAAGGCTGTTTCCAAATGCGCAACGCTGCGATCGATATTGTGGAGTTTTTCAAGTCCGAATAAACCAATACGGAAACTCATGAAGTCTGGACGCTCATCGCACTGCAACGGAACGCCGGCAGCAGTTTGAAGTCCTAGTGAAAGAAACTTCTTGCTATTTTGAATGTCTTTATCGTCGGTGTAACTCACCACCACACTGGGCGCCTTAAAACCGTCTGCAGCGACACTGACAATGCCACGGCTCTCTAAAAGATCACGTACACGCAGGCCTAAATCAATTTGCTCTTGCCGAACTTTGTCAAAACCGTAGGCTTGTGTTTCTTGCATGACGTCTCTCAAGCGAGTTAAAGCATCTGTTGGCATGGTCGTATGGTACGAATGGGTGCCATTTTCATAACCTTCCATAATTTGAAGCCATTTTTTTAAGTCACAAGCAAAACTGGAGCTTTGGGTCTGATCAATAGCTTTTCTCGCACGCTCACTCAACATCACCATGGCGCAGCAGGGAGAACTGCTCCAGCCCTTTTGAGGAGCACTGATAAGTACATCAACGCCAGTAGCTTGCATGTTGACCCACATCGCGCCAGAAGCTATGCAATCTAACACCATCAAACCACCCACCTTGTGTACGGCGGTGGAAATTGCAAGCAAGTACGCATCTGACAAAATCATTCCGGCGGATGTTTCAACGTGAGGAGCGAATACAACCGCTGGCTTGTGAAGCTCAATAGCTGCAACTACCTCCGCAACAGGCGCTGGGATCCAAGGTGAGACAGCATCAGAAGGAGAAATTTGTCTGGCCTTCATGAGAATGGTTTCTGATGGGATGTGTCCCATGTCGAAAATTTGCGACCAACGAAAACTGAACCAACCATTTCTTATGACCATGACTTTTTGCCCCGCAGCAAACTGCCTAGCCACAGATTCCATTCCAAAGGTACCGCTGCCAGGAACCAATACACTGGAATGCGCGTGGTAAACCTCTTTCAAAATAGCCGAAATATCCCGCATAACCCCTTGGAATTTTTGAGACATATGGTTGAGAGCTCTGTCTGTGTAGACAACAGAAAACTCTAAGTGGCCATCGGGATCAATATCGGACAGTAAGCCGGCCATAACATAGCTCCAAAAAAAGAGTAGAAAAAATGGGGTGGCTGACGGGACTCGAACCCGCGACAACAGGAATCACAATCCTGGACTCTACCAACTGAGCTACAGCCACCAATGGTAAGAAATTATAAGTCTTGATGCAGCCAATACAAAATCAAGGCTGTTTCAGTAAATTGTCAGATGCGGGCTTTTCAGCTTGAAACTTAACTTTCGAGCGACTCTTTAAATACCCAAAATAAGCCAAGCTTTCAGCAGAAGTCCAAGCATTAGCGTATTTACCAACTGAGTTTTTACCATCAGTCACCGGCAAAGACTTCAAAACTTTGTTAATTTTGATCAGTCCAAAACCCCTGGCGCCCAGGTCAACCCCCACCATAACGGGGAGTTGAGACGCCTCTGCGCGCATGGCTGACTCAATCAAAACTGAGGGGAGTTTTTGTGTCTGTTCACGAGAAATAATGACTGGCGCTTGTAGCTTTGCGACAGAAGGATCTTTTCGCCATAAATCCAGTTTTTCGTTGCCTTCTTTTTTGGCCATATCCAACGATTTTTGTGACATCACCGATTGAATAATCATGGGTCTCACGTCTTCTAGTAAAAGCTTAGCAGAAGGTTTATGAGCAACCACTCTGGCTGAAACCAGTTGATTGGTTGAAGTTTCAACTGCTTCGGTATTTTGTTTTTTGACTATGGCATCAGAGCTGAAAATTGACTGCAACAACTTGGGGTTGGACCACAAAGCCTTAGACGCACTGGCATTTTGCTTTGAAATATCACGAGCAATTTGTATATCTAATTTAAATTTTTGTGAAACAGGCATGAGGCTATCAGATTGTTCATAAACCATATTGGTGAACTGCTCTGCAAGTTCAGCAAATTTCTTTTTGGCTAAATCTTTTTTTAACTCCTGCTCGAGAGCAACTCTGGCCTGAGCAAATGAGGCACCTGCAGCAGACTTGATATCGGTTAAAAGAATAATGTGGTAACCAAATTCAGACTCAACAACATCACTGATTTCACCTTTCTTCAAAGAAAAAGCCGCATCTTCAAAGGGCTTGACCATAGCGCCACGTGCGAAATAATCGAGATCACCACCTTTGGTCGATGAGCCAGGATCTTGAGAGTTTTTCTTGGCCAAATCCGAGAATGATTCTGGAGATTTACGAAGTGAGGTCAGTAGATTTTGAGCTTTTTCAAGAGCAGCTTTCTTATCAGCGGAACTGACTTCTTTTGCTGCAGCAATCAATATATGGCTGGCTCGACGCTCTTCCTTGGCGTTGAGTAGATTTTGATTTTGGTCGAAATAATTTTTAAGTTCCGACTCGCTGACGGTGATGGATTTTTCAACCGTTGAAAGATCCAAAACAACATATTCAATGTCGACAGTCTCTGAGGTCTGATAGTCTTGCGAGTGTGCAAGAAAATAGCTCTTGAGGTCTTCATCAGTTGGCTTGGCCAGATCAAGGTAATCTGATGCGGAAAAAACAGCCACTTGAATTTCACGCTGCTGTGAAAAAGCATCTAATGTGGGAGCAGACTGCGAAGCAGGAGAAAAGCTACTGGCATTGACACCACCAATGACTTGCCTCACAGCCAAATCAGACCTGATACGAAACTCAAAAATATCAGGCGTCATTCCTTGGGCGCTTAAAAATGCTTTGTACTTTTCAATATCGAAAGAACCATCGGCTTTCTTCAATTCTGCGAATGAATCAACTTCACCAATAGATTTCACTAATTTCTGATCAGATATTTTGATATTCAAATTAGATGCGCTGGCCTCTAAAACCCTTGCCCGCACAATTCTCTCGAGGGCCATGAACTTGATGGCAGGCGTATCAAACATGGCCACATCCATGCCCGGCATGGACGCTCGCATGCGTTCAACCTCATTCTTATGCGACTGTTCCCACTCTGCAACAGTGATATCACGACCATCGACACTGGCTGCCAATACACTTTTGTCATTGAAACGCTGGTAGCCGTCAACACCAAAAAGCACAAATGACGGAAATATCAAAATAATCAGCAATATCTGCATGATTTTTTTGTTGCGCTGAATAAATTCAAACATAAATAGACTTTGATGATAAGAAAGGCGAACACAAGTTCGCCTTTAAAAAGATTGGTGGGTGCTGACGGGCTCGAACCGCCGACCTACGCCTTGTAAGGGCGCCGCTCTACCAACTGAGCTAAGCACCCCACCTTAACTCTTCAGTTTAAAGCATCCTTCAATGCTTTTCCAGCCCTGAATTTAGGCGCCTTCGAGGCTTTGATGGTGATGGCCGCACCCGTAGCTGGGTTGCGACCGCTTCGCTCTTCACGCTGCGAAACTTCAAAAGTACCAAAACCCACTAGGGATACTGCATCGCCTTTTTTCAAAGCAGAGGTAATGGTATCCAAAGCAGATTCCAAAGCGCGAGTTGCTGCTGCTTTAGAAATATCGGCATCAGCCGCAATGTGTTCAATCAGATCAGTTTTATTCACAAAGGTCCCCTTGACATCAGGTGTGATTTGTTAAGTTAATTAAAGCAAGATGGTTGCATGAAAACTCTCATGCAAAGCCATTCTAGTAGATTTAGCTGGTAAATCTAAATGACAGTCGGCGTTACGAACCGATACAGCTAGCAATGGCCTTGCCAAGATCTGAGCACTTCGCATTCCCTCCAAGATCAGGCGTTTTGGGACCTTGGTTTTGCGGATCTAAGCAGGACTCAATGGCATGCAAAATTATGTCGTGTGCTTGTTTGTAGCCCAAAAAATCCAACATCATGGCGGCACTCCAAATTTGGCCAATGGGGTTCGCTGTGCCCTTGCCTGCGATGTCAGGCGCAGAGCCGTGAACTGGCTCAAACAATGAAGGAAAGGTTTTGGAGGGATTGATATTGGCACTTGGCGCAATAGCGATAGTGCCCGTACAAGCAGGCCCAAGATCACTCAAAATATCGCCAAATAAATTGCTTGCGACAACAACATCAAAAAAATCTGGTCGCTGAACAAAATGGGCAGTCAAGATGTCGATGTGGAATTTATCTAATCGAACCTCAGGAAAACCATGACTCATCGCAAGCACACGCTCATCCCAATAGGGCATGGTGATGGCGATGCCATTAGATTTAGTGGCGCTCGTCAAGTGCTTCTTGGGTCGAGATTGGGCTAATTCAAAAGCAAATTTCAATACACGGTCTACCCCTATTCTTGTCATCACAGTTTCTTGCATGACAATTTCACGCGCAGTCCCCTCAAACATACGACCGCCAATCGTCGAATACTCTCCCTCGGTATTTTCGCGAACAATGTACATATCGATTTCGCCAGGCTGGCGAGGAGAGCCATCCGGTCGAACAACCGGAGCCCTGACGCCAGGCATCAGTTTGGCGGGTCTGAGGTTGATGTATTGGTCAAACTCTCGCCTAAACAGCAGCAGCGAGTTCCATAAAGAAATATGGTCGGGGATTTTTTCAGGCCAACCCACTGCGCCAAAAAAAATAGCGTCATGCCCCCCCAGCAAGTCCCGCCAATTGTCGGGCATCATCTTGCCATGCCTCTCAAAGTAGGGCCAGCTGGCAAAGTCAAAAACATCTAGCTCTAAAGTTATGCCAAGTAAGCTTGTCGTCGCCTCGAGAACACGCAAGCCTTCGGGCATGACCTCTTGTCCAATACCGTCTCCAGCAATGACAGCAATACGTTTTTTAGACATTCGTCAACCCAATCAAAAGAGTGAACTGTGCTTTACTCAATAGCAGCTCTGATGTGCGGTACGGCTTTTTTTAAATAATAAAGCATGGACCAAATGGTCATAAACGCAGCCGCCCAAATCAACACTCTGCCAGTTGCGCCCGTATGGATCCATCCCCACAAAACCCCATCGAATAAAAGAAAAGGAATGGCAACCATTTGAAGCGTTGTTTTAAGTTTTCCCAGTAAATTGACAGCAACACTTTTGGAAGCCCCAATCAGGGCCATCCACTCACGAAGAGAAGAGATGGCAATTTCACGCCCAATGATCAGCAAAGCAACAATGACATCAACCCGACCCAAATCAACCAAAACCAACAAGCTGGCACAAACCAAAAACTTATCAGCCACAGGATCTAAAAAAGCGCCGAAAGCGGATGTCTGATTAAGCTTTCGTGCCAAAAAGCCATCCAACCAATCGGTTAAAGCAAATAGAACAAACATCACTGTCGCAACTAAATTTTTAGTCTCGCTGTCGAGTGGCGCATCAAAAACAAAAACAATAAAGGGGATAGCCGCAATCCGCGTCCAGGTCATTAAATTTGGAATACTAAAAAACATATGTTTATTCGTAAGCAATGAATGCATTACCCCCAAGTGAACCTTTAGACAATTTGTCAACAGCTTCTTCTGTAGGCACAAAGAGCACATTGTCACCTAAGACTATTTGCGCTTCACAATGCGGCAGTTGAAACAGCACCCTCACGCCTAGACCTTTTGAGACACCTTGTGTACTTGAAATTGAATTATCCGCTTGCGAAAAGAATTTTTGTAGATGAGAAGTTTCTTCCCCATTAGCTTGCTCTTGGCTAAAAAAACATTGGAGATATTTGCCAAATCGGCATCTTGCCTCAAAAAAGTTCATGGATTGAACCAAGGTTAAACGCATTTGAGAGGGATCTCTCCTATCGGTTTGAACCTTGATTTGTGCAACGATCAACTGATCCTCATGAATATTGAGCCTGTTGGCATTGAAGGTATTTTCATCTGCACTGATTTCAAGTGCAGCAGTCATGTCATCAATCTCAAAAATATAAAGCTTACCTCTGGTTGTATTGATAAATCGGTCATTTTTGACGATACCTGCCACCCATTGGGGCTCCTTGATATCGATCAAATCTTTCAGTGAGGTTTTAATAAATTTTCCAACTTCATTTGAATATTCTTCAAATATATGACCTGAAAAGTGAAAACCAATAGCGACTTTTTCATGCGCCAAACGCTCTCGAACTGACCAAGCATGCACGTGATTCATGGGAGGCTCTTGAGAATGCGCACCATGTGCAGCATCAAAAAGTCCAACTTGGTTGAGATTATTTGTCTGCGATTGTGCAAATTCCCACGCCAAATCAACCGAGGCCAGCAAAGAGGAACGCTGAGTAGAAATGCAATCAAATGCGCCAGATTTGATCAGGGCCTCAACTGTACGTTTGTTGACTTTGGTGCGGTCAATGCGTGCACAAAAGTCAAACAGGCTGGTGAAAATACCACTGGTTTGACGGACTTGTACGATCTCAGCAATCGCCGATTGACCCGTCCCTCTGATAGCACCTAAGCCATACCGAATCGTATTCATCTCTAAAGGCTTAAAAACAAATTCACCTAGATTGATATTGGGGGCTTCAAAACTCAAACCCAAGGAAATGGCATCGTCATAAAGAATTTTGAGCTTATCCGTGTCGCCCATTTCAACCGTCATATTTGCACAAAAAAACTCTGCAGTGTGATGAACCTTTATCCACGCAGTTTGATAAGCCAAAAGAGAATAAGCGGCTGCATGCGATTTATTAAATCCATAGCCTGCAAATTCCTCCATCAAATCAAAGATCGCATCGGCTTGATCCGTTGAGATGCTGTTTGCCTCGGCACCTTTTCGGAAAATGGAACGATGCAAAGCCATTTCGTCCACTTTTTTCTTGCCCATTGCACGTCGCAATAAATCTGCACCGCCTAGGCTGTAGCCGCCTAATATCTGTGCAGTTTGCATGACCTGCTCTTGGTAAACCATGATTCCATAGGTCTCTGTCAAGACAGCTTCAACCAGAGGATGAGGGTAGATCACGGACTCGCGACCATGCTTGCGTGCCACAAAACTGGGAATGAGCGCCATAGGTCCCGGCCTAAAAAGCGCGTTGAGCACAATCAAGTCCTCAAGTCGAGAAGGCTTGGCATCTTTGAGCATGGCTTGCATGCCCCTGCTTTCAAATTGAAATACCGCTTCCGTTTTTCCTTCAGAAAATAATTGATAGGTTTTAGCGTCGTCAAGAGGAATGTCATCCAAAGACCAATCAGCTTTTTCCTTTTTTTGATTGATCAGGACTTTGGCATTTTCAAGAATAGTTAAGGTAGCCAAGCCTAAAAAATCGAATTTAACCAGGCCAATCGCCTCCACATCGTCTTTGTCAAATTGACTGACAGAAGCTGGGCTGCCTGATTGTTGATACAGAGGACAAAAGTCAGTCAACTTTCCAGGCGCAATAAGGACGCCACCCGCATGCATCCCCACATTCCTTGTGAGACCTTCCAAATTTTGCGCCAAATTGAGGAGGATTTTGACTTCGTCTTCTCGCTCTAAGCGCTGAGCAAGAATTGGTTCTTGCTCAAGAGCCAAAGCAATGGTCATGTGCTGGCCTGGTTTGTTCGGGATGAGTTTTGACAGGCCATCGCAAAAGGTATAGCTCATGTCCAGCGTTCGCCCCACATCGCGAATAGCTGCCCGTGCCGCCATGGTTCCAAAAGTTACGATTTGGCTTACCGCATCACGACCATATTTTTCCTTGACGTAGTCAATCACGCGGTCTCGGTTTGCTTGACAAAAATCGATATCAAAGTCGGGCATAGATACCCGCTCTGGGTTCAAAAACCGCTCAAACAGCAGACCGTATTTCAACGGATCAAGATCTGTGATGTTGAGCGCAAAAGCCACCAATGAGCCCGCACCTGAACCACGACCCGGCCCGACAGGGCAAGCATTTGTTTTCGCCCAATTGATGAAGTCGCTGACAATCAAAAAATAGCCGGGAAAACCCATCTTTAAGATGGTTTGGATTTCAAATTCAAGCCTTGATTGGTAGGTGGCCTCTACTTCAAATCTTTCTTTAGGATCAGGAAAGAGTTTGTTCAGACGCTCAACCAAGCCCTGCTGAGAAACTTTTCGGAAATAGACGTCAATGGGAACAGCTTCACCGCCCTCTGAAGGTATTGGATATTCCGGAAGTTGAGGCTTCCCAAGGGTGAGTTGCAAATGACAACGTTTAGCGATATGGAGCGTATTGCTGATGGCACTTGGAATATCTGCGAACAATACCTGCATCTCTTCAGAGCTTTTGAAATACTGCTCACGTGTAAATAATTTGGCTCGCTTGGGGTTTCCCAATATCTCACCTTGGGCAATGCAAACCCTGGCTTCGTGCGCCTCGAAATCTTGAGATTCCAGAAATTGAACAGGATGCGTGGCTACCACAGGCAATTTCAGTCTTGCCGCCAAGGCCACGGCTGAGGCTATGTACCTTTCTTCATCTGCTCGACCAGCCCTTTGCAGCTCTATATAAAAGCGATCTGGAAAAATCTTTGTAAAAGCATGGCATATTTTTTCTGCTACTACCCCGTTGTCTTGAAGCAATGCTTGACCCACATGCCCGAGTTGTCCGCCGGATAAAAGAATCAGCCCATCGCTTAAATTTTCCAACCAAGACCATTTGATTGTGGGTAAGTGTGATTTGCTGTCTTGCAAAACCCATGATCGAGTTAGCAACTCGCACAAATTCAAATACCCTTTGTGGGACTGAGCTAACAGCAAAATTTTTGAATGGGCATGTGCTCCATTGAATTGATCCACACCAAGATTGACCTCTGCGCCAATGATGGGCTGTACACCCGATTCACGGCATGCGGTGTAAAACTTGACTGCTCCAAATAAATTGTGAATATCGGTGATAGCCACAGCCGGCTGAGAAAACTTAACAACCCTCTGCACCACCTGATCAATTCGACAAGTTCCATCTGCGACAGAATATTCAGTGTGAAGCCGTAGATGTACAAACATGGATGGTATTTTAGGGATCAAATTCTTTTGCAATGCCCAATCATTAGGCACTTTCAATTTATTCTAAAATTAGTCGACTACAAAGGATTCACATGGCCAGCGAACTTATTCAGCATATTTCTGACTCTACTTTTGAGACTGCTGTGCTTCAATCAGATAAACCCGTTTTAGTTGACTTTTGGGCTGAGTGGTGTGGCCCATGCAAAATGATTGCCCCAGCTCTTGATGAAGCCGCTGGTACTTACGAAGGCAAACTTCAAATTACCAAACTTAATGTTGACGAAAACAAAGATATTCCCGCTAAGTTCGGTATACGTGGTATTCCTACTCTGATGATTTTCAAAAATGGCCAACTCGCCGCAACCAAAGTGGGTTCTTTAAGTAAAGCACAGTTAAACGAATTTATTGACCAGCAGCTAGCCTAAGCTGGAAATTACTGTCATAATCATTACTGATCAGCGATTTGAAACAAAGTTTATCGCCTGACTAATTCAAGACCATCTCCTGGACTGGTCTTGTCCCCTCCCCCTTGATAGATTTCATCACTCCCTTACTGGAGTAATCCAATGCACCTCAATGAGCTCAAGGCACTGCATGTGTCAGAAGTATTAAAACAAGCTGAAGAGCTTGAAATTGAAAATACAGGTCGTATGCGCAAACAAGAACTGATGTTTGCCATCATCAAAAAAAGAGCGCGGGCTGGAGAGCAAGTTTTTGCGGATGGGGTCCTTGAAATACTTCCCGATGGTTTTGGTTTTTTACGCAGTCCAGACACCAGCTACACAGCAAGTACTGACGATATCTATATCAGTCCCAGTCAAGTCAGACGATTTAATCTTCACACAGGTGACATGATTGAAGGCGAGGTTCGCATTCCCAAGGACGGCGAACGGTATTTTGCGTTGACTAAGCTAGATCAGGTGAATGGCGACCTACCTGAAAATAACAAACACAAAGTGATGTTTGAGAACTTGACGCCACTGTTTCCCAAAGAACAAATGCGCTTGGAACGTGACATCAAAGGTGAAGAAAACATCACGGGGCGAATCATTGACATCATTGCCCCTATCGGCAAAGGACAACGGGCTCTTTTGGTGGCGCCACCCAAGAGCGGCAAAACCGTCATGATGCAGCACATTGCCCACGCCATCACGGCCAATTACCCTGACAGCCATGTCATGGTTTTGCTTGTTGATGAGCGTCCAGAAGAAGTGACAGAAATGCAGCGCAGCGTCAAAGGTGAAGTCATTGCTTCTACCTTTGATGAACCTGCAGCAAGACACGTTCATGTGGCTGAAATGGTGATTGAGCGAGCCAAACGACTGGTTGAATTGAAAAAAGATGTGGTCATCTTGCTCGATTCAATCACTCGCCTTGCGAGGGCCTACAACAATGTGGTGCCAAGTTCTGGAAAAGTGCTCTCCGGAGGTGTCGACTCCAACGCCTTGCAACGCCCCAAACGCTTTTTTGGTGCAGCCCGAAAAGTTGAAGAAGGTGGTTCTTTGACCATCATTGCCACAGCTTTGATCGATACAGGCAGCCGAATGGACGAGGTTATCTTTGAAGAGTTCAAAGGCACTGGCAATTGTGAGATTCACTTAGACAGACGCTTGTACGAAAAGCGGGTGTTTCCTGCCATACAACTCAATCGAAGTGGCACACGCAAGGAAGAGTTATTGTTGGCCCCTGAAATTCTTCAAAAATCCAGAATTCTGAGGCAATTTATATACAACTTGGATGAAATTGAATCAATGGAATTGATGCTCAAAAACATGAAGTCCACCAAGACCAATGTCGACTTCTTTGACATGATGCGTCGGGGCGGATGAAAAAAACTAAGATACAATCGCAACTTTTGCGAAAAGTGCACTGGAATGGCTGGTGTGGCTAACGCGACGACTCAAGGAACACACATGAAACAAGGCATTCACCCCGAATATCGCGAAGTATGCTTCGTCGATCTTTCTAATGGTTTTAAATTTGTGACCCGCACCTGTGCGAACACAAAAGAGACCATCAAAATGGACGATGGTAAAGAATTACCTTTGTACAAACTTGACACTTCAAGCGAGTCTCACCCCTTCTACACTGGCACACAAAAATCCGTGGACACCATGGGCGGCCGAGTCGAAAGATTCCGCAACAAATACGGCAAAACTGTTGCTAAATAACAGTTGTTTCCAATTTAAAAACAGCCTGAACAGGCTGTTTTTTTTTGTCTAAGTCTTTAAGTGAATACACCTAACCCCGCTATCGTCACCCAACATGCCGCTCAGCGCTTACCTGCATGGGCCATGGTGTGCATTTGCTTGGTTTACGTTTTAACCGGCCTTGTCAATCGAGACCCATGGAAGTCGCTGGATGTAGCGTCATTTGGTTATATGTGGGAGTTATCTCAGGGTCATACTGATTTATGGAAACCTGAGATAGGCGGATTAAAGCCAGATCTCACTGGCCCACTCGCCTATGCTCTAGGTGCGGGTGCTATAGCGATATTGGGGAATTGGCTGTCTCCTGATATGGCTGCACGCATTCCCTTTATGGCGAGTTTGTTGATTACGTTGATCGCAACTTGGTACGCTATTTATTTCTTAGCTAAGAACCCGCTTGCACAGCCTGTTACTTTCGCATTTGGCGGAGAAGCAAAACCTGAAGACTATGCAAAAGCTATTGCTGATGCAGGTCTATTGGCGTTAATCTCTTGCTTGGGCTTGGCTTTGCCAAGTCATGAAACAACCCCTATAGCGACTCAACTTTGCACCACCGCCATGCTGTTTTGTGGCGCAGCATTGATTCGAACGCATGTTTTGTATGCTGTTTTACTCATTAACCTGTCCTTGGTCCTGCTCACCCTAAGCGGCGCGCCTTTTCTGGCTTTGCTACTGGGCACAGGGTTCATTTTTTTGTTTTTTAAACAGGGCGGTCAAAGCGTTAAATATTTGATGCTTTTGATGTTCGGCTGCCTTGGTGTGATCGCTGTGGCTACTTGGAGTGACTTATGGCAATGGCGGTTGATCAGTTTAGAAGATGTCAATTCTCAATGGAAGGGTTTGCTGCGTCTTTTGCTTTGGTTTACTTGGCCTCTTTGGCCTCTTGCGGCTTGGACCTTATGGACATGGCGTCATCAATGGAAAGAACAGATCTGGCAGCAACACTTGATCTTGCCTGTCTTTATGTGGGTCACGATTTTTTGTGTCAGTATTTCTTCAAAAAATCCTGAGCGCACCCTCCTTCTCTCACTTCCCTCCCTGGCTTGCTTAGCTGCATTTGCTTTACCTACACTCAAGAGAAGCTTTTCTGCATTGATCGACTGGTTCACCTTGCTTTTTTTCACAGGTGGTGCAGTCATTATTTGGGTGGTGTGGCTATCCCTGCAAACTGGCTGGCCAGCCCAACCCGCCATCAACGTCAGCAGATTGGCGCCCGGTTATGTGTCTGAAATGGACTGGGGACATACCGTCTTAGCTTTTTCAGCAACCGCCTTATGGTGCAAATTGATCATTTGGCGGCTCGGTAGAAATCCCCGCTTCATATGGAAAAGCTTAGTCTTGCCTGCAGCGGGCGCCATTTTGTGCTGGGTACTTTTAATGACTTTATGGATGCCGCTATTGAATTACGCGAGAAGCTATAAGCCACTTGCTATTCAAGTCAAAAGTTTGGTTAAGGATACAAAGTGTATTTACTCCTTAGGCTTAAATCGTTCGCAAATTGCAGGCTTGAGTTTTCATGGTCGCTTAAGATTTAACGACTTTGAAAAAAATACCCATCAAGAAGAATGCACATGGCTGATCACCAACCCTGAAACGCTTGCCATCAGGAAAAAAATGATAGAAACAGGCTTATGGGAGGAATTTAAAGTCATACGAAGACCCGCTGATAAAAGGGAAGATATAGTGATTTATCAACGCAAAGCTGACATTGCCAACAAATGAGAGGGCTGAATTAATTTGACTGTTTTCGAAATCTTTGGCTTGGAAAAATCAGAGAAAAACTCG
>Ga0209444_10000105_pt1 | contig 43694 bp, 36 predicted proteins | sample LauGreFaBDMM15DN_2_FD_188215 | JGI IMG/M metagenome (GOLD analysis project Ga0209444, IMG submission 188215) | Freshwater lake microbial communities from Lake Michigan, USA - Fa13.BD.MM15.DN (SPAdes) (version 2) | ecosystem: Environmental > Aquatic > Freshwater > Lake | place: Lake Michigan... | reverse complement strand
GCTCACTGGCGGGACTGTTGGTATCTTGACTCTCGCAGTGTTGGCTGAACAGCCTGATCTGTCTCGATTAGATCTCTCTAGAGTTCACTTCTGGTGGGGTGACGAGAGATATGTTGAAAGCACTAGTTCAGATAGAAATGCTAACCAAGCAAGAGCGGCGTTCTTCGACAAAGTAGCTGTCTCAGAAGATAACATCCATGAGTTTCCTGCAGCTGATGTTTCAGGTGATCTCTTGACTGGAAAGAAAGTATTTGAAGAAGCACTGGTCAAACACTTTGGACCTGGGCTCCCGGTTTTTGATCTAACTATTCTTGGTATGGGGCCTGATGGCCACATTGCATCGCTCTTCCCAAGTCATGAGGAACTTTCTGTTGGTGAAGTTGTTGTTGCTGAAAGCAACTCTCCAAAGCCTCCTGCAGAACGATTGAGTTTGAACTTTGATGTTCTAAATGCTTCAGCGAAGATCATTTTCGTTGTTTCTGGTTTAGATAAATCAGCTGCAGTTACAGCAGTTCACAATGATGAGAATTGTGAATTACCTGCTGCCAAAATTCAGGCACAGAGTGAAACCATTTGGTTTATCGACCAGTCTGCTGGTCAGGAGTTTTGGAGCTGCTAAGCCTTTTTGGTCTTAGCAGCTTTCTTAGCCTCAGCTTTAGCTTCAGCTAGCAAGCGCTCTCTTCTATCACGTACGGCAGCAACTGCCTCTTCTAGAAGTTCTTTCGCTTCAGCTGCTGTGCGACGTTCCTTAACGTAGGCAAGATGAGTCTTATATGGTTCGTGCTTGGCTATCTGAGGTGGGTTGTCTTTATCTAAACCTGAAGGCAGACCACAGTGTGGGCAATCTAGTTCGTTAGGAAGTTCTGCTGCATCTACGCTTGCTGCGAAAGATGGGCTGAATGAGTGATTGTTGAAGCAATAAAAAGTCCTGGTGATCTTTTCTGCTTGAAAGCCGTTATCTTGCTCTCCCATTGGACCAGCGCCAACTCGAGAACCCCTGATTGCTGCTCCGTTACCGCTCAAGGGTTACGCCCAAGAATAGGTTGATGCTAGACCCAGTATCACAATAGTGACCACCCAGACCAGTCCAAGGATTACGGTGATTCGGTTTAGGTTACGCTCTGCAACACCTGAAGATGACATTGTGGTGTTGATTCCGCCACCGAACATGTCGCTGAGGCCTCCACCGCGACCCTTGTGAAGAAGGATCAGTAGGGTTAGCAGCAAGCTGGTAACTCCAAGCAGAATTCTTAGAGCAATGAAAATACCGGTCATTTGTGAACTTTCGTCAGTTATTAGGCTAAAAAACCTTGCCTAGCCAATTATAAGGTCAGGTGCTTTAGAAAACGGGCGATGCCAGAGAACTCATCAACGTCTAGGCTGGCCCCACCAACCAAAACTCCATCAACTTCAGGGCTTTTTAGGAAGCCAGCAACGTTTGCTGCCTTTACTGAGCCTCCGTAGAGAATCCTTGTTGATTGGGCTATTTCAGCGCTAAAAGCCTCTGAAATGGCCTCTCTAATCTTCAAAGCAACGCTTGCAGCCTGCTCAGGGGTAGCGATCTGACCGGTGCCAATAGCCCAGACCGGCTCATAAGCCACAATGAACTCCCCTAGCTTCTCGTGACCTGCCAGAGCAGCCAAAATCTGTCTAACCGGAACTGCTGAAGGCCCTTCTGCTTCGAGTTCTTCTAGAGTCTCACCAACGCAGATAACAGGGATTAGTCCGTGCTTGAAGGAAGCAGATACCTTTGCCTGGATGACTTCGTCAGTTTCGTTGTGATATGAACGACGCTCTGAGTGGCCAACCAAAACATACTTTGCATCAAGCTTCTTTAGGAATGCTCCTGAGATCTCACCAGTGTATGCACCTGAGTCGAACTTGCTTAGATCCTGAGCACCTAGCTTGATTTCAAACTTCTCTGCATCAATCAGGCTCTGAACACTTCTCAGGTCAGTGAATGGAGGGAATACTGCAACCTCGGTCTTTGAGTAATCGTGATTAGCGTCACTCAGTGTCCAAGACAGCTTTTGCACCAAAGCGATTGCTTGCTGGTGGTCTAGGTTCATCTTCCAGTTACCCGCAATAAACGGAACGCGCTCAATTGTCATCGCAATACTTCCAAACCAGGCATAGCCTTACCTTCTAGGAACTCGAGGCTAGCTCCGCCTCCAGTTGAAATGTGTGAAAACATGTTGTCCTCAAAGCCAAGTGCACGAACAGCTGCAGCAGAGTCTCCTCCACCAACAACAGATAGTCCCTGAACTTGAGTGAGAGCTTCAGCAACAACGCGTGTTCCATCAGCAAAGTTCTCAAATTCAAAAACACCCATAGGGCCATTCCAGAACACTGTCTGTGAAGCTTTGATCACTTCAGCAAATGCCTTAGCGCTCTCAGGGCCAATGTCTAGACCTAGACCTGTTGCTCCGAAAGCACTCTCTTCGATTGCATCAGATGCTGTCACAACATGATCTGCATCTGCACCGAACTTACTAGCAACAACGATGTCGGTTGGAAGGACGACCCTCACACCTAATTCTTCAGCCTTAGCAAGGTATCCACGAACAGTTTCAATCTGATCTGTTTCAAGAAGGCTTGAACCTACCTTGTGACCTAATGCTGCTAGGAAAGTGAAAACCATTCCACCACCAACCAACAGTGAATCAACATTTGGTAGCAGGTGATCGATAACACCGAGTTTGTCTGAAACCTTAGAACCACCGAGAATGACTGTGTATGGACGAGCTGGGTTGGTAGTTAGACCTTCTAGAACACCTAGTTCACGCTCAATTAGAAGTCCTGCGTAGCTAGGAAGAAGCTTCTCTAGATCGTAAACAGATGCCTGCTTACGGTGCACAACACCAAAACCATCGCTGACTACCAAGTCGCCTAGTTCTGCAAGTCGCTTAGCAAAAGCCTGACGATCTTCATCGCTCTTCGCTGTCTCCCCGGCGTTGAATCTAAGGTTCTCAAGTACTAGGACGTTGCCGCTCGGAAGCGCTGCAACTGCATCCTTAGCGCTCTGACCAACTGTGTCAGTTGCGAATGCAACCTCCTGACCTAATAGCTCTCCAAGCCGCTTAGCAACAGGCTCTAGAGAGTACTTGAGGTTTACTTCACCATCTGGTCTACCCAGGTGGCTAACGACGATTACCTTGGCATCTCTGGCTAGTAGCTCTTTGATTGTTGGGACAGATGAAATGATTCTTCCGTCGTCTGTGATCCTAGAACCATCGAGTGGAACGTTTAGATCACAGCGAAGGATTACCCTCTGCCCTGCAATTTCAGGTAGGTCTTTGAGTGTGCGCATCTATTTAGAGTTTGCTTGCAACAAGCTCTGTTAGGTCAACTAGGCGGTTTGAGTAACCCCACTCGTTGTCGTACCAAGAAGATAGCTTGACGGTGGTTCCACCCACAACGCGAACTAGACCTGCATCAAAGATTGATGAGTGTGGGTCAGTAACGATATCGCTTGAAACGATTTCGTCTTCGGTGTACTTCAAGATTCCCTTAAGCGGGCCTGAAGCTGCAGCTGCCTTGTAAGCAGCCTTGATCTCTTCAACGGTAACTTCCTTAGCTGAAACCAAAGTTAGGTCAGTGATAGACCCGGTTGGAACTGGAACTCGAAGTGCGAAACCATCCAACTTACCCTTTAGCTCTGGAAGAACTAGACCGATTGCCTTAGCTGCACCAGTAGATGAAGGAACGATGTTGATGCCAGCTGCACGTGCACGACGAAGGTCAGAGTGTGGGCCATCCTGTAGGTTCTGGTCAGCTGTGTATGCGTGAACAGTTGTCATAAGTCCATTTACGATACCGAAAGCATCGTTGAAGACCTTAGCCAAGGGAGCTAGACAGTTAGTTGTGCATGAAGCGTTAGAGATGATGTGGTGGTTCGCTGGGTCGTATAGGTGCTCGTTGACACCAATTACGAAAGTTGCGTCGTCTCCAGTTGCTGGTGCAGAAATGATCACCTTCTTTGCACCTGCTTCGATGTGCTTGATTGCATCCTTAGCATCGGTGAAACGTCCGGTTGATTCGATAACGATGTCAACACCAAGATCTCCCCAACCTAGGTTTGCTGGGTCACGCTCTGCAAGTACCTTGATGATCTGTCCACCAACGATGATGTTCTGTCCATCAACAGTGACATCCTGGTTTAGGCGACCTGTGACAGAGTCATACTTCAGTAGGTGAGCTAGAGCCTTTGGGTCGCTCAAGTCGTTAATAGCAACGATCTCTAGATCGGTGCCCTTCTCTAGTTCGGCACGTAGAAAGTTACGTCCGATACGTCCAAAACCATTGATTCCAACGCGAGTGGTCATTTTGACTCCATTATTTTCCAGGCGCCACGAACGACGCTTATTTGAGTGGGTTTTTGGGGATTGAGTCCACTCAACACTGGGTGGATTACCTACTTTTAGGGTAGCAGAAGAGTCGAGGTGTTCTTGCTAGCCTCGTCAAATCTTGCCTGAACGTCTGCCCAATTGACGATGTTCCAGAACGCCTTCACATACTCAGGCTTGACGTTTTGGTAGTCCAGGTAGAAGGCGTGCTCCCACATATCCAGCATCAACAACGGGATTGAGCCCACTGATAGGTTGCCCTGGTGATCGTAAAGCTGCTCGATAATCAACTTCTGGCCCAGTATGTCCCAAACCAGGATTGACCAGCCTGAACCCTGGATTCCTAGAGCGCTAGCGGTGAAATGGGCTCTAAAGGCATCGAAAGAGCCAAAGAAGTTATCGATTGCAGCTGCTAGCTCGCCGGTAGGCTTGTCGCCGCCTTCTGGAGACATGTTCTTCCAGAAAACTGTGTGGTTTACGTGACCTGCAAGGTTGAAAGCCAGGTCCTTCTGGAATTTGTTGACCATGGTCAAGTCGTTCTTTTCTCTAGCTTCAGCCAGAGCGTCCAGAGCAGTGTTAGCACCATTCACATAGGCCAGGTGGTGCTTGTCATGGTGCAATTCCATGATTCGACCAGAGATGTTCGGCTCTAGTGCTCCGTAGTCGTAAGAAAGGTCAGGCAATACATACTTTGTCATGTTGGTTCTCTTTCGTTTTCTAGTCTTGGTCTAATTCTGTACCAGGAATACCCTGCTCGGCTGCAACCTTGTCAGCAAGGGCTAATAATCTTCTGATTCGCCCGGCGATGGCGTCCTTGGTAAGTGGAGGAGATGCCAATCTACCTAGGTCATCCAAACTGGCATCCCTGTGCTGAAGTCTTAGCTCTCCAGCCATCTTTAGGTGCTCTGGGATGTTATCCCCCAGAATCTCCATTGCTCGTCTAACTCTCATGCCTGAAGCAACAGCTGCTTGAGCAGATCTCATCAAGTTAGCGTTATCAAAGTTAGCTAGCCTGTTCTGCTTGCCTCTAACTTCTCTTCTAACCCTGAGCTCTTCATACTTCAAAACAATTCCATGAGCACCGATGTGCTTCAGGATTTCAACAATCGCATCACCTTCGCGAACTACTACACGATAAACACCGCGAGCTTCACGAACCTTAGCAATTACATCTAGTCTTCTAGCGATACCAACAAGAGCCATCGCAGCCTCGTTGCCAGGTGCTGTGATCTCAAGAGTTGCTGAGCGTCCTGGGTCGGTCAATGAACCATGCGCCAAGATTGCTCCACGCCAAACAGCAGCAGCCTCAGCTTTACTTCCAGATACAAGAGCTGCTGGTAGTCCTCTAACTGGTCTGTTCTTGGTGTCGATAAGCCCAGTTTGGCGAGCAAGAATCTCTGCATTAGCTGTGACGCGGATTTGATACTTTGCAGTCTTGCGGATTCCTCCAGCAGAGATTATTGCCAGTTCGCTGTCGCAACCATAGACATCAACGAGGTCCTTCTTCACTCTGCGAGCAAGAGCAGTTGTGTCAACTTCAATCTCAACAACAATCTTCCCGCCGACTAGATGAAGACCACCACAGAACCGAAGGATGGTTGAGAGCTCTGCCGCCTTTATGTTGCTCTTATTAACCTCGACTCTGGCCAGTTCGTCTTTTAATTCTGCTGTTAGTGCCATCTGATTACTCTTTCCCTAAATCTCTGTGCTTCACCCTGACAGAGATTTCTTCGTTCTCTGACAAACGTTTTGCTATCTCGATTGCTGTTGCAACTGATCTGTGCTTACCGCCTGTGCAACCGAGAGCGATTGATGCGTGCTTGCGGTTCTCCTTTAGGTAGCCACGAATTACTGGCTGTAAAGCTGCGATGTAGTTGACGATGAACTCTTCTGCGCCATCTTGAGACAAGACATAGTCAGCAACCTGAGCATCTTCACCGGTGAAGGGTCTAAGTGCTTCATCCCAATAAGGATTAGGAAGGAAGCGCATGTCAGCAATCAAGTCTGCATCACTTGGTGCGCCATATTTAAACCCAAAGCTCTGAACCAACAAGTTGAGTTTTCTGTTCTCAGCGCTAGCGAAGTTCTCAGAAATCTTGGCTGCCAGTTGATATACGTTCATGTCACTGGAATCGATGATCACATCTGCTTGTTCACGAAGTGGAAGTAAAGCCTTTCGCTCTGTTGCGATTCCATCGCTGATTGTTCCATTACCCTGCAATGGATGTGGTCTTCTAACCTGCTCGTAACGCTTGACCAGGGTCGCATCGTTTGCTTCTAGGAAGAGGATTTGTGCGTCTACGTTGCTCTCAAGCAATAGCTTTACGTGAGTACTGAGATCATCAAATAGTTCGCCACCTCTAGCATCAACAACAACAGCAAGTCTTGGTAGTTCCTTGTTTGTTCGAGAAAAAAGCTCCGCCATTGGCTTGATTAACTGCGGTGGCAGGTTATCGACTACGTACCAGTCCAGATCCTCTAACGCTTTACCAACGGTTGAACGACCAGCACCAGACATACCGGTGACTATAAGTAGTTCATAGCTCGTATCGATCAAGGTCGCTCTTTCAGAGAGTTGTTGCTCTTACTCTAGTGCTTTTGCGACACGCCCGAGTTGCAAAAGGTTCAACCTTTGCTAGAGGCTTTCAGTCTGCCCAATGTTGGCAATTATGGATTCGGCCAAGACCTGCCCAATCCCAGCCACTTCGGCTATCTCCTCAAATGTGGCTGCCCTCAAGCGCTTTGCCGAACCAAAGCGTCTAAGCAACGCTGTTACTCGCTTCTCCCCTAGGCCTTCGATGTTTAGAAGCTCTGTCGCAATCGAGGATTTACGCTTCTGCCGTTGAGCTGTGATGGCGAAACGGTGAGCTTCATCTCTAACCCTCTGCAACAAGAAGAGTGCTTCGGTGCCTCTAGGCAGGATGGTTGGGAAAGGGTCATTTGGTAGCCAGATCTCTTCTAGACGCTTAGCTAGACCCACAATGTTGATGTCTGTGATTCCTAGGTCATTCAGGGCTCTTTGAGCGGCATTGACCTGTGGTTGCCCACCGTCAACGATTAGTAGTCCCGGTCGATAGCTGAACTTGTTGCTCGGTTCTTCCTCTGCATTGACCAAATACTTCAGTCTTCTAGTTAGAACCTGGTAGATCGATTCAGTGTCATCGGTGGTCTCCTCGATATTGAACTTACGGTACTGATCCTTCTTTGGAAGACCATCTTCAAAGACGACCATGGAGGCAACTACACCAGTACCACCTAGATGCGAAACGTCAAAACACTCAATGCGAAGAGGCGCAGCAGAGAGGTTCAGATACCTTTGAATATCCCCCAGAGCTTCGGATCTGGCAGTGAAGTCAGCCGTCCTGCGGAGTTTGTATAAACCTAAAGCATGCTTTGCGTTGGTGTGTGCTGTCTCGGCTAAAGCTCGCTTGTCTCCTCTTTGCGGAACTCGAAGATCTACCTTGCTCCCTCTTATCTCTGACAGCCAAGCACCTAGCGCTTCAGAATCCTCTGGCAGAAGCGGAACCAATACTTCTTTAGGAACATCAGATGCGAATGTCGCATCTTTGCCGTAAACATTTTGGAGAAGGTATTCAACTAGTTCAGCAGTAGAGCGCTCGAGTTCTTTATCAACAACCCAGGCACGAACACCACGGATACGTCCACCACGAACTCTGAAGAGCGAGACCGCAGCAGTAAGTTCATCATCAGCAATTCCAAAGAGATCGGCGTCTGTCTGGTCTGTGAAGACCACGGTGCTCTTCTCAAGAACTGTTTCAAGAGCAGTCACGTCATCTCTGAGGCTTGCTGCTAACTCATACTGCTGAGTCTCTGAAGCTTCCATCATTCGGGCTCTAAGAGACTCGATGTGCTCTTCATCGCCATGGTTCATGAAGTCAACAAACTCTTTGCTGATTGCCTTGTGCTCTGCAGGGCTAACTCTAGAGACACATGGTGCAGAACATTTTCCTATGTCAGCAAGTAGACATGGGCGGTTAGTGCTCTTTGCTCTTTGGTAAGTTCCAGAGGGGCAGGAACGAACTGGATAGACCTTGAGCAGAGTATCTAGGGTTTCTCTGATTGCCCAGCTCTGTGTGTATGGGCCGAAATACTTAGCGTTCTTGATTTCCTTGTTGCGAGTTATGAAAGCTCTAGGAATTTCATCACCCATGGTGACTGCTAGGTAAGGATAGCTCTTGTCATCCTTGAAGCGAACGTTAAAAGGTGGATCAAACTCTTTGATCCAGGTGAACTCGAGTTGCAGCGCTTCAAACTCTGTCTTGACGATGGTCCAGCTAACGTCTCTCGCTGTTTGGACCATTCTTCTGGTCTTCTCTTGAAGGGAATCAAGAGGTGCGAAGTATGAACTGAGTCGGGCTCTAAGGTTCTTCGCCTTACCTACGTAGAGGACTCGCCCGTTCTCATCTAAGAAGCGGTAGACACCAGGGTCTGTTGGTATCTCCCCTGTCTTAGGTCGAAAATCGACGTCGTAGGCCATTTACTAACCTAGGATTTCCTTCAGGAATTTACCGGTGTGAGACTTAGCAACTTTCGCAACATCTTCAGGAGTTCCAGCCGCAACTATTTCGCCACCGCCAGATCCGCCTTCAGGGCCAATATCAATAAGCCAGTCAGCACACTTGATTACATCCAGGTTGTGTTCAATAACCACAACTGTGTTGCCCTTTTCGACTAGCCCGTTTAGTACTAGCAGAAGCTTTCTAACATCCCCGAAGTGCAAACCAGTCGTCGGCTCATCAAGAACGTATATGCTTCTGCCATTAGATCTCTTCTGCAGTTCAGTGGCGAGTTTCACTCGTTGTGCTTCACCACCAGAGAGGGTTGTTGCACTCTGTCCCAGGCGGACATAGCCAAGACCTACCTCAACCAAGGTATCTAGATATCTTGAGATTGAATTAATCGCTGCAAAGAACTCAGCTGCCTCAGATATAGGCATCTCAAGAACTTCTGAGATGGTCTTGCCCTTGTATCTAACCTGAAGGGTTTCACGGTTGTATCGTGCACCGTGACAGATCTCACAAGAGACATAAACATCAGGTAGGAAGTTCATCTCAATCTTTAGAGTTCCATCACCACTACAAGCCTCACAGCGTCCACCCTTGACGTTGAATGAGAATCTACCCTGCTGGTAACCGCGAGCCTTAGATTCTGGAGTATCAGCAAACAACTTGCGGATGTTATCGAATACACCGGTGTATGTCGCAGGGTTCGATCTAGGAGTTCTACCAATTGGGTTCTGGTCGACGTGAACAACCTTGTCCAGTTGGTCTAGGCCCTCGACTCGGGTGTGCTTTCCAGCAACACCTTTTGCTCCATTTAGCTTGTTGGCAAGAACTTCATACAAAACATCATTAACCAGTGATGACTTACCAGAACCGCTAACACCGGTAACAGCAGTTAGTGTGCCCAGTGGGAAAGTTGCATCAACGTTCTTGAGATTGTTCTCTCGAGCCCCAACTACCTTGATGACACGTTTAGGGTCAACTTTGCGTCTCTTCTCTGGTGTTGCGATTGACTCACGACCACTAAGGAACGCTCCGGTGATGGACTCCTTGTTGCCAAGGATCGCCTTGTAGTTACCGCTGTGAACTACTTCACCACCGTGAACACCGGCACCTGGACCAATATCCACAAGCCAGTCTGCAGCCTTGATGGTATCTTCGTCGTGCTCAACAACAATCAGAGTGTTACCAAGGTCGCGAAGCTTGATGAGAGTCTCAATTAGCCTGCGGTTATCTCTCTGGTGCAATCCAACACTTGGCTCATCTAGAACATAGAGAACACCGGTAAGACCAGCACCAATCTGAGTGGCTAGACGAATACGCTGAGCTTCTCCACCTGACAGGGTTGCCGCAGCACGTTCAAGACTCAAATACTCAAGACCAACAGCAACCAAGAACTCAAGTCTTGCCTTGATCTCTCTCAGAACCTGAGCCGCAATCTTCTCATCTCGTTTGTCGAGCTTGAGCTTTTCGAAGAATGAGAGGCAGTTTGCTAAGGACATGAAACAAACATCAGCAATCGAAGTGTTTGCAACTTTGACCGCTAGTACTTCAGGGCGAAGTCTTGCGCCCTTACAGTCAGGGCAAGGAGTCTCTCGGAGATACTCGGCCCACCTTGAGCGACCGTAGTCATTCTCAGCTTCTAGGTATTTACGTTCGATGTAGTTGAGGGCACCCTCAAAGCCGGTGGTGTATCTAAGCTCACGCCCGTACTTGTTCTTCCACTTCATCTGAACGTCGAAGTTGTTTCCGTAAAGAACAGCTTCCTGAATCTCATCTGGAAGATCTTTCCAAGCTGTGTCCAGTGAGAAATCCATGTCCTTCGCAAGTCCAGTTAGAAGACGGGTGTAGTAAGTGAATAGACCCTTACCTTGAGTAGACCACGGTCTAATTACTCCACCGCTGATTGATTCTGAGACATCTCCGATGACCAGCTCTCTATCGACAGCCATCTTGGTTCCAAGACCTGAACAGGAAGGGCAAGCACCAAATGGTGCGTTGAAGGAGAAGGTTCTTGGTTCAATTTCAGTAAGAGCAAGAGGGTGCTCATTAGGGCAAGACATCTTCTCGCTAAAGTTTCTAAACCTGCCATCACCCTTCTCATCAATCAGATCAAGTGTGAGTCTTCCGTTAGCAAGCTTCAGTGCTGTTTCAACTGAATCGGTTAGACGCTGCAGAATGTCAGCCTTTGCTACAAGACGGTCAACGACTACAGAGATGTCGTGCTTGAAGGTTTTCTTGAGAGGCTTTGCTTCTGCAAGTTGAATCACTTCCCCATCAACGACTGCTCTTGCGAAACCTTGCGAGATTAGATCGCGGAATAGGTCAGAGAACTCGCCTTTCTTCTGATCGACAATCTGTGCAAGCACCTGGAACTTAGTTCCCGCTGGTAGTTGCATGATCTGGTCCACGATTTGCTGTGTGGTCTGCTTGGTGATTCGTTCACCACAGGTAGCACAGTGAGGGATGCCAATGCGTGCCCAGAGAAGACGCAGATAGTCATGAACCTCAGTGATGGTTCCAACAGTCGAACGAGGGTTACGGTTAGTAGATTTCTGGTCAATTGAAACCGCTGGAGAGAGTCCCTCAATGAAATCAACATCTGGTCTATCTACTTGACCAAGGAACTGTCTGGCATATGCAGACAAGGACTCAACGTATCTACGTTGACCTTCAGCAAAGATTGTGTCAAAGGCCAGAGAAGACTTACCTGAACCGCTCAATCCGGTAAAGACCACCATGGCGTTCTTAGGTATCTCAAGGGTTACGTTCTTTAGGTTATGAACTCTGGCACCCTTGATTACAAGCTTGTCTTTGGTGGGAATTGAAATGGTTGGCATCCCCATAGTTTAACCGACCAGCCTGACTTCCAAGTTCAGGCGCTTAGACCTTGTCTATCTGCCTAATGGTGTATTTGAGCTCGCTGATTTCGTCCCTCAGGCGGGCTGCCAATTCGAACTTCAACTCTGCTGCTGCAGCCTTCATTTGCTCATCAAGCTCTACTACTAGAGCCAATAATTCGTCGTAGCTGGCGTTCTGGTTAGGGCGGGATCTAGAGCCGACCGGCTGCTTCTTGTCCTTGCCACGCTTGTTCTTGCTCTCCTCAACCAACTTGGCGGTATCTTGCTCTTCTCTGAGGATGCTGTCAGTGATATCAGCAATCTTCTTACGAAGTGGTTGAGGATCAACACCCTTCTCCAGGTTGTATGCGACTTGTTTTTCACGTCTACGGTTGGTCTCATCGATGGCTCTAGCCATTGAGTCAGTTATCTTGTCCGCATACATGTGAACCTCGCCACTGACGTTACGAGCGGCACGACCAATGGTCTGAATAAGTGATGTGGTCGAACGAAGGAAGCCTTCCTTGTCAGCATCCAGAATGCTAACTAGGGAAACCTCAGGTAGGTCAAGACCTTCACGCAGTAGGTTGATTCCAACTAACACATCGAAGATTCCTGAACGTAGCTCTCTAAGTAGCTCAACTCTTCTAAGGGTGTCAACATCGCTGTGAAGATATCGAACTCGAACGCCTGCTTCAGTTAGGAAGTCAGTTAGATCCTCAGACATCTTCTTAGTAAGGGTTGTAACCAAAACACGCTCATCTTTAGCAGCACGAACCTTGATCTCTTCTAGTAGGTCGTCAATCTGACCCTTTGAAGGCTTGATGACAATCTTCGGGTCGATAAGTCCAGTAGGTCGAATGATTTGCTCAACCACGCCATCTCCCACACCAAGCTCATACTTGCCAGGTGTTGCAGAAAGGTAAACAGTCTGCCCAACTCTGTCTAGGAACTCAGTCCACTTAAGTGGTCGGTTGTCCATTGCTGATGGAAGTCTGAATCCATGCTCGACAAGGGTTCTCTTTCTTGAAGAGTCTCCTTCATACATCGCACCAATTTGAGGAACAGTTACGTGAGACTCATCGATAACAGTCAGGAAGTCTTCTGGGAAATAATCGAGTAGACAGGAAGGGGAAGAACCAGGTTCACGTCCATCTAAATGCCTTGAATAGTTCTCAATACCTGAACAGAAACCAAGTTCTCTAATCATCTCTAGATCAAATGTGGTTCTCATCTTGATGCGCTGAGCTTCTAGAAGCTTGCCTTGGATCTCAAACTCTTTGACTCTAGCCACCATCTCTTCTTCAATAGCTTCTAGAGCAACTCCCATACGTTCTGGTGAGGTGACATAGTAACTAGCTGGGAAAACGGAGATGGTGTCGATAGATCTAATAACTTCACCAGTGAGCGGATGCAATTGGTAAATGTTCTCAATCTCATCACCGAATAGTTCCAGACGGATAGCCAATTCGTCATACACCGGAATGATCTCAATGGTGTCTCCCTTGACTCGGAAGTTACCTCTTGAGAAGTCATAGTCATTTCTCTGATACTGCATGGCTACGAACTCACGAATAAGTTCGTCACGGTCAATGTTTTGACCTTTGTGGAGAGGAATTGACATGTCTAGGTATTCGCTTGGAGCTCCTAGACCATAAATACAGGAGACGGTGCTCACCACAACTACATCTCTTCGGCTCAAAAGGCTCATCGTTGCCGAGTATCTAAGTCGCTCAACTTCCTCGTTGATGGACGAGTCCTTCTCGATAAAAGTGTCGGTCTGAGGAACGTATGCTTCAGGCTGGTAGTAGTCGTAGTAGCTGACGAAGTATTCAACTGCGTTATTAGGTAGCAACTCTCTAAACTCATTTACTAGCTGAGCGGCCAGTGTTTTGTTATGGGCTAGGACAAGTGTTGGTCTTTGAAGGTTTTCAATCAGCCAAGCTGTTGTTGCAGATTTACCAGTACCGGTGGCACCCAGAAGAACTACGTCCTTCTCTCCCGCGCGAATTCTCTGGCTAAGCTCTTCAATTGCTTGTGGCTGATCTCCAGAAGGTGTGTACTCGCTTATTACTTCAAATGGAGCAAAGGTTCTTGTTGGACCCTTCACTTCTTAGCCTCATTAGCCGTCAGGAACTTCTCGTAGAGCGCGTCTGCATCTCTAAGTAGCAAAAAGATGTCCTGATTTGAATTGAGAATGTGGTCTGCTCGAGCTGCTCGTTCGATTGGCGTTGCCTGATTAGCAATGCGAACTTTGGCTTCTTGAATTGAGTATCCACGAGATTCAACTAGGCGATTGATTCTCTCAACCTCCGGTGCTTCAACGGTAACGACAGTGTCAAAGCCAAGATCTACATTTGCCTCAACTAGAAGTGGAACTGTGTAAACGACGACTGCATCAGTAGGTGCAGCTTTGAGAAGTTCCTGAGTTCTAGTCCGAACTAATGGGTGAACGATTGCCTCAAGCTTTTCGAGCTCTGGCTTTGAATTGAAAACAATGTTTCCCAGAGCTTTCCGATCTAGAGCGCCGGTTGAATCTAATACGCCAGTTCCGAATGCTTCGATAACTTGCTGCTCACCTGGGGTTCCCTGAGCGATTACTTCTCTAGCTAACACATCGGCGTCAATCTCAATTGCGCCACGGCTAACCCAGTGTTTAGCAACAGTTGATTTACCTGCTGCTATTCCTCCGGTTAGTCCTACTAAATACACGTGATAAGCCTAACTATTAAATAGAGAGGGGACTGAGATTACTCTCAGTCCCCTATCTAGGTTTAGAACTATTCTGCTTCGTTCAACTTGTCGCGTAGCGCACTTAGTGACTCGTCAGCTGAAAGAGTACCCGCTGATGCAGTTACACCCTCTGATGAAGATGAAGTGGCGCTTGCGGCATCTTCTGGCTTAGCGTCTGGAAGTGAAGCCTCTAGCTCGTGGAAAGCTTTAACCTGCTTCTTGTGCTCTTCCCAACGTGCCTGAGCCTCTGAGTATTCCTTCTCCCACTTAGCCTTAGCTTCTTCGAAGCCCGGCTTCCATTCGCTGGTAGCAGCATCGAAGCCCTCAGGGTACTTGTAGTTACCCTGGTCGTCGAAGTCAGTTGCCAAGCCGTATAGAGCTGGGTTGAAGTCGGCGCTCTCAGGGTTTACTTCTTCAGTAGCCTGCTTTAGCGATAGTGAAATACGACGACGGTCTAGGTCGATGTCGATCACCTTGACGAATACGTCCTGGTTCACGGTAACAACCTGGCTTGCTAGGTCGATGTGCTTCGCTGAAAGCTCACTGATGTGAACTAGACCCTCGATACCATCAGCAACACGTACGAATGCACCGAATGGAACAATCTTGGTTACCTTACCTGGAGCGTACTGACCGATAGCGTGAGTTCTTGCGAATACCTGCCATGGGTCTTCCTGAGTTGACTTCAATGAAAGTGAAACGCGCTCGCGCTCTGAATCAACTTCAAGAACCTCAACGGTAACTTCCTGGCCGATTTCAACAACTTCTGAAGCGTGCTCGATGTGCTTCCATGAAAGCTCACTTACGTGAACTAGACCGTCAACGCCACCTAGGTCAATGAATGCACCGAAGTTCACGATAGATGAAACAACACCGGTACGGATCTGACCCTTAGCAAGATCTGCAAGGAAGGTTGTGCGGTTAGCTGACTGTGACTCTTCAAGAAGTGCACGACGTGAAAGGACAACGTTGTTGCGGTTCTTGTCTAGTTCAAGAATCTTTGCATCGATGGTCTGACCTAGGTATGGAGTTAGGTCACGAACACGACGAAGTTCGATAAGAGATGCTGGAAGGAATCCACGTAGACCGATGTCAACGATTAGACCACCCTTAACAACTTCGATGACCAAACCTTGGACAACGTCATCGGTTTCCTTGATCTTCTCAACGTCGCCCCATGCGCGCTCGTACTGTGCACGCTTCTTGGAAAGAATTAGGCGGCCTTCTTTGTCTTCCTTCTGAAGAACAAGCGCCTCGATGGTGTCACCAACAGTGACGATGTCACTTGGGTCTGCATCGTGGCGAATTGAAAGTTCGCGTGAAGGGATAACACCTTCAGTTTTGTAACCGACGTCTAGTAATACTTCGTCGCGATCAATCTTTACAACGATTCCCTGAATAAGGTCACCATCGTTGAATGATTTTAGAGTTAGTTCGATTGCTGCTAATAGTTCTTCTGCTGAGCCAATGTCATTGATTGCTACTTGTGCAGGAGCTTTTGGGGTACTTGTCATGGAGAAAATATCTCGATCTTGTTTTTACTCGGGCCAAACTAAGACGCTTCTGCTTTAGACGTAGGCAATCCCAGGTTGAACATGGATAGGATTTTGGACCAGAAACTGGACCTTGGCTAGTCTAATGCCTACTAAAGACCTGAAACAACAGCAATTAGAGACTCTAGGACAGCTTCTTCACTGAGCCCTGAGACCTCAATCGTGATCTCTTCCCCATGTTTGATACCAAGGCTCAGAATCCCCAAAATGCTGTTACCGAGCACCTTTTTACCAGATCTATTGGTGATATGAACCAGGTGGCCACTGGCAGCCACTGCTTTTACGAATTCAGCAGCCGGTCTAGCGTGGAGACCGACCTCAGTCATCACCTTAACCACTGCCTTAGCCATTAGTGGGCTGCCTCTCCCCAACTCTTGCCAACACCAACATTCACCTCAAGTGGGACATCCAGCTTGCTGGCTGAGGTCATCTCCTTGATAACGATGTCCTTGACCTGCTCAAGCTCACCCTTGGCGACCTCTAGCACCAATTCGTCATGCACCTGAAGCAAGATACGGCTTTTAACACCAGCAGTTACCAGTGCCTTATCGACGTTGATCATTGCCAGTTTCATGATGTCAGCGGCAGTTCCCTGGATTGGTGCGTTTAGAGCGGCTCTTCTGGCATTCTCTTTCAAAGCGAATATCTTGCTGTTCAGATCATCGAATGGACGTCTACGACCATAGGTTGTCTTTGTGAAACCATCAAGCTTTGCCTCATCAACTACTTGAGCAAGATATCTCTTTACTCCACCGAAACGCTCGAAGTAATCAGCCATGAGCTGCTTAGCATCAGCATTTGAGATTCTCAGCTGTTTAGCTAATCCATACTCGCTTAGACCGTATACCAAGCCGTATGACATTGCCTTGACCTTAGATCTCATCGCCGAGGTGACTTCCTCAGGTTTCACTCCATAGATTCTTGAACCTACGAATCTGTGCAGGTCTTCACCGCTCTTGAAAGCTTCGATAAGGCCAGCATCGCCTGAAAGGTGGGCAAGGATTCTCATTTCAATCTGTGAGTAGTCAGCTGTCAGGATTTGGTCGTAACCCTTACCAACAACGAAAGAGTCTCTAATCTTTCGGCCACGCTCGCTTCGGATCGGAATGTTCTGCAGGTTTGGGTTCTCTGAAGATAGACGTCCGGTTGAAGTTCCAGTCTGCACGTAGCTGGTGTGAATACGTCCATCGTCTGAAACTGACTTGATGATGGTTTCAACTATCTGTCTAATCTTGGTTAGCTCTCGGTGCTGGAGAAGTTTTTCTAAGAATGGATGAGCAGTTTGCTCGAACAGTGTTGTAAGTGCTTCAGCATTGGTTGAGAAACCAGTCTTGACCTTGCTGGTTCCCGTCATCCCTAAATCTTCAAAAAGAACTGTTTGCAGTTGCTTAGGAGAGGCGAGATTAATCTCTTTACCGATGATCTTGTAGCAGTCAGCAGCAATCTGTGAGATCTCAGCATCGAGCTCTTGAATCATCTTGTCTAGGGTCTTCACATCCAGTGTGATTCCAGAGGTTTCCATACGAGCCAAAGTGTGACTGCTTGGTAGTTCAATGTCTTTATAAACAACAGTCTGCTTCGACTCAGTCAACCTTCTGCCAACAGCTTCATTCAACTGGAATAGGTACCAGGCCAGTTCAGAAGCAGTCGGCAGACTCTCAGCAATTTCATCTGTTGCTGCAGCTAGTGAAACTCCTAGATACTCCTCTACAAGGGATTCAATCTCATAACCCTTACGTAGTGGGTTATCGATGTATGAACCAAGCAGTGGATCATCAATTACTCCAGATAGAGAATCACCAATTTCGATAAGTGATCTCTCTGCGTTCTTTGAATCAAACACTATCTTCGGGCTCTCAGAAGATAGGTATTCCAGAAGTGCTTTGTCGGATGTGGTGACTGTTCCGCGCTTATCTTTGGTCGCAAAGCCAACCTCGAGTAGTGAGCGTGAACCCTCCTCTTCAAATCTCAAGAAGACAGCTACTGGTTCTTTGCTCTTCAGAATCGCTTTCAAATCCAAGGAGTTATCTTTAGAGAGTTCTAGCGTCTCCTGCTTGACCAGAACTACTTCTTCAACAGGGCTGTCGTCAACGACAACTGTTCTTGTTCCTGTTGTTCCTCGTGCTTTTACGACACGTTCAAGAAGTGATCTGAAGTGAAGTTTGGCAAATGTCTCGCGGACTTTGTCTTCCTCGACTGGCTTTAGGGTAAAGGCGTCAAAGGTGTATCCGATATCTAAATCTCTAACAAGGTGATTGAGTCTTCTGTTTCTAACAGCTAAGCCTTGGTGTTCTCTAAGGCTCTCTCCCACTTTGCCTGGGATGTCATGTGCTGCCTTTAAAACTCCATCTAGATTTCCGTATTGAACTAGCCACTTAGCAGCAGTCTTAGGCCCAACTCCAGGAACACCTGGCAAGTTATCTGATGTTTCTCCGACAAGCGCTGCGAGGTCTGGATACTGCTTGGCGTGAATTCCATATTTTTCAACAACAGCTTCATTAGTCATGCGGTTTAGATTCATCACACCTTTGACTGGATAAAGGATTGTCACATCATCTTGAATTAGCTGGAAGGTATCTCTATCCCCCGAAACAATGAGTACTCGGTAACCAGCTGCCGCTCCCTGATCGGCAAGAGATGCGATGATGTCATCAGCTTCATAGTTCACCTTGGTGAGAGTCACGACGCCCATGGCTTCAAGTGCTTCAACCAGTAACTCTGTTTGCCCATTGAACTCAGGAGGTGTCTCTCCTCTGGTGCCCTTGTATTCCGGGTACTCATCTGTTCTAAAAGATGATCTTGAGAGATCGAATGCAACTGCCAAGTGTGTTGGCTTCTCATTCTGCAGGATGTTCAACATCATCGAAATAAAGCCGTGCACCGCATTTGTGTGCTGCCCACTTGGGATTCTGAAAGAGTCAGGGCTTAGAGCATAGAAAGCTCGAAATGCCAATGAGTGACCGTCAATTAGTAGAAGGGTAGGCTTGGACATGTCCTAAGCCTAACTGGGACAACGCCCAACGATAGTGAAGCAACAGCTAAGGAATAGACATGGCAGAACACACATCAGACGAGATTATGGCTTGGATTAAAGAGCGTGGACTAGGTGAACTTGCTGAGAAGATGGGCATCGAAATCCTTGAGCTAACCCCTACCTACGGTGTTGCAACCATGCCTGCCGAAGGCAACCGTCAGCCACTGGGAATTGTTCACGGAGGTGCCTATGTTGTTCTTGCTGAGACCTTAGGAAGTATGTGTGCCACTCTGGCTGCCGGGGTTGGCCGTCACGCAGTTGGTATTGAGATCAATGCCTCACACACTAAGAGCGCTAAAGGTGGAGTGGTTACCGCAACTGCACGTGCAGTCAACGTTGGTAGAAACTTAGCAACACATGAGATTGCAGTTGACGATGAAGAAGGCAATCGCCTATCAACAATTCGTATTACTAACTTCCTAAGAGATAACCGAAGCTAATCTGTTTTATCGGCTAATTGTTCAATGACAGTTAGAGCGACCTGCTTCATACTCAAGCGTCGATCCATTGAAGCCTTCTGAATCCACCTGAAAGCCTCTGGTTCATTCAACTTCATCTTCTCGGTTAGTAGACCTTTGGCTCTATCAACGAGCTTTCTAATCTCTAGCTTCTCTTGAGCCTCTTCAATCGCTTGATCGGCATCTTTCATCCGGTTTTGAAGGCTAAGCGCAATTCTCAGAGCAGGAAGTAAATTACTTGGATTGAAAGGTTTAACTACGTAACTGTAGACACCTGCAGCGCTTGCTCTATCGACTAGATCAGGTGAGCTGAAGGCTGTTAGTAAAACTACTGGGATCTTGAGTTCAGCCATTGCCTCAGCAGCCTGAAGTCCGTCAGTACCTGGCATCTTGATGTCGGTTAGCAGTAGGTCTGGCTTTAGTTCGATAGCGAGTTCAACTGCTCTTGCGCCATCCCCTGCTTGACCAACGACATCGAAGCCACCCTCGGTCAGGGTCTCAACAATGTCCAGCCGAATGATTGCTTCGTCTTCGGCAACGACAACCCTAGGTCTAGCCTCAGCGTTAGTCTCCATAGCAATACACTAGCGGGGCATTAAGAGTATTCGAGGATGGTTTAGAATTAGAAACACTGGCCGAAGTGGCGAAATGGCAGACGCGGAGCACTCAAAATGCTTTGCCGCAAGGCGTGTGGGTTCGACTCCCACCTTCGGCACCAAGTAAAAAACCCCCGAATCATCGGGGGTTTTTCTACTATTTGGCGAAAGCCGGAGCTGCTCCGTTGATTGCATCGCCAACTCTGTGAACTCTTAGTGAGTTCGTTGAGCCTGGGATGCCTGGAGGTGTTCCAGCTACAACAACTACTTCATCACCGATTTTGGCGATGTTCTTACCTAGCAAGATCTCATCAACCTGGTGCATCATGTCATCGGTGTGCTTGACCTGTTCTACAAGGTGAACGTTTGAACCCCAGACCATAGAGAGTTTTCTTTGGGTCTCTTCGCTAGGCGTGAAAGCGATGGTTGGGATTTCGTGACGTAGGCGAGAAACTCTTCTCAGTGAATCTCCGCTCTCTGTGAAGACACAAATGAACTTAGAACCAAGAAGTTCAGCAATCTCCGCTGCAGCTAGTGTTACAGCTCCACCGTGGGTGTGTGGCTTAGTGCCAAGAGGTGGGATACGGCTTAGACCGTTCTCCTCTGTTGACTTGATGATGCTTGCCATTGCTGAAACAGTTTCAACCGGGAACCCACCAACAGATGTTTCACCTGAAAGCATTAGACAGTCAGCGCCATCTAGGACAGCGTTAGCTACGTCGCTTGCTTCTGCTCTAGTTGGACGAGAAGCCGTAATCATTGACTCAAGCATTTGAGTTGCTACGATGACCGGCTTTGCCCAGCGACGAGAAAGTTCAATTGCACGCTTCTGAACTAGAGGAACCTGCCAGAACGGGAGCTCAACACCTAGATCCCCTCGAGCAACCATAACTGCATCAAATGCATCGATGATCTCCTCTAGGGCTTCCACAGCCTGAGGCTTTTCAATCTTTGCAATGACCGGAAGGAACTTCCCTTCTTCTTTCATGATCTCGTGAACACGAACAATGTCCGATGCGTTACGAACGAATGAAAGAGCGATCATGTCAACACCGAGGCGGATACCCCAGCGCAGATCTTCTTCATCCTTCTCGCTAAGTGCAGGAACGTTTACTGCAACACCTGGAAGGTTAATACCCTTGTTGTTGCTTACTTGACCAGGAACTTCGACAATTGCTGTAACGGTGGTGTCATCGACTGCAGTGGCACGAAGGCCAACCTTGCCATCATCAATTAGAAGAATGTCGCCAACATTAACATCGCCTGGCAAACCCTTGTGTGTGGTTGAACAGATGTTGATATCACCCTGAATGTCTTCGATGGTGATCTTGAAGGTTGCACCCTTCTCCAACATGACCGGACCATCTGCAAATCTACCTAGACGGATCTTTGGACCCTGTAGGTCAACAAAAATACCCACTGGCTTACCGAGATCAGCTGCAACCTTGCGAACTGTCTGATAGATGCCCTCGTGAACTTCGTGACTTCCGTGACTGAGGTTCATGCGAGCAACGTCAACACCTGCTTCGATGATGGCTTTGATTGAATCGTAGGTTGAAACTGCTGGACCTAGGGTCGCGACGATTTTTGCGCGTCTCATGTTTTTCCTTTTGTGTGTTTACTTTTATTAGCCTACCGATTGGTTAGGCGTGAATTCCTTTATCTGATGCTTTTACAGGTGCTGGTAGTGAAGTTGTTCCTTCTAGATACTTATCAATAGCTGATGCCGCTGCACGGCCTTCAGCAATGGCCCACACAATTAGCGACTGACCACGCCCAGCATCTCCTGCAACAAAGACTCCGTCGATGTTGGTTGAGTAGTCATCTGCTCTACCGAGGTTGCTCTTCGCATCTCGCTCTAGCTGAGTTTCACCAACCTGAACATCACCTTCTGGACCAGTGAAGCCAAGGGCAATTAGCACTAGATCTGCAGGGATTACCTGCTCAGTTCCAGGCTTAGGTCTTCTGGCTCCATCAACAAATTCTGTTTCAGCAACTTCGATGCCTGTTACTTGACCGTTCTCCTCTAGGAATCTAACTGTGTTAGCCAGGTACTTACGCTCACCGAATTCTTCGTGGGCACTAGCAACTTCAAACAGGTTAGGGAAGGTAGGCCATGGCTGCTCGGCTCTACGTTCAGCTGGTGGCTGTGCACCGATTGCGAGTGTTGTCACAGACAGCGCTCCTTGACGGGTTGCAGTTCCTAGACAGTCTGCTCCGGTATCTCCACCACCGAGTATTACGACGTGCTTACCAGCGGCCGAAATCTGGCCCTCGACACTGTCCCCTGCGACAACTCGGTTGGCCTGGGTTAGATAATCCATCGCGAAATGTATTCCGTTGCTCTCGCGTCCAGGAAGTTGAATATCCCTAGGCTTTGATGCACCGGTGGCGATGAGAACCGCTTCGTAGCGCTTTAGTAGGTCTTCCCAACTCATGTCGGTTCCGATTGAAACACCTGGTCTAAACCTGGTTCCTTCGGCTTCCATTTGCTCAAGTCTGCGGTCAAGGTGATACTTTTCCATCTTGAAATCAGGAATACCGTAGCGAAGTAGTCCACCGATGCGATCATCACGTTCATACACAGCAACAGTGTGACCTGCTCTTGTTAGCTGCTGAGCTGCTGCTAGACCTGCTGGACCGGAACCTACAATCGCAACAGTCTTTCCAGTCATCCGCTCTGGAGCATGAGCCTGAACCCAACCTCTATCAAACGCTTGATCAATGATTGATGCTTCGATCTGCTTGATTGTGACAGCAGGTTGATTGATGCCTAGAACACAAGAACTCTCACAAGGCGCAGGACAAAGCTTTCCAGTAAATTCAGGGAAGTTGTTGGTTGCGTGCAGTCTCTCGACTGCACCCTTGCCATCTTGACGCCAAGTTAGGTCGTTCCACTCAGGTATTAGGTTTCCTAGTGGACAACCGTGGTGACAGAAAGCAATTCCACAGTCCATACATCTACTGGCCTGAGACTTTAGAACTCCCTGGTCGAAAGGTTCGTAAACCTCTTTCCAGTCCTTGATGCGCACTTCGATTTCGCGACGCTTAGCAGTTTCTCTATCGGTTACTTTGAGGAACCCTCTTGGATCAGCCACGAGCATTCACCTCCAGAATTCGGTTCCACACGACAGCTGAGTCTAGGTCCTCGCCTGCTGCAACAGCAGTTGCTTGAATCTCCAGGACCTTTGCATAGTCTCTAGGCATAATCTTTGTGAACTGAGCAACCTCTGCATCGAAAGATTCAAGTAGTCGCTGAGCTAACTTTGAACCAGTTTCTACCTGGTGCTTTTCAAGAAGAGATTTGACTGTGTTCTTATCCGCATCGCTAAGTTCAAGAAGGTCAACTTCACCGTCGAGTAGGGCTGATGAGTTGATTAGGTCAGCACGTAGCTTGTATACATAGGCAACACCACCAGACATACCGGCAGCAATGTTTCTTCCAGTGCGACCAAGAATCAAAGCAGTTCCACCGGTCATATATTCAAGAGCGTGATCACCAACACCTTCAACAACAGCAGTTGCACCAGAGTTTCTAACCAAGAAACGCTCTCCCACCATTCCGCTGATGAACAATTCACCACTGGTTGCACCGTAACCAATTACGTTTCCAGCAATAACGTTCTGCTCTGCTGGGAAAACAGATAGCGGGTTAGGTCTGACCACTATGGTTCCACCAGAAAGACCCTTACCGACATAGTCGTTTGAGTCTCCAGAAAGTGTCAGCTTGATTCCCTTAGGAATGAAAGCTCCGAATGATTGACCAGCAGAGCCTGAAACTCTAATGTCGATGGTTCCTGCTGGAAGCCCCTCAGCTGCATATCTCTTGGTAACTTCATTACCCAACATTGTTCCAACTGCCTGAGCCACGTTACTGATCGGTAGCTCAATAACCACAGACTGAGCGTCTTCGAGAGCCTTTGTACTCAACTCAATCAACTTGTGGTCGAAGTGTTTCTCTAGTTCGTGATCCTGCAGAGTGAATCTACGCAGAGGACCAGAGCTAGGCGCTGGAGCAGAAAGGATTGGAGTTAGGTCTAGACCATCAGCCTTCCAGTGGTCAATGGCACGGTTTGCATCAAGTAATTCACTGTGACCGATTGCCTCATCTAGAGATCTGAAACCAAGAGTAGCAAGATACTCGCGAACCTCTTCGGCTAAGAACATGAAGAAGTTGATGACGTGCTGAGCTTGACCAGTGAAACGTTCACGAAGTACCGGGTTCTGAGTAGCAACACCAACTGGGCAGGTGTCCAAATGGCAAACACGCATCATGACACAGCCTGAAACAACAAGCGGTGCTGTTGCAAAACCAAATTCCTCTGCACCTAGTAGAGCGGCGATTAATACGTCTCGTCCCGTCTTCATCTGACCGTCAACCTGAACTGACACTCGATCACGCAAACCGTTGACCATCAGTGTCTGCTGAGTTTCAGCAAGACCTAGTTCCCAAGGAGTTCCAGCGTGTTTGAGAGAATTCAAAGGTGATGCACCAGTTCCACCATCGTGACCAGAAACAAGAATCACATCAGCTTTGGCCTTGGCAACTCCGGCTGCGACAGTTCCAATGCCAACCTGGCTTACCAACTTCACGTGCACACGTGCCTTCTGGTTTGCTCTCTTTAGATCGAAGATCAACTGCTTTAGGTCTTCGATTGAGTAGATGTCGTGGTGAGGTGGTGGTGAAATCAAACCAACACCAGGAGTTGAGTGACGAGTTGCAGCAATCCACGGGTAAACCTTGTTAGGAGGTAGCTGACCGCCTTCACCAGGCTTTGCGCCCTGAGCCATCTTGATCTGGATGTCATCAGCGTGAGTCAAATACATGCTGGTAACACCAAAGCGTCCAGAAGCTACCTGCTTGATAGCGCTTCTACGAGCTGGGTCTAGGAGACGCTCGATGTTCTCGCCACCTTCACCGGTGTTTGATTTTGCGCCGATCTGGTTCATCGCGATAGCTAGAACTTCGTGAGCCTCAGGAGAAATAGATCCGTACGACATTGCACCGGTTGAGAATCTCTTCACAATCTCTGTTGCTGGCTCAACTTCGTTGAGAGCAACTGCTGGTCTCACACCTTCACGAAGGCTGAATAGACCGCGAAGAGTCATTAGACGCTCAGTTTGGTCATCAATGAGTTTTGTGTATTCGCGGAATATCTCGAAACTCTTGGTCTTAGTTGAGTGCTGAAGCTTGAAGATAGTCTCAGGGTTGAAGAGGTGTGGAGGGCCTTCTCTACGCCACTGGTATTCGCCACCAACTTCTAGTTCTTCGTGAGGTCTTGTTGCACGTTCAACCGGGTACGCACTTGAGTGTCTACGCTGAACTTCTTCAGCAATAACTGAAAGACCAATACCGCCTAGCTGGCTTGTAGTGCCTGTGAAATATGCATCAACAAACTCTTGAGAGAGACCAATTGCTTCGAAACACTGCGCACCTGAGTATGAAGAAACCGTGGAGATACCCATCTTCGACATGATCTTCAAGACACCCTTACCGAGAGCCTTAATTAGGTTCTTAGTTGCCTTCTCGACAGTTACACCTTGGATAGCACCGTTACGAACCATAAGCTCAACTGTTTCCATCGCAAGGTATGGGTTGATTGCAGCAGCACCATAACCAATTAGTGCGGCAACGTGGTGAACTTCACGCACATCTCCAGCTTCAACAACAAGTCCAACACGAGTTCTGTTTCCAGCTCTAATCAGGTGGTGGTGAACTGCAGAGGTTAGAAGAAGGCTAGGGATTGGAGCGAGTTCACGGTTACTGTCTCTATCAGAGACAACAACGTATCTAGCTCCAGCTGCAACAGCTTCATCTAGCTCAGCACAAATCTCTTGAAGGCGTTCAGCAAGTGCTTCTTCCCCATCGTCGACACGGTAAACACCCTTAACAATGTGAGACTTACCGATACCAGAATCTTCGCTGTATTTGATCTTTGCGATTTCATCGTTTGAGATAACAGGGAAATCAAGAATAACCATGCGAGCGTGCTCAGGAGTTGCTGTCAAGAGGTTCTGCTCTGGACCAATACCAACGCTTAGAGATGTGACAATCTCTTCGCGAATGGAGTCAAGCGGTGGGTTTGTTACCTGAGCAAACTGCTGAACAAAGTAATCGAACAGCAAACGCGGTCTGTCGCTCAGCGCAGCGATTGGAGTGTCAGAACCCATAGCACCTAGAGGTTCAGTTCCACCCTTAGCCATCGGTGCTAGCAAAATGCGGAGCTCTTCCTCGGTATAACCGAAGGTGCGCTGTCTCCTGCTGACTGAGTTCTTTGTGTATGCAACGTGCTCACGGTCAGGAAGATCTTTAAGGTTGATGCGGTTATCCGCAAGCCACTGGCCCCAAGGCTCTGCTGCAGCAATTTCAGCCTTGATCTCTTCATCGTCAATCAAGCGACCGGTGACAGTATCTGCCAAGAACATACGTCCTGGCTGCAGTCTTCCCTTACGAACAATTCTTGAAGGGTCAATGTCAACAACGCCGATTTCAGATGCCAAGATAACCAGGCCATCTTCCGTGACGATGTATCGTCCTGGTCGAAGTCCGTTTCTGTCTAGCGTTGCACCGACTAGTGAACCGTCTGTGAAGATAACTGCTGCCGGGCCATCCCAAGGTTCCATCAACATCGAGTGATACTCGTAGAAATCTCTCAGCTGTGGGTTTATATCTGATTGCTTTTCCCAAGCTTCTGGAATCATCATCATCATTGCGTGCGGCAGTGATCTACCTGAAAGAACAAGTAGCTCAAGAACCTCATCAAACGATGCAGAGTCGCTAGCTCCTGAAGTCAGAATCGGCTTTAGTGATTCAAGTTCACCTAGAAGTTCTGACTCCAATCGCGCTTCTCTAGCGCGCATCCAGTTTCGGTTTCCCTTAACCGTGTTGATCTCTCCGTTGTGAGCAATCATCCTAAACGGGTGAGCCAGTGGCCAAGAAGGGAATGTGTTTGTTGAGAAGCGCGAGTGAACTAGAGCAAGCGTTGATTCAAAACTCTCATCTGAAAGATCTGGAAAGAATGGCTCTAGTTGAAGGGTGGTAACCATTCCTTTATAGACAAGAGTCTGTGAAGAAAGTGACGGGTGGTAAACCCCAAGTTGACGCTCAGACTGCTTACGAACTCTAAACAACGCACGCTCCAATGTCTTCGAGTCTTCGAACTCTCCGCTTAGGAATACCTGAAGAATCTGTGGCAGCGAAGCTTTTGCGAGATCTCCTAGTACCTCAGGGTTTACTGGAACAACTCTTGAACCTAGAAGGTTTAGGTTCTCAGCCTTAGCAAGCGAATCAAGGGAAGCAAGGAATGATCTAGAGTCGGCGTCCTGTTCTAGGAAAACTAAGCCAGCACCGTAGGTACCCTTTGCAGGAAGCTCAAAGTCAACTACTGAGCGAAGGAAGCGGTCAGGGATCTGGGTGATGATTCCAGCTCCGTCACCAGTTCCAGCGTCAGAACCAACAGCTCCGCGGTGCTCTAGGTTTCTTAGGGCATCAAGAGCTGTGTCGATGATGTCGTGGCCTGGAGTTCCCCTGAGTGTGGCAACCATTGCCAGACCACATGCGTCTTTGTCACGGCTTGGGTCATATAGACCCGACGCTCCAGGAGCGGTGTTGAACCGCTCGAAAGGCGACAGACCGGACATGCCGAACTCCATTCAAAATTAGAAATAAACGGGGACGACAGTGGCCCTAGATGAATATTGAGAACCTATTTAGTTGGGTTCTCAGACTCTACCAATTCTACCTCAGACTCGTCGGAAGTGGCAGGTTCGGTGTCCTTGACTTCATTTCGAGGTCCACGACCAGGAAGGTACCCGGTGGTCTCAACACCTGAGTGCTTAGAGTTCTGGTACACCAGAATAGCTAGCCCCACTAGGAACCCTAGGATTGCTGACCATTGGTTGGTTCTAAGCCCGAGAATAACTTCGCTTGGGTCTAGGCGCATGCCTTCAATGAAGAATCGTCCGGCAGAGTACCAGATTAGGTAAAGCCCGAACATACGGCCCCAACGGAGGTTGAATCTAGCCTCTAGAAGAAGCAGGACTGCAATGCCCAGAAGTGACCAGAGAGACTCGTATAGGAAAGTTGGGTGGAACAGGATGCCTTCAGGCAAGCCAATTGGGTAAGCCTGATTAGCATAAGGAACCTCTAGTCCCCAAGGTAGATCGGTAGGTTCACCGAAGAGTTCAACGTTGAAGTAGTTACCCCATCGACCGAGTGCCTGAGCGGCCAGTAGCCCTGGAACCAAGGCATCTGCAAAGCTAAGGAACTTGATTCCAGCTGAAGGGATCAGAACTTTATTACCAGCCTTGATATCTACCTGAGCACCGATGTAAGCACCCAATGCTCCAAAGATTAGAGCTCCGTAGATTGCAAGCCCACCTTCCCAAAGCTTGAACATCGATGTCCAGTCTTTGTCTGGTTCAAAGTAATCGTTGGCGTGGGTGAATACGTGGAACAGTCTTCCACCGATGATTCCAAATGGAACAGCCCAGATTGCAATGTCAATTGCAGCTCCGGCTTCCATGCCACGAGCTTTCATTCGACCGGCAGTAACAATGGTTGCAACAACAATTCCAGCAAGGATGAACAGTGCGTAGTAGTGCACTGTCACTGTTCCTAGAGTGAATGAGCTGATGGTTGGTGAAGGAATCGAACTTAGAAGGTTCATGAACTACTTTCCTGACTTTAGTGAATTAACAGATTCGGTGAGTTCTGCGACTCCGCCGTTTTTATAAGCCTTGATAAAAAGTGATCCGACGATAGCGCCGTCAGCGTAGGAATTAACTTCAGCAACCTGATCGGCAGTCGAAATTCCGATACCAACACAAACAGGGGTGTCACTTCCAGATGCTTTCACACCAGACACGACATCTCTAGCCTTACGGTCTAGGTCTTCTCTAGCTCCGGTGATTCCCATTGTGGAAACAGCGTAAACGAAACCTCTACTCAAAGAAGCACTGTTGGCAAGACGCTCTTGAGATGAAGAAGGTGTTGCTAGAAATACTCGGTCTAGATCTAACTCATCCGAAATCTTAAGCCAGTCAGCAGCTTCGTCAGGAATCAGGTCAGGAGTAATGAGTCCTGCTCCCCCTGCTTCCTTCAAATCTCTAGCGAATCTTTCAACTCCGTATTGCATGATTGGGTTCCAGTAACTCATTACCAGAACAGGAGTATCAACTGAGTCAGTGATTCTCTTTAGAGTTGGGAAAAGGTCCTTCAACTTAAAGCCGTTTGCCAGCGCTTCTTCAGTTGCCTCTTGAATAACTAAACCATCCATCACTGGATCAGAATATGGAACACCAAGTTCTAATACATCAACACCAGATTCACACATTGCAACACATGCTTCAACCGAGTCATCTATTGTTGGGTAACCAGCTGGGAAGTAACCAACAAGAGCTGGTTGATCTTTGCTGTCTAAATCTCTTAGGACATCTTCTGTCTTGCTCATTTACGCTCCCAGGAATCCAAAATACTTGCCGACGGTTTCCATGTCCTTATCGCCACGACCACTGAGGTTTAACAAGATTGTTGAACCAGCAGGAAGACTCTTACCGTGTTCGATTACACCAGCGAGAGCGTGTGCTGTCTCGATTGCAGGAATGATTCCTTCAGTCTGGCTTAGTGCTTTCAATGCCTGCATAGCCTGATCATCAGTGATAGCGAAATACTCTGCCCTCTTGATGTCCTTCAACCATGCGTGCTCTGGTCCGACACCTGGGTAGTCAAGACCTGCTGAGATTGAGTGTGACTCAACTGTTTGACCATCTTCATCCTGAAGCATGTAACTCTTTGCCCCGTGCAGAACACCGACTTTACCCATCGACAAAGTTGCTGCGTGTCTAGGAGTGTTAATTCCCTCTCCTGCTGCTTCGAATCCCCACAGCCTCACACTTGGGTCATCCAAGAACGCGTGGAATAGTCCGATTGCATTTGAACCTCCACCGACACATGCTGCTAAGACATCTGGAAGGAATCCGTAGTCGTTTAGCATCTGTGCTCTTGATTCCACGCCAATGATTGAGTGGAAGTCCCTAACGATTGTTGGGAAGGGGTGAGGTCCCGCAACAGTACCAAGGAGATAGTGAGTGTGATCAACGTTGGTAACCCAATCGCGGAGAGCCTCGTTGATTGCATCTTTCAGAGTTCTAGAACCTGTCGTAACTGGAATAACTTCTGCACCGAGCAGTCGCATACGAGCAACGTTCAAAGCTTGACGCTGAGTGTCAACTTCACCCATGTATACGACGCAATCGAGACCAAAGAGTGCTGCTGCTGTTGCTGATGCAACACCGTGCTGGCCAGCACCGGTTTCCGCAATGATTCTCTTCTTACCCATTCGCTTAGCAAGCAGTGCTTGACCAATTACGTTATTGATCTTGTGAGAACCAGTGTGATTGAGATCTTCACGCTTTAGGAAGACTCTGATATCTCCGGCTAAAGCTGCAAACTTAGGAACCTCAGTAATGATTGATGGTCTGCCAACGTAGCTGTGGTTGAGTTCAGCTAGCTCTGCAGCAAAAAGTGGATCTGCTTTTGCTTGTTGGTAGGTTGCGTCTAATTCATCGAGAGCGGCAATCAAGGATTCGGGCACGAACCTGCCACCATACTCACCAAAGTATGGTCCATCCTGGGCTCTGAGATTCGTTGGGTTGTTCATGCTCTAAAGTCTAATCTTTGGAACTAGGGCTATTTCCCCAAGTAACTTAGCTGGGTCGCCTGTGACTAGAGCTTCACCGATAAGAACACAATCAGCTCCAGCAACTGCGTAGTCCTTCACATCCTGGACGTTTCTAACCGCGGACTCAGCGACAGCGATGCTGTTTCGAGGCAGCATGTCAACAAGTTCAGCAAATAGCCCTCTGTCGGTTTCAAATGTCGCTAGGTCTCTAGCGTTTACACCAATCAGTTCAGCGCCGGCATCGAAAGCTCTCTTTACCTCTTCAGCGTTGTGAGTCTCAACAAAAGGGGTCATTCCGAAGGACTCGATGAATCTGAATAGAGACTGCATCTGTGACTGTTCTAGCCCAGCGACGATCAGCAGGACTATATCTGCGCCATAAGCTCTTGCTTCCAGGATCTGACGCTCTGTTGCAATGAAGTCTTTTCGAAGCAGTGGCACTGATACTGCGTTACGGACTGCTGCCAGGTCTTCAAGGCTCCCTTTGAACTTACGCTCTTCGGTTAGGACGCTAATGGCTGCTGCTCCTGCGTCCTCATAAACTTTCGCCAATGCAGCCGGGTCAGGAATGGATGCTAGATCGCCTTTAGATGGGCTTGCTCGCTTTAGTTCAGCGATAACTCTGATGTCGTTGCCATAGCTAAGGAAGGCTTTAGCGTCAAGAGCTGGGCTCTGTTTCGAAACCATTGAATCTAATTGAGCGTTAGAGACAAGTTCTGTTCTTGATTCGGCGTCAGCAATCGCTCCGGCAAACAGCTCTTCTAGCATCAAGTGAGTGTTATTTCTTACCAGCTACGCCGTAACCAAGCTTGGCTAGTAATGGGCCAACAAAGAAAGATATGAAGGTAACAATGGTTCCAACAATGGTGATTGTGTTCTCTGGAAGGCAGACACCCAAAGTCAGAAGCGTCACTCCTAAAATCGCGACAATAACTGCGCTCCAAGCCGCTGTTGAGTGTCCGTGTCCTTGATCATTGCTGTCGTGAGCCAATTTGGTACCTTTCGTCCTAATAATCTTAACAAGTAAAAATGCTTTGCTAGTTGGGCTAGCCGAAAAGCTGATTAGCCTTCTTGATTGCCGCAATTACAGCACCCATCTTGTGCACAGTTTCTTCATATTCGAGCTGTGGGACTGAGTCCAGGACAATTCCGGCACCTGCCTGAACATGGGCTGTTCCCCCACGCATGAACGCAGTTCTAATACAGATAGCCAAGTCAGCATTCCCACCAAAATCAAGGTAACCAACTACCCCACCGAAAACTCCACGGTTGTATTGCTCCAGGTCGTCAATGATCTCCAAAGCTCTTGGCTTCGGTGCTCCAGATAAAGTCCCAGCAGGGAATGTGGCCTTGAACACATCAAGTGGGGTGTTACCTTCTCCAAGACTTCCCTCAACGGTTGAGACCAAGTGCATGATGTGGCTGAAGCGCTCAATCTTCATAAACTCTGTGACCTCGATTGAATCCGGCTTACAAACCTTCAATAGGTCGTTACGGGCAAGGTCGACCAACATTAAATGCTCTGCCCGCTCTTTAGCGTCCGCCTTCAATGACTCTTCGTGAGCAAGATCAGAAGCTGAGTCTTCACCTCTAGGCCTTGACCCTGCTATCGGGTGCATCACAACATGTTCGTTATTCACCTTTACAAGTGCTTCAGGAGAGGAGCCAACAATCGCGTAATCGCCATCGCTATCTTGGAAGTTCAGTAAATACATGTAAGGACTTGGATTCAGAGAACGAAGAACCTTATAGACATCAATGGGTCTAGCATTTAGCTCAATCTCGAACCTTTGAGAAAGAACAACCTGGAATACATCTCCAGCAACGACGTGCTCTTTAGCTTTCTCAACCATCGCAATAAAGTCACTGTTACTGATCAGGTGTTTGATGTCAGTATTTGCTGCACCATCCTCTGCTGAAATAGCAGGCTGGTTTGCAACGCTAATTTGAGCGAGCATGTCGTTAATGCGCTCCTGTGCCAATGAGTACTCAGAAGCTAAGTCGGTGTTCTCAGAGCAGTAGATGTTTGAAACGAGAAGAAGGTTGCTTGTTTTGTGATCGACAACGACAAGATCACGAACTAATTCCAAATGCACGACAGGGCTGTTGTATGTCTTTGGTGGAGCAACTTTCAACTTCTCAAGAGCACGAATGATGTCCCAAGCGAAGAAACCTACTAGTCCTGAAGATAGTGGAGGTAGGTCAGCGATTGAAGCGCTCTTCCAAGAAGTTTGAATCTGGTCGATAGCTTCTAAAGAATCTTTTGCTAGCTGCTCACCAGTAGGTAATACATGTTCGAGATTTGAAATTTCTAACTGTCCAGCTGCTTGCCTAAGGGACGCTCTCGAGTTCACACCAATGAAACTGAAGCGGGACCAGACACCCTGCTCTGCCGATTCCAAAAGAAACGTTCCTGACTTACCCTTAGCAAGTTTCTCGTATAGGCCAACAGGTGTTTCATCACCAGCGAAGACTGTTCGAATTAGTGGAACAACTGCACCAGTCCGAGCGTGCGCTTTGAACTCTTCTAAGCTGAGGTTAAATGTCTCGGACATGATTCAATTATCCCCATCGTCAAAGCATGAGTCCGAACCGGTGTGACAAGTAGGTCCCACTGGTGCTGCGCTTACCAGGATGGCATCTGAGTCACAATCAAGTGCCAGAGAAACTAAGTTCAGGAAGTTACCGCTGGTAGCGCCCTTCACCCAAATTTCGTTTCTGGATCTGGACCAGAAGGTTACCTTGCCGGTGGCTATGGTTAGCTCCAGAGAATCTTTGGACATGTATCCGAGCATCAAAACTTTGAGTGACTGGCTGTCTTGAACGATGGCTGGAACTAGCCCGTTCGTATCGAACTTCACTGATGCAATGTCGATCACAGTCTCACCTCGATGTTCTGGCTCTCTAAGTACTTTTTCACTTCAAGGATAGAAAGTTCACCGTTGTGGAATACAGATGCTGCTAATACCGCTGAGGCCCCAGCTCTCTCAGCGTCGGCAAAGTGTTCCACGGTTCCAGCCCCGCCACTGGCAATCAGGGGAAGACTCGAAATGTCGCGAATTGCTTTAATTAGTTCGAGGTCGAAGCCAGACTTCGTTCCATCTGAATCCATGCTGTTCAGTAAAAGCTCTCCTATTCCGCGGTGCTGATTCTCTTCAATCCACTGCAGTGCATCGATTCCAGTTTCTTTAGAGCCACCATGAGTTGTGATGGTGTAGCCGGATTTCGTTGCGGCGTTGCTCTTGATATCCAAGGACACAACAAGAACCTGGTCACCGTAGCGGTTTCCGATTTCGTCCAAGAGCTCTGGTGAACTAATAGCGGCAGTTCCAACGCTAACCTTGTCTGCTCCAGCGCTAAGGAGAGTTTGAACATCCTGAAGAGTTCTAATTCCTCCACCGACTGTTAGTGGAATGAAAACTGAATCCGCAGTTCTTGAAACAACATCAAGGATTGTTGATCTATCTTCGACACTGGCAGTAACGTCCAAGAAAGTAATCTCATCAGCTCCTGCTTCGAAGTATCGGCTTGCTAGTTCAACTGGATCTCCGACAGTTTGAAGGTCTTGAAATTTAACGCCCTTAACTACCTTGCCTGCGTTGACATCCAAGCAAGGGATAACTCTGAGGGCCAAAGACATAATTAGATCCTGGCTGCGTGAATTGCTGACACAAGAATAGCTCTTGCACCTAGTTCGTACAGCGCATCCATCTTCTCGTTAGTCTCGCTTCGCTTAACCAGCGCTCTGACAGCTAACCATTCTGAATCTTTGGTTGGAGATATTGTTGGAGATTCAATTCCAGGAGTTACCTTGGATGCTTCTTCAATAAGTGATGCTGGGCAGTCGTAATCAAAGATTACGTATTCTCGAGCAACAATCACACCGTTGATTCTTCTAAGTAGTGAAGAAGCTGAATCGATGCTTGAAGCGTTGGCAATTAGGTATGCAGATGATTCAAGAATTACTGGACCGAAAATCTCTAAGCCCGCTTGTCTCAGGGTATTGCCACTTGAAACAACATCTGCAACCAGATCAGCTACCCCTAGACTCACTGCAGTCTCTACTGCTCCATCGAGTTTGACGATAGTCGCAGAGATACTTTCCTTATCAAAGAAGTTTTTTAGAAGTTCAGGGTAAGAAGTCGCAACGCGCTTTCCATTCACATCAGAGAGTTGCTTGAACTTACCTGCTTCTCCAGCAAGGCGAAAAGTTGAATTACCGAAGTTTAGATCAGCAACTTTGACCGCGTTTGAACCGCTGTCTGCGAGGAGGTCTAGTCCGGTTAGTCCAAGATCAAGAGCACCGGTGCCTACATAGGTTGCGATATCTCTCGGCCTAAGGTAGAAGAACTCGATGTTGTTAGCTGAGTCGAGAACACGTAGTGTCTTGCTGTCCTTGCGAACGGCATAACCAGCCTCCTCAAGCATCTGAACAGCAAATTCGCTCAGTATTCCCTTATTGGGAACTGCGACTTTTAGCATTTTCGACATTTAGTACTTCTTTTCTAAATCAGCGATGGTTATCCCCTTGGCAACCATAAGAACTTGTAGGTGGTAAATGAGTTGGCTTATTTCAAGACTCAGGTCGTCTTTGCTCTGGAATTCTGCAGCCATCCAGACTTCAGCAGCCTCTTCAACTACTTTCTTACCGATTTCATGAACCCCTTTTGAGACCAACTTGGCAGTGTTTGATGTGGCAGGGTCAGCGCTAGCTTTCGCTGTTATCTCGGTAAAGAGCTCTTCGAAGGTTTTCATTAAGCCATTTTACCGAGAATTCCGGCTAGTTGGTTAGTGAGCGCTCTCAACAGCTAGGGTTCTGAGCCTTGAGATCATTTCGTTTCTGTCAGGAGCCCCAAATACGGAACTTCCAGCAACGAAGGTATCGGCCCCAGCGGTAGCAACCTGGACGATGTTCTCAGCACTTATGCCCCCGTCAACCTGGATCCAAGTTGCCAACCCACGTTCGGCAAGCAAACTCTTTAGTTCGGCAATCTTCTCAAGGCTTGAAGGCATAAAGCTCTGGCCGCCAAAACCAGGTTCAACTGACATAACCAACACTTGGTCAAGATTCTCAAGGTAAGGAAGTAATGCTGTGACTGGAGTCCCTGGCTTTAAAGCAACTCCAACGCGTGAGCCTTCGGCTTTGATTTTAGGAATCAGAGTACCCAAATCCGCACATGCCTCAAAGTGGACAGTCACTGAGAATACGCCTAGCGCAGCATACTTCGGAGCCCAAAGGTCTGGGTTCTCAATCATCAGATGAACATCTAGAGGCAGGCTCGTGATTTCCTGCATTCGCTTTACAACAGGCAATCCGAAAGTCATGTTAGGAACAAAGTGTCCATCCATAACATCTACATGGATGCCGTCAGCGCTCGATATTGAAGCGAACTCTGCTTCTAGGTTCGCAAAATCAGCACTAAGGATGCTCGGTTGAATACGCATAGTACAAGCCTAACTAATCTGTCCTATTTGGTGATCAGGGCCATAAACATGCAGTCTGTGCCATCTCGGTGGGTATAAAGTTGCACAGTCTTCCTATTCGTTGGCAAAGTGCCTTGCATGAACTTCTCATTCATGACGGATGTCAGATCCTGTACCTGAACCCCAAGGTTCTTTACTGCTTTAGTAATCACTGCAGTTGTCTCTGACAAATGTGGTGAACATGTAACATAAAGAAGTTGACCACCAGGCTTCAGTGCTTTGTATGCGCTCTCTAATAGCTCATACTGCAACTCAACAAGTTGCTTCAGGTCTTCCGCGCTCTTCCTCCAACGTGCTTCTGGTCTTCTACGCAGAGCTCCAAGCCCCGTACAGGGAGCATCAAGCAGTATTCGGTCAAAGTGGTTTGGATGGCTGTCACCAAAGGATCTTCCATCTAACACAGTCTTTTCGACATCAGAGAATGGTGCGAGAGCGTTAGCCACTAGCTTGGCTCTGTGTTCTTGAACCTCGTTGGCAACTAGGTGAGCACCGCTTTGTTCTGCAAGAGCTGCCAATAGCGCTGCTTTACCTCCAGGACCAGCACACATGTCTAACCACTGCTCATTCTTTGTCACTGGTTTGGCTTCAACTAAAGCAAGTGCAGGCAGTTGGGAACCCTCGTCTTGAACACGAACTGAACCACGCCTGACTTCTTCTAGATCACCTGGATTACCCGATTCGATTGAGAAACCATAAGGGCTGAAGTTTGTTGGAAAGCCACCATCGGCGACATAGTCGTCCCTTTTGCTTAGCCCAGGAAGAGCGACGAGTGTTACATGAGCTGGTTTGTTATTAGCTTCGAGAAGCTCCTCAATGGAACCTTCAATACCGTCGCTCTTCAAACTTTGTTGAAGTGCTCTGACTATCCATTCGGGGTGGCTATTTCTCAGTGAGAGCATTGCTGTATTTGACTTCTCGTCACGAGATACTAGCTCAAGCCAACTATTGAAATCCTTCTCGGAAATTCTTCGAAGAACACCGTTTGCAAAGCCGACAACCTTCTCCCCACAAACCTGACGAATTAAATTTACGGTCTCATTGATTGCAGCATGTGCAGGAACGCGCATCTGAAGTAATTGGTGAGCTCCTAGACGAATAGCGTTTAGAAGCGTCGTCTCGATATCTTTAACTGGGCGAGACGAAACCTTGTCGATGATTGAGTCGTAGGTTTGAGTCCACCGAATGGTGGAGAACGCTAGCTCTTGAGCGAAAGCGCTATCCCTAGGCTCTAATCGAGCCTGTTCTAGTAGTTGAGGCATCACCAAGTTTGCATAAGCACCATCAACTGAGACTTTGGTTAGAAGCTCAAGTGCAACGCTCCTCGAGCTAATCGCTACTCTCAAGTGAGCCTCTCTGAGAATCTGTTGCCGTTGAACCAATCTCGTGCAGGCATTGCTCGTTTTGAGCTCGGCTGAACCTCGATTAGTTCCAGTATTGAGTCTTGACCACAGACTGCAAAAACTTTGCCTTCAACCGAAAACAGTGAGCCAGGAGAAGCGCTAGCACTACTAGAAACTAAAGAAGCCGATCTGTTTTCAACTGCGCTGAGAACCCTGAGTACTTCATCACCAACCATGCACCATGCCATCGGTTCGGGATTCATTCCTCGAACAATGTTTTCAAGCGTGCTAGCAGGCTGATCGAAATCCAAACGAGCTTCTTCTCGAGTTGGCTTTGGGGCTGAACTTGAGTCTCCACGTTGTTCGTGAAGTTCGAACGTTCCAGAGTAAAGCTGAGGAAGGGCCTCGCTCAGTAGAGATTTAGACAACTCGGCCAACCTTGCAAGCAGCTCCCCCGAGGATTCATTGAACCCGATTGATGTGCTCAGTGAAGAGAGAACAGGTCCGGTGTCCATCCCCGCATCAAGCTTGAATATCGATACTCCCGTTTCTTTATCGCCATTTAGTAGGGCGCGTTGAACCGGAGCAGCCCCACGATACTTAGGAAGAAGACTGAAATGGATGTTGAACCAGCCATTTGGAACTGCTTCAAGCACCTGCTGATTCAAAATTGAGCCATATGCGACTACAATGGCAAGATCAATATTGGATGAAGCTATTTGTGAAAGAGTCCCGTCATCGACTCGGTTGGCTTTGATAATAGGCAAGCCGAATTCTTCAGCTTTCATGGCAGTTGCGGATGGAGTGAGAATTCTCTTTCTACCGACTAAAGAGTCTGTGCGAGTGAGAACGCAGGCGATCTCGTGCCCAGATTTCACAAGCCATTCAAGAATGGAGGCTGAAACCTCAGGAGTTCCTGCAAATAGAATTCTCACCCGAACTCCTTCCTTGGCTAGATTACTTTGTTATCGTCCATGTTCACGAAGAACACTCGCTGCCCAGGTTTCCTCTTCTTGCTAGCTCGAGATAATTCGGCAGTGATTCTCACTACCTTCTCTGCGGTTTCAGAACCTGTCGCTATCGCATAGGTGTAGGCGATGTTGGTTGCATTCTCACTGATGAGCCTTGCTTCAGGCAGCTCGATCTGCAATCTTTCCCTAAGGTCTGAGAGATCATTCTTGTTGGCAGATGAGATGTTTAGTGTTCTGGAAGCTGGAGGAAGTCCAATATCCATCCGCTCGACTGCGTCTTCTCGAACGATTTCCATGAAGTTCGAACTTCTCAATTGATCAGCTAATCGCCCAGTTATTCCTACGTAAATTGCTAGACCTGTTCTTGAGCATTTAGCCAAAGCATTTGCCCACTTTGAGCAGGCATTCTCCAACGCTCTCAAGCGTGGCAAACCCACCATGTTTAGCGAATCGGCGAAGACAATTAACTCGTAGCCTTCCTCAACCCAAGGTTCAGCTCCAGGTGTCGCGATAACTAGAATGCCCTTTCGTTCAATATTGGTCACTCGCTCCGCGCCAGATGAGTGTAGAACAGTTGCATTCGGGAAACTTCTAGACAGATGGTCAGTAAGGGCCTTGCTGCCAACCGAAATAGGTCGGTAGCTTGAACCGCCGCATGAGCACAGTGTGCTGTATGACTGCTTGCAACTTCGGCAACGGGCTGTTTTAGTTGGATCGATCCAAAGAGCTGTCTGGCATGTGCTGCAACGACGTATTTCCTTGCATTTGAGGCAGGCGATAGCTGAAGCGTAGCCAAGGTTTGCTACCTGAATCAAGACTGGCTTGTTGTCAGAGAGAGTTCTTGAAATGAGAGCGAAGGTTTCTTCATCTAGTCTCTCCGCGCTCTCTGAAATTCTCACAGGAGGGGTTTGGAGTTGGGTCTCTTGGTGGTTGAGGTAACCGATTTCAATTAGTCGAGCAACTTCAGCGCTCGGGGAATGGGAAGCAAAAACAATGTCGCAGTGTTCGAGTTCGGATCTTGAAAGCGCTACATCTCTGGTATTCCAATAAGGCGAACTCTGCTCAATGTGAGAATCGTCACCATCATCCCAAACCAGAATCGCTCCAAGATTTGCGGATGGGGCGAATATTGCTCCCCTTGTTCCATAGGTAATAAGCGGAACACCTGAAGTTGCTCTGAGGTGCGCAACCCACCTTTGAGTGAGCGAGTCTTCGCTACTTATACGCACTGCTTTCTCTGCTAGTCCAGATGAGTGAATAGCTCTCTCAAGTACTTCTATGTCACGGAAGTCCGGAACAACGACGAGAACTCCTTCGCCTTTGGAAACATGCTCGGCGGCCTTTTTGGCAAAGAGCGTTGACCAGTGAATTTCCTGATCAACATCGAGGAGTCCTGGCAAAACGAAACTTCGAGAGACTTGACTTGATTGTGCAGGATTGACGGTTTTTGAAGCAGAGTAAGCAAAGTTCTTCTCGGCTCGAACTGATCGCTTTGGTACAGCTGTTGAGAGGAGCTCACCTACTAGACCTGCTTGGCGTTTCGCTATCGCTTTGCAAAGCTCGTATTGCTCTGGAGTAATTATCTGATGAGATGACTCGACGCTCGAGAGAGATGCAAGTTCCGAACCAAACTCGGACTCGTTTTTGATTCCTACTACGTACCCGGTCTTCGTAGTCTTCGATTTCCCAAATAGAACGGAAACCAACGACCCAAATTGGATTGAGGCTTCTAGGTCCGTAGGAATGAAGTAATCAAATTCTTTATCAAGTTGCGGAAGTGGTGAAGCGAAGACTACTGAGGCTACTCTCATGGCTACAGCCCGACAGCTGATCTCAAATCTTCAACGCGATCAGTTCTTTCCCATGTGAAATCAGGAAGCTCTCTTCCAAAGTGGCCATACGCAGCTGTCTTACCGTAGATAGGTCTTAAGAGATCAAGTGCTTCGATAATTGCTGAAGGACGCAGGTCGAAAACCTCGGAAATAGCTTTCTCAATTAGTTTCGGGTCAACTGTTTCAGTGCCAAAGGTCTCTATGTAAACAGCTAGAGGTCGAGCTCTACCAATAGCGTAGGAAACTTGAATCTCTGCTTTGTCTGCTAGTCCGGCAGCAACTAAGTTCTTAGCAACCCATCTAGTGGCGTACGCAGCAGAGCGATCGACCTTAGACGGATCTTTACCACTGAAAGCACCCCCACCATGTCTGCTGTATCCACCGTAAGTATCGACAATGATCTTGCGGCCAGTTAGACCAGCATCTCCTTGAGGTCCGCCAATAACGAATAGGGATGTCGGGTTCACGAGGATCTCTGTATCCCCTAGTTCATATCCGTAAGACTGAAGCACAGGTTCAACCACGAACTCTGTGACGGCTTGCTTGATGTCTGCGTGGCTAATGCCAGGGTTGTGCTGAGTGCTTATCACGATTGTCTTGACGCTCTTCGCAACACCATTCTCATATCCAATAGTTGCTTGAGTTTTTCCATCTGGTCTAAGGAAATCAATGACTCCTTGATGTCTTACCTGGGCTAATCTTTCAGCAAGTGCATGTGAGAGTTTGATAGGTAGTGGCATTAATTCCGGAGTTTCATTACATGCAAACCCGAACATCAACCCCTGGTCTCCTGCGCCTTGTTCGTCGTGTGATGTGCCAGTTGAATCAGTTCTAGCCTCTAGAGATTTATCTACACCCATTGCGATATCTGGTGACTGCTTACCGATTGAAACGGAAACACCACAAGAGTTGCCATCAAAACCGATCTCAGAGGAGTTGTATCCAATCTCCAGAAGCTTGTTTCGTACGATGTCCGGGATCTCGGCGTAGCCTTCGGTTGTAATCTCTCCAGCAACGTGCACCAAACCTGTGGTAACCAAGGTCTCCACAGCAACTCTAGAGTGCTTGTCCTGCGAAAGCAGGTCGTCAAGAATTGCGTCACTAATCTGGTCACAGATCTTGTCTGGGTGACCTTCGGTGACGGATTCTGAGGTGAAGTATCTAAAGTCGTTCATAGGGTTGTAAGTATATCTCTGCGGTCTGACAATCGGCTCAAAGTCTTGTTACTGTGACTCAAGCATTGGCTTGATGAAATCTATCACTGCACTGGCCACAGCGGCTTTGGTGCCCGAGGCCGCTAGTTGCTCGTGGTTTGAGACGATCAGCACTGAGTTATCTTCAGCATCAAATACAGCTCCATTTGAAACATCGTTAGCAACAACAACGTCAATTTTCTTCGAGGTGAGCTTCTTTAGTGCCGCCTCTTCAAGAGTTGTAGCTTCGTAAGCAGCTGCATGCGCTGCGAAGCCAACTAGAACTGTTGTTCTGTTTGGACCAAGAAGGTGAGCTAGATTCGCCAGAATGTCTGGGTTAGCAACGAGGTGTAGGTCCAGTTCCGATTGAGTGGCTCTATGCAACTTACCTTGATTGACTTCTTCAACTCGGAAGTCACCAATTGCTGCTGGCATTAGTACAGCGTTGCAGTTGACCGCTAGTTCATCCACGAGCATCTCAACTTCTAATGCTGTATGAGCAACGTGCACCTCTGGGAATGAACTCAGGTCCTGCTCGAGATTGACTGCTACTAGAGATACCTTGCCACCACGATTCTGGATCTCTTTCGCAAGGGCAATACCTTGCTTACCAGAGGAACGATTTCCAATGAAGCGTACTGAATCGATTGGCTCTCTTGTGCCGCCAACTACCACTAGGAATGAAGAGCCTTCAAGCTCATGTGTCGGCAAGCTGAGCGATTGACTAACGATGTCTTCTGTTTCCGCCAAACGCCCAACACCAGAATCAATTCCTGTAAGTCTTCCAACACCAGGTTCCACGATCACTACTCCGCGGTCTATTAGTGTTTCAATGTTTTGCTTCGTTGCTGGGTGCTCCCACATTTCGGTGTGCATTGCTGGAGCTAGAACCACTCTCGCTTTGGTGGCAAGTAAAACGTTCGTCAGAAGGTCATCGGCAATACCCGCTGCGTATCTTGCTATGAAACTTGCCGTTGCAGGTGCAACAACAATTAGATCAACATCTTGAGCTAGTGCAATGTGCTTAACGCTGTCAACATCTGAGAAGAGGTCTGGATCTATTGCATTGTGAGAGATTGCTTCTAGTGTGGTTGCGCCAATAAATCGAAGAGCATTTTGGGTGGGCAATACACGAACGTCGTGTCCAAGTTCGGTGAATGCTCGGATTACCGCTGGCGACTTGTATGCAGCGATTCCGCCTGTAATGCCAACGATAATTCGCAAGCTAAGGCTTCTTACTAGTTAGTTGAATCTTCAGCTGTGATAGAGCCAGCAACGATCTCACGCATAGCAATTGAAAGTGGCTTGTCATCAACAGCAGCGTCAACTAGAGGGCCAACGTTTGTGAAAAGTGAACCCTCGTGAAGAGCTGAGTAGTAATCGTTGATCTGACGAGCGCGCTTAGCAGCGAAAATTACCAACCCATACTTAGATGAGTGCTTAGCCATAAGCGCATCAATAGATGGAGAAACGATACCTTCAAGTTTTTCGGACATAAGTTAGTTGCTTTCAGTTGATTATTGGGGTGAGAATCCAGTCTGGATTACGAAGCCTGCATTAAGTCTAAGACCTCTTGGCCGCATTGCGCTACCTCATGGTTGATAACTACGTGGTCAAACTCTCCCTGAGCAGCCATTTCCTGCTCTGCTGTTAGCAATCTGATGGCTATTTGCTCAGGGCTCTCAGTCCCCCTGGTAGCCAATCTTCGCTCTAATTCCTTCCAGTTTGGAGGTGCAATGAAGATTAGGTTTGCCGTTGGCATGCTCTGCCTAATTTGGCGAGCTCCTTGGAGGTCAATCTCTAGAATTACCTGTTTACCGCTCTCCAAAGCAGCTTCAACGGGTTCTCTAGGAGTTCCATAACGGTTCTGACCATGAACCACCGCATGTTCAAGAAGCTCACCATTTCTAATCATCTGGTCGAATTCCTCATTAGAGACAAAATAATAGCTTTCACCGTGGATTTCACCTGGTCTCGGTTCTCTCGTTGTTGCTGAGACGGATACCTGAATGTTCGGGTCTTGGGCAAGAAGCCATCGAACGACAGTACCCTTCCCAACAGCAGTTGGACCAGCGATAACAGTCAATCTATTCACAGTTATAGCCTAAG
>Ga0209444_10000104_pt1 | contig 43816 bp, 61 predicted proteins | sample LauGreFaBDMM15DN_2_FD_188215 | JGI IMG/M metagenome (GOLD analysis project Ga0209444, IMG submission 188215) | Freshwater lake microbial communities from Lake Michigan, USA - Fa13.BD.MM15.DN (SPAdes) (version 2) | ecosystem: Environmental > Aquatic > Freshwater > Lake | place: Lake Michigan... | reverse complement strand
GACGTACACATGGCAAGTAACGGTCCATATCCTTCTTAAGAGAATCATAGAGTTCTCCTTTTACATCACCCTTCATTGAAGAGAAAACATGAATCGCAATTGACTTCTCCACCTGGCTCATCTTAAGATCATTAATCTTATCCCAAGCTACTGGGAACCAGTAGTGTTTTTGAACCATAGTAACATCCTTATCATCCATCCAGATCTTATAGGGGTTCGCAGGAATCCAGTACTTCTTTGCAGGATAAATATCTATTAACCAATCACGATACTTCTTCAAGGCCTTGTGTTTCGGCTCAGCCATTATTACAGAATTAGCAAGAATCTTATAACCTTGGTTTGTAAACCCTATAACAACTTTCTTATCCCAGAATTCTATGGGATTTCTCAGCCAGAAAACATCCATGTCGCTATAGATTCCACCTTCCTCGTATAAGATTTCGCAACGGACAATGTCAGAAATATGGGCAACTCTTTTTGCTTCTCCCTTATACTCTATTTGTTCGTTAGCATCAAAGGCGATTCCCTTGACATTCTTATCAAAAGTTCTATAACGTATTTCTACACCTGGAATTGGCTTTATTGTCTTATCGTCAGTATGTAAAACAATCTTACATGTAGTATTAAGAACAGCAGTTTTAATAGCAAAAATGTGTTCTTCTGTCGGGTGCTGCCCAGCATAGATCCAAATGAAATGTATAACTCTGGGAATCATTTACTTATAGGTATTATTATTTAGTTGCTGATAATACAGCCCTTGTGTAGATTAGGCTGATCAAGCCAGCACTTAACGGTATAACTAATCTTCTGAGTTGAGCCGCCTGAATATACTACACCAAGATTTGCCATAGCTTCGCGAATAGCTTGCTTCGTAGATGGACCATTCTCATGGAGGAATCGTACAATGGCAGTAATCTGGTGCTTTCCCTCGCGTTTCCGATTATGCTCTCTAGTAATAATTTGGTAAGCATCTTCTGATGCTGTATACAATCTCTCACGGATAACATGAGCCACAGGAGGAACTTCCTGAGCCTCCTCGGCATGTTCCTGAGTCTCCTCAACCTCCTGCGTCTCCTCAGCCTCCTCAGCCTCTTCAAGCTCCTGAACCTGAACCTCCTGAACCTCTACAGGTACCTTATGAGATGGCTGAGAAACCTTAGAAAGGCTGACAATTGTGATAACGAAGGTGGCAAGAGACACAGCAAAGGTTGCCGTAGACAAGATAAATGTGGCTACGCACAAATTAATCATATCCTTCTCTTCAAACTGCTTGAGAATATCCTCAATATAACTCATTGTATTTTCGTGCGTGGGACTTTTAGTGGAGCCCCTTGAAAATTCAATTTTTACGGGGCTCCAAAAAAATTGGTGCCACTTTTATCTCCTACCGTCGATAAAATTGAAACCGCACACGTCCCTTTTACACAGTCCCTTCAAAAATGGCAACCATCTGGCTTCACAAGGCAACTGGCTGCGATTTCCTCGTCTCCTTTGATAAGAAGGTAGATGCCCTGGAATTCTGTACAAAGATCTTCGACAAGGCCTTCGCCGTGAATGGCGAGGAGGCCCATTACTCTCTTGAGGAGATGGGTGTAGATGGTATTCTTATGACCAACCAAGAGATTCCCACTGCCGGCATCTTTATCGGCCAAGTTACAAATCTCCAGGCAATCATTCTCCCTAACTGCGTGCCCCAGCAGATGAAGGAGGGTCACACTCACTATGACAATATCGCATACGTCTGGCCTGATGACGCACTTGCCATGGTATTTGAGAAGGAGCCTTCCCAGTTCTATGGATTCCCTTCTGGATTCCAGATGCTTGACCGTGAGGAACCCTACAACTTCACCAAGCATATTCCTAGTAAGTACGAGCTTGACGAGGAGCTCGCAGACTATATGATGATTGTGTAAAATGCGTTAGTTTAAAGATTTATATGTCTGTGTAAAAGTATAATGCCTAAGTTCTTGATATACTCTATGTTTACCGTATACGGAACTCCTGCCGAATGGAAGATGGCGAACAGTGTTATCATTGATTCAGCCGAGTCAGAAGAGGAAGCAAAAGAGAAGATTCGTGTATATGAGGAGAAATCTAACGCCTGTGCCGTGAGTCGTGGTCATTCTTCTTACAGATACCTACCGAACCAAAACTAAATATATAGTATAACCTTAGAATGTCTAACCTGAGTTATAACGAAAAATATAATATTATGACAAACCGTGTCATTTTTGCTGATTATATAGCTCGCAAAGAACTAAACGCACAAGGAAATCCCCTTGCACTTAATATGGGGCAACCGAATAATGAGGCGTCTATCTTCACGGCAATTCGTGAAGGTCAAGTACATACTACAGGGGATGAATTAGCAGCTTATCTACACCAAGCCGCCCTTTCTGGACCACCCAGTGTACCCGACCCTCCTACGAACTTATGTGTTATACCAGGCGATTCCGAACTTACTATTCTTTTTATTCCTGGATTCAATGGAAACCTTCCAATCACAGAGTATAAATACTCTACCGATGGCACAACGTATATATCTCTTGGTAGTACTATTGATGTTGTCAATAGTGTTACAATTACAGGGTTGACGAACGGAACAATTTACACAGTGTATCTGAAGGCAGTGAATTCTAAGGGTTCCAGTGCCGCATCATCCCCCGTAACAGCAGCACCTATACCTGGCAGCTTTAACCCCAGTAATATATCTGGTATTAATCTTTGGTTAGACGCCCAAGTGGTAAATAATGTTATCTTGACAGATGGACGTGTGACAGGATGGAATGACAGTGCTGTATCTAATAACTTCACCGCGAATGCGACTGGAATTATTAACTACCCTACGCCTGGAATAAATAGTCGTCCATCTCTTGAATTCGCAACTGCCATTCCAACAGCAACATATCTTCAGAATGCAAGTCTCAATTTATCACCAGCTAATCAACTTTCTCTATTTATGGTAGTATCTCAAACTGCTACTGGAGCTGGTAACTCTGAGCTCTTTTATACAAGAAATGATTTTACGTTTTTTGACTTATTCAATAATACGAACTCTATAGGTAATCTTAGTTTGAATGCGAGAAGTGCCACACAAGAGAACACTGGTTCTAATATAGTAAATTCAACGAATAATATAATAAGCGTTGTTCTTGATACGAGTGGGTCTATATTCTTGAATGGTTCTGGTACAAATGTGGCTTCTACACCATTCCCAGGGAATTCCTTGAATGCTTCTTTTCGTTGGGCCATTTCAGGAGGAGCCTTTAAGGGTTACATAGGTGAAGTTATCACATATCCTTCTGTATTAGTACTCGCATCGCGTCAGAAAGTAGAAGGATACTTGGCGTGGAAGTGGGGTATTCAAGGCTCATTGCCCGTTGGACACCCGTATAAGGATGCACCGCCAGAGGCAGATTAGAGTTTAAAAGGGCTTGGTTTAAAAAATGATTCACTGAGACATTCTATTAGAAAGTCCCATGAACGTAGCTAAACTTTCAGCTATTGCAAATCGCCTCCTCGATCTTGCAGCACAGGTTGAATCTGGAACAACCTATATCGGATCTGATACTCTAATCAACATTTCTCAAGAAATCACATCAGCTATTAAGGATGAGAATACGAAGCATGAATGTTGGGCTGAATTAAAAGGCATGACTGGAAATCTAAGCCCTCCTTATTCTCCTAAGTGTAGTTCGCCACAAAAAATGAAGTGTGAGTTGAAGTAATATAAGGCACAAAATGGAGTACACTATTGCCGCACTGAAGGAGTCAAACAAGATTCTTGCATTTGACTTGGAGAAGACACGTCTCTGGGCAATTGCTGCCGAGGAGGAGCTTGAACAGGCGAAGGGAAGTGTTAAGGATCTTCTAGAGGAGATTCGTAAGATTAAGGAACATATGCATACTCTAATTGCTGAGAAGGATAAGGCTGTTGCCGACCTAGCAGCATCAGAGGCTGAGAAGGCTATTCTTCTTGAAATCGTAAATACTAGCTAAAAATTGAGTAAAAAGGGGTATTTAGCTACAAGTCAGTGCAATGGAATTTAATCTCTTTGATTATATCAACGAGTACCCCATTCTTATTATTCTACCTGTTGTCGTACTTATGCTTTCAAGCGTAACCCCATATTACACTCAGCTTGAGACTATCGCAGAAAGGACTAAGACCCTTGAAATGAAGGAACAGGAAATCCAGGAAAAGCTTGCCTCTCTTAGCCTTAAGATGGATGACTTCAGAAATCTTACAGAGAATCTGTACAATGTACACTCGGCTCGTCAGTTCAGAAATGATATGCGAAAGCTCTATATGAATAAGGCTAGAAATCAAGAAGTCATCCGCAATCACGAGGTGGCTCAACACGCTTATAAGAATGCAAAGAATGAATTTACAGACTTTGTCTTGACCTTATGCTGATTTAAATTATATAAAAAACATCTATTTTTTATGAAAAATAGATGTTTTTATAGGTTTATTTTTTAGAATAAGGCTGTTTAGCCTCTTACACACGAACAGGCCAGTTATCCATCGTCATCTCCATTGAGTCATAGATGAGGTCGCGAGTCTGCGACGTGAGGTTCTGGGGCTTAACCAGGATAGTCGGCATGCTGGGGATGCTGACCTGGATGTACTCAAAGGGCTTCTCGTCAAGAGTGAGCATGCGAAGAATCTTACGCATGGACTCAATGACCTTCGCACCACTGAGGCTAGAATTCACGAACTTGATCTTGGAATCGCCCTCTGTGTAGCGAATCGTGTAAGAGTCATACGACTCCTCCTTGAAGATATAGATCTTGTCATCCGTCTTCTCAGTCTCATCCTCACGCTGAAGGAGGAACATCATGGGTGAATGATTAGCCGTGGGTGCGGCATGAGTGGTAGGCTCGGCCGTGTGAGTGCGAGAAGGGCGGCTCGGAGTAGGCGGAACCTCGTACGTACGCTGAGTACGCTGGGGCGTGTGGTACGAGTACGAAGTGTAGGGAGGCTCAAGAGGAGGCATCATCTGGACGAAGTCAAGCTCCTCTGATGAGAGGTTCTCGGTCAGCCACTGGCGAATCGTCTTGCCCGTCCAGGGCGAACCAGGGAACTGCGGGAAGCAGCCATCCAGGTTCTCAATCTCGTCAACGAGGTCACGGATGAGATCCAGGCGGATATCTGCCCACATCCAGCGATGCGTGACTAGCTCGTAGAGAAACCAAGTGAGGCCGGCCTCCTCGTGGTTCAGATAAGTGAGAAACTTACTGAGGGGCGGGTCAAACTCAGAATCAGGATTGCAGGCCTCCTTGAGGTTCTCAATAAGCGTCTCTACCTGCGGCGGCATATTAAGCGTGTCACTCCACTCCTCAAGGAGCTGCTTCCAATCAAACACACGGGCATTCGAGTAAGAGGACCAAAGGCGGGACATTTTAGACTGGGACTTATTTTCAGGGGGGCGGGAAAAATCAACTTTTTTTTCGCCTGGCTTTCACGATGTGTGTAAAAGGGGTTGTATAGAGGGTTCTGATAAAGGACGTATATAGACCCGAGTATGTTCTAATCCGTGAGCAATATCAGGACGTTTTAACGTTGGCATATCCTTAAACTCTTCTTCAAATTCCTTTATAATTGAAGGAGGAAGATTAGGCGATTGTTCTATGAGACGGTCAAGCTCAATGCGACATGTTTTTACAAAATGTATAGAGTCAATTCTTTCATCAGGATGTAAGGCGAGTTCAACGGAGATATTTCTATGAAGTTTCCCCCATGAGATAGCTGCTCCACGATTCGCCTCAGAATTCTGAGCATACCTGAAAAAATTCCCAAGAGTTGTCAAGACTCCTGTGAAAATAGAAACACATCCAATAATAATCTGGCCATAAGTCTGGTTCGTAGAACTTGTGCCAAGTGAAGATAAAATAAAATTCGCAGAACCTGATAATGTGGATAAGACAATTACTGGAACAGTAATCATTATATTCTTATTTGCTGCGAGTTGCTCGCCTCTTGAGTGCATCCAATTATAACAAGATGCAATATCAGCCCATTCTGCTAATAACTCCTCTTGCTCCTTCGTCCATACGGTAGAATCTATCTCGGCCTTAGATTCTGACATCTATCTAGTGGGCTTTTTAGTTTTATAAAGTGCTTCTGCTTCCGCAAGGGTCAAACGTTTAGGATCAATTGTTGCAGGAACGGACACGAAGTTCTTCTTTTTCACATTCTCCTTATACATGTATGGACCATACTGGCCAACTGTAAAGATGTAAGGACCAACTCTTGTAAGTTTAGAAGCAGATTCCTTTTTAATATTAAACTTTGTAATAATTGTCTCCATTGTATCTTCCTCTAGAAAGGGCACCTTGTATCCTCCAGATTCAAGATATTCACCGTAGGGTCCTTTTAGTTTTACAATTGGCTTTCCATCAAATTCGCCAACACGCCGCTCAGATTCTAATGTACGAATAAACTCCAAAGCTTCTTCCTTAGTTATTTCAAGTATATTTGTATCCTTGGGTAATGTGTAAAAGGTAGGTTTATCGGCCTTTGCCTTTGATTCTTTCACCAATAAGGGTCCTGACTTGGACATGACCGCCTTGAAGCCATCGCCAAAGTCATTGACCTTTTCTGATTGGCTAGGTGCGGATGCCCTGTCGCTGAGACGCTTGTGATCTTCACTGTATGAAGTCCAAGTGTCGCGGCAAATCGCCTTCCACTGCTCATCGCCTTTTGATACATTATCTAGGCGTCTCTCCATTTGTGCGGTGAACTCGTAAGCAAAGAGCTGGGGGAACTCTTTTACACAGAAGTTAAGAACCGATTCGCCCAATGGAGTTGGTACGAGCTTTTGCTTTTCTGCTCCCAGACTGATTTGGGTCAAGGTAGTAGTCGGTGGCCAAGTGTTTGGAGTAGTTGATAAGGTCGTCTGTTGAGCCTTTGAACCAGGAATGTCTTGCTTGTCTATATATGTCTTATCAAAGAGAGTTTCTACAAGCGAGGCAAAGGTAGATGGACGGCCAATTCCACGACGTTCAAGCTCTCTGATTAGAGTAGCTTCGGTAAACCGTGCAGATGCCTTGCTCCGTTTTGGCTCTGCGGTCAGGTTGAGCCATTTCAGAGGTGTGGCTGGCTTTATGGATGATGCTGCCTTCCAGATTGCTTCTGGGGAGTCATCGTCATCTGATGCTGAATCAATGTCTACTGACTTTCCTAGAATCTGCCAACCATCAAAGGTTGTTCGTTTCCAGTGTGAAGACCATTCAAAGTCGGGGCAATTAGCAACATGTGTTAAAAGGGTTAGTGAATCGCCCTTGGCGGCGGTCATGGTACTCTGAACAGCTCGCTTCCAAATTAAGGAGTAAATCTTTCTATCAACTGGCGTCCAATCGCCAGGAAGTTCGCTAACTTCAAAGTGAGTGGGGCGGATTGCTTCGTGTGCTTCTTGTGCCACAGGCACGGGTAGCGTCGCATCTGCTTTTGCTGCTTTTGCATTTGCCTTTACCTTTACCTTTTCTACCTTAGCCTGAACATACTTCTCGCCGTGGTGTTCAAGAACCCAGGCCTGAGCTTCCTGTATAGCCTCTTCAGACAAGATGGCAAAGTCAGTTCGCATATATGTGATGTGTCCTGCTTCGTACAAGGCCTGAGCGATTTTCATGGTATTTTTAGGATTCACCTTATGTAAGGCAGATGCTTCTTGCTGTAGCGTACTCGTAATGAGCGGCTTAGGAGGAGAAGCAGTCCAGGGCTTTGTCGTATTTGATTTGACCGTGACCGTCTCGTCGTTATTAACATTTTCAAGATAATTCATAGCCGATTCTTGGTCTTCTAGATCGTCTATCATTTTAGCGTCAAAGGTTAGAGACTGGCTTTTAAATTTGCCTTTGAGAGTCCAAGATGTCTGTGTAGTATGGGATTTGATTTGGTTTTCTCGTTCAACCACTAAACGGAGTGCTGGAGTCTGACAACGGCCAGCTGAAAGCTTCTTGGCAACGTGCTTCCAGAGCAAGGGACTGATGGTGAATCCCACCATCATATCTAGAACCGAACGTGCTTGCTGAGCGTAGACACGGTTCATATCGATGCGTCTGGGATTCGCGATGGCTTCCTTAATAGCCTTGGCGGTGATTTCGTGAAAGACAGAACGCGGGAAGCTGAGAGGATCCTTTTTTAGAAGACATGCGACTGAGTAGGCAATCGCCTCGCCTTCTCGGTCATCGTCGGCAGCCAGATAAATTGTCTTTGCAGACTTAGCAGCATCCATGATTGGCCCAGTGGCTCTGGACTTTTCTTTGATAAACCGAAAGCGTGGCTCAAAGTCTCGGTTAATGCCAACGGCGTCAAGATCTTCTTCCAGGGCACGGATATGCCCCATGGTTGCTAAGACCTTGAAACCTGGTCCTAAGATTTCTGAAATCTTCTTGCATTTTGCTGGAGATTCTACTATGACGAGGTTCATGTGTGATTTTAGTTAAAGGGATTTATGTTGGCACTTTTTATTTGTTTCTTAGGGAATCCTAAAGCAACGGTCCGCACCCTTGGGCGGTTTAAGACTTTCGTGCGTTTATTATATAATGGGCAAGGTAAAGCATGAGCCTTTGATAAAGCAAACAAATCGTTTCGCAGCACTTGCGGATTCCGATTCAGATAATGATAAAAATGAGCTTAAATCCCCAGTTGTAGAGGGCCTTACAGCATCGATGCAGGACCTTACAGATTATCCACCATACGCACCTCCAAGCCCAGTGCTAGAAGAAGCTCCTCAGTTCCGTGTATGGAAGAATGACACGACTCGGTTTTCATCAGAAAATAATATATTTAGTAGCCCATTTTCACGTAAGGCCAAGAAAAGTTGGAGCAGTATAGAGGTAGATGTAAATCATGGAGATGACGATGCTGCAAATGCTAAAGCATGGGCCGCGAAGATAATGGTAACCTTAGACAAGGCTCGTCAAGGTCATAATACCAAGAAAATTAGTTTCTTTCGTCGCACCGTAGTACTTGATGAGAAGTTTTAGTAATTAAACAAGAGTCCAGCACGGCCACCATAGACCTTTAGTATATTATATGTTTCCGCATACACACTTACGATATATTGATTATTTGATGTGTTGATTGAACCACGGGCTGCTTTAAAATTCAGGGCGAGTTCTACCTTCTGAATTTTATCCAAGTTCGCATGCCCTGTGGGAATTCCATAGTCTTCTAAGTTTGTGCCAAAGGGTAGATTGTATATATACTTATTGTGCCATGGACTCTTACGCTGCTCTAAGCTTGGAAGAATGCTTCTATAAAATGCTGGCGAGTTAGTAGCATAACGCACTAACTTACCATCATAATTCAAGCTGAATGAATCGATGGGCTCAGATTCAACCGTAGAATATGCTGGAATGAGTGGTTCAAACTTATTCAAGCTAAGGCCAGTTGCGTCTGGCCACCAAGGAGCAACCAAACCAATTCCTGAAAGGTCTGTGAGTGCTACTCCAGAAAGATCTCTCGTGGCCAGGAAGGGGGCGTTTAGGAGATCCGCATCAGTGCGATGACAGGTGAAGAAAATCTGTCTACATATATTTGGAATTCTCATATTCATTCTCGTATTATTCGCTCCCTTGGTATCCTGTGTAATAGTGTAGTGCTGAAGAACTGGATACGTCAAATCTGATAGACGAAATCTGTTGGCCTCAGGACGATCTAAGTAGACGTACTCAACGAGTAAGTACGATTGGATTTCAAAGGTATCAGCCATCTTGATTCCAGGAATTTGGCCAACCTTCACAGATTTCTCGGGATTTCCGTTGAGTCCGTAAACATCCTGGCCGCTTGGATCAATGTAGTAGAAAGGGCTTGAAACTATTGGAGGCAGTATCAGTGAACCTACATTTGGCAGAGGTGGCTGTAATGAGAATGGTACATTCGGAATAGCATAGGCATCAGGAGTTTTTAGACGACTTGTTGTCGTGTATAAATTGTTGACTGTGTTAAAGGTGATATTTAATTGCACAATGTCTGTTCCAATAGCATCTATCGGCAGTGCTGATGAGGGATCTCTGGCGAACCAGAAGGGGAGTGGTGTTATAAGGGTTTGTTGGGCGGCGAATCCATTTTTCTGGGGTGTGAAGCCATTATCATAACGTCCTATCATGCGATTGAGAGTTGTTGTCTTTTCTAGAGGGGTTGTTAATTCATCCAAGACTTCTAGCAAGGGACCGCTCATAGAATCAATTGGTGCACCGCCGATTGTCAGGGTTGCGTTTGAGACTAAGGCGTGGCCAACAGAATTCGTCCAACCAAAGGTGGGGCCAGCAAAGGGCAGGTTATTCGCTGCTGCGTATGCACGGGCTGTTGCCTGTGTTGCCGAGATATCTGGCATGACGGTGACAAGGAAAACCTTGCGAATCAAGTGACCACGGCGAGGCAAAGTCACACGAGCAGTTGTCCCGAATGCCGGTTGATTATCAAAGTCTACACGATATGTTTCTGTTGTAAAACGTCCAGCTTTGACGAAGGCTTTTTGGAAAGGCTTGGCTTGTCCTTTTAGACGTTCATCCTGGAGACCCGTTGTCAAGAGTTTTAAAAGGCTGGCCGATGCCATCTGACATTAGAGAATCTTTAACATAGTTAGAATGAACGCCTTCGATATTTATATGATAATCGTAAAAATCGTTGTTAGTGTACAGTTTATGCTTATTCTTTTAGAGAAACAGTCAATTACAAGCATAGAGTTCTTAATAAGTGAAATGATTTTTAAGATATCACTAGGTATATTCTTAATGGTTTTCTTTTGGCTAAATAAGATATCAGAAATTAGAGGTTCTGATAAAGTTATTATTGGTTTCGCTGGTGTTGTCTTAATATATGATGCTATACATATTAATTTACCAAATGTATTAAATTTCTATGGAATTAAATTTAAACCCTTAGAAATTGTTCATAACTTGTTTTAGCTTTGGAACATCTGGTTCGCCATTCCATTCTGGAATCTGAGCCACTGAAGGCCTATAACGAATACCTTCACTTCCCAGGTGTCGTCCACGATATTGGTAGTGAGATTTAGACGAACTGTTTGCAACCTTGAGGCATTTAGAGTGCCTGAAGGTTGATGTTCGCCAGGATTCTTGGAAAAGGAGTAGCCATAGATATATGAAAAATAGGAATATGCTCCACCCTTGTGAGCTTTGGCCATAGTACGTCTAAAATACTGTTCATCCGCATTCACGATTTCTACACCATTGAATTGTAGGCTGGCTGATTTTAGAAGAGGGCCCTTTGGATTATAGATGGGGTCATTTTCTAAGGCTAGGACGCTGGAATAATTCGTCCATTCATTGTTCAAATGCGTACCCTTACGTCTGACAAACCAGATAATTTCTTCCATGGGGTGATTGACTTCCAATGGGAGCTGTACCGAGACTGTGTCAAAGGTTTTATTCGTGGCATACTTGAGAGGTTCCTCAAAGTAAAAGGTTGCCACATCACGCCTTAAAACTTCAAATGGCTGTCTCAGAATTCTCTGACGCATGATTCCATCCGTATTAGCTGCCTGAGTGACCAGGGAGATTTTCTTGAATTGGGGAATCACCGAGGAAGAGGTGACTGTCCCTGTTGTTGTCTGGTTAACGAGGCCGAGGGGAACATCTGTATCACAAGTACGATCCTTACCTATGATTTGTACACATTCGTGGAAGGGTCTCAGAGTAATATGAATTCTCACAGAACCCTCGCGGCATGCTAAGAGGGGAAGTGCTTCCTTGAGCTTGATGCGAGTAAAGAAGAATGGTAGGGGTATATACAGAGTTCTATCGGTTGTTGGAAAGGGACGAGTTTGTGTTGGTGACTGCACGCCAATCCCTTGGCCGATTCCAAACTGAGAATTAGGATCTGCTAAGCGGAAACAAGTATTCAAGAAATCTCCATCTATCGTTTCTATAGTTGAGTCGCCTATCTCTAACTCAGCCTTTTCTACAATTGTAGTTCCTAGTTGATCCGCATACGCCCAGAAATCTGAAGTAATTCGTGTTGTCCCAGCTTCCAGCCGTAGCAACGTCGTGTCGTCTAACCAATGTCCCAATTCAATCTGTAAGGTAGTGTTTAACAGAAGATCACCGGTGCCGACAGATTTCATATCAAAGCTGAAGCGTTGACCGAAGGCAGCTGGACCACGAAAGGGGAATTCTTGAATAGACATTGAAAAGGGCATTAACTTGCGAGTACTAGGAAGCCACCAAGTCTTATCTGCCCCCAGAGGAAACATGTAATTATCTTGAAAGTCTCTCGGAGTCAAGTCAAGTAATGTTATTATATCACCACCAGCTCTTTCAAATCCGATGAATTCTGGCGACCCTGGAGATGATAGTGCCCCCTTTATATTCGGCCCTAGACCTGGTAAATCTGGAAGATCTGGTAGACCGGCCATTTACTGTAGCTTCTTTAATTAAATGAAAAAAGCTCGGCACTACCTTTTCCATCGGTATCATATTCGGACCAACCTTCTTGGATTACGTTGAGTTGTGTCGTGGGGGTTGTACCGGGATTTGTAAGACTTATGTAAAAGGTTGGTTTATCGGCAGTAGTGAAGTTCACAGCACCTGTTGCATCCTTTATATCAAATCTTAGCTTAGGCATATCTCCTAGAGTCCAGTTCATGCTATAAATTTCTAAACCAGAATCCTTCTCTTCCTTGGAATAATTCACCAGGTCTCGCCAAACAAAGGGTTCTAGCGGAGCTTCTCTCGTTTTAGAGGCGATGTTCAATGTGACTGTGGCAAAGTAGGGATTGTTGGCCGGTGTTGCAACACTGTAGAGGCGATTCGCCATGATATCTGCGGTTGATCTGAAATACCAAATCAGGCGACTTGTTGGGTGCCGACCATCTAGACGGCGATTTACAACAGATACGCCGCCAGCAACTACAGAAGTATAGTCTAAGGAGGATTGGGTAAAGGTGTTTTCAAAGATGCGACTAAATCTGACTTTGAGAGGAGTCATTTGCATAGCCTTTTGTACTTCGTTGTTCACATAGACTTGGACAGTTTCCAAGTTTAGCTCAAGAGGTGGAATCTTCTCTCTGGGTATTGTGTTAAAGGGTGTTGTTGGGCCTGTGGACGATGTTTTAATTGTCATTGACCTGTTCCAAGGCGTAGGTTTCTGGGATTTATCAGATGCTTCAACGAGGTCTTCTAAGCGCCGAAGCTTGCATCTCAGGCGATATGTGTGTCTGAGTGCTCCACGTTGAGGAAATCCGTCATCATTGGCCTGACATCCAATTAGGGGGAGTTCAAGGCGAAGTTGTGGTGGAGTCGCATTGCCTTGGATAGACTGGGTGCTTCCATCGTGGCCGCCAGTTTCTTCCATTGTTAAAAAAGAGTTTGCGTATGTGCCGCCTATGCTGGAGATGGCCCATAAGGTATCGCCGCTGAATTCTTGGAGTAAGATATTATCTTGGTAAAACTGGATGTTTTCAAACAAGAAATAGCCGATTCCTTTGGTATATCCGTAGCTGACTCCGTTCAAGTCGCGTATGACGGATCTGCGATTTAGGGCGGCTTGTTGAGGGGGGAGCCATGTGGGGAGGTTGATAAGAATACTAGGATTTCTCATGAGATCGCCGACTAAGTCAAAGGTGAATTCTGTGGTTCGGCCAAATTCTGCAGTGGCGATTGGCGGAACACGTCGCAATTCTGACATAGAAGATGTCTGAGGCTCATAGGAAGAGTCGAACAAGTACGTGGAGCCTGGACTATCTTCGTAAAAAAATACATCTTTGTTGCCTCGGGCGACGAGCTCGTATAACGAGCCTTCGGCTGTGGCGGACATTTACTCTTAATGCTAAATTTATTTATTGGACTTTACTCTTCCTTATAGCCTTCTGCCATCCCTGGACAGACAGTATCAAGGAAGATACGAGAAAGTCCCATCATAATGACTGTACTATAGGAAACTTGTGTTGCAGAGATGGTCTGGAGACCTACCTGGCAAACCGGACTTCCTGCGGATACTAGACCCTGTAGAAAGCCCTGAAAGCCAGCTGGTACACAGAATTCTGAGTAGGCCTTTACCGTTGCGTAATGGGCGGTGTAAGAAATGAGTGCGGAGGCAATACCCTTACCAACAGGAGAGCTTGCGATATTATATAGAAGATCTAACATATATCTTTTGTATCCTTATTTTTTTAAGCTTGGCGAATCATCTTTATTCCAGCGGGGTAACCACAGGTACATAATCTGGCTGCTCATATATCCAATCAAGAGCCTTCTCTACCGAGAGTCCAATCGTCTCCACCGCCTTTTTGGCACAGCTCTCCGTGAATCCGTAGGCTACCAGAATAAGAATAATGGTTTCCTTTGTAATCATTTGTGTGCCTATTTATATGTGGGATTATTGTTCATTTTTACTTGCTATTCTTACGTGTCTTCTTATTCAAATACTTCATATTGCCCAATACACGACCCTTGTTGAAATCCTTGACCGCCTTCAAATCAAGATCATAATCCTTAATCAAATGCTTCATTACACGAATAACAGCATTGTGTGTCTTAAGTAAGTCGGTTTTGTGATGCTTGTATGCGGAATCATTGACTAGCTCAAAAAGAGCATTGCGAAGATGAGCCATGCCATATATTGTAGATAATGCGTAATTATATTGTATAGCCTTATCTTCAATGGATGCTATGCGACCCACATGCTCTAGCTCAGATTTTGCCCATTCCATGACACCCCAAGCCGTAGAATCGTATTTATGTTCCATTCTAATTAATCATCATATTTAACTTGTTCCTTGAGTTCATCGGTCGCTTTTAGAACAAAGATAGGATTCTTGCCATCTTGGTTGAACATACTGAGATGGCCTACGCGACCGTAACGCATAAACTCGATTTTCTCATCCACTAAATCTACCTCTGACACAATCCACTGATCCATGAGCCTCTTTGCCTGGAAGTATCCAGAATCTGTGGCGGGAATTCCTGCCTTCAAGAGCTTCTTTAGTAGATCAACGACCTCGGCAACCTTCTCACCACGTCCCTTCATTCTAGAAGTTTGTAGATGGTGTTTTTAGGTGGAGTAGCCGAAGATGTGGGTCAATGATTTATTATTGGCCTTCGCAACCAAATGCACCAATTGTGGAAGCATACTCGGGCTTTCCTGTAGCAAATGTCAGATACGAAAGACCACCCTGTGTATTATACTTTGTTTCATAAGAGTTGTATGGTTTTAAAGGAGCAGACCCATATGAAGGTGTCATTATTACACTTGTCGCAGTACTCTGAGTAGCTGTCGTAGCTGCACTTATTGTTACCGTATTACCAGTTATTGCTGTTATGATTGCAGTATTAGGGATTCCAGTGGCGTTAACATATGTTCCTACGATTGGTGTGCCAGATGTACGAGTGAGGGTCGTCGCAGCGGAAGACCATGTCGCCGTAAAACTGGGAACATTCGCAGCCGCTATTGCCGTCCTTTGCTTTATACGCAGGCGATCAGAAAAGTCCATTCTCTAAAGAGGCCTAAGAACATATCCTCAATAAAAATGTAGATGTGCGGTATCTTAGCAGTATTATATTCTGGTAAGGGACGATATTCGGCTGACAAGATTAATGCAGGTGTTTCAAAGATAGTTGCTAGAGGACCTGAGGGGACACGTATTACAGAAGTCGGCAACGCTACCTTCGGATTTACTCGCCTCGCTATCAATGGGCTTTCAACTGCTGGAATGCAACCCTTCCAAGGAACAGGTGTAACATGGATGTGTAACGGAGAGATTTACAATTCTGCCGATATTGTAAAAAAGATAGGGTATGTAAGTAAAAGTGCATCAGACTGTGAGGTTCTCGGTGCCCTCTGGTCAGCGACAGAGAATCCCATAGCCTTTTGTCGTGCCTTGGATGGTGTTTTTTGTTTTGTCTTATATGACCAGGCAGACGACACTTATATCATCGCCAGAGATCCCTATGGTGTTCGTCCCTTGTACTATGCCGAGGACCGCTTTTACGGAATGCTATTCGCCAGTGAGCGAAAGGCTGTTGAGGCCGTTGTTGATGAACACGTGAAAGTTTATGAGTTTCCACCGGGTGAGGTGTGGACTATTAAGTCAGGGGTTTGTGTAAAAGAGGTTTATCACACTGTCCCTTGGCTCAAGTCTCAGGGACTTAGAGAAGAAGAGATACGCATTGGAATTCATTCTTCTCTAGTCGCAGCTGTTGACAAGCGTTTAATGACGGAGAGACCTGTGGCTGCACTTTTGAGTGGTGGCCTTGATTCTTCCTTGATTGCGGCACTTGTTCAGAAGAGATTAACGGCTCGCGGCTTGCCTAATCTTAAGACTTTCAGCATCGGCATGACGGGCAGCAGTGACTTGAAGCACGCACGTGAGGTAGCTGATTGGATCGGCTCGGATCACCACGAGGTTGTAGTAACTGCCGATGAGATGTTCGCCGCAATTCCTGATGTGATTCGTGACATAGAATCATACGATATCACAACGGTTCGGGCATCTGTAGGAAACTGGCTCATAGCTCGTGAGGTTCAGCGGCAGAGTGATTGTAAGGTGGTATTTAATGGCGATGGGTCAGATGAGGTTTGGGGTTCATACTTGTATTTCTTCAAGGCACCGAATGACTACGCATTTGAGGCGGATTCTGGGCGTCTTTTGAAGGAGATGCACCGCTATGATATCTTGCGTTCTGATCGGTCAATCAGTTCGCATGGACTAGAGGCACGGACGCCTTTCTTGGACAAGCAGTTTGTGGCCGCAGCCATGGCTGTACCTACAGAGTTGCGGCGACCTGGCAAAGGTCGTATTGAAAAGAATCTTCTGCGTCAAGCCTTTGATAATGGGCTACTTCCAGATTCAGTCCTTTGGCGGAAGAAGGAGGCCTTTTCAGATGGTGTCAGCACTCAGGAGAAGTCTTGGTTCCAGGAGATTCAGGAGCGTGTGTTAAAGGTGATTCCAGATAACTGGCAAACGCTGGCTTTGGAGTTCGCGGAGCCTAAGCCGAAGACTCCTGAGGCTTTTTATTACAGGTCGTTGTATGAGAAAGTCTATACAAAGACTGGTGATTACTGGCCTTTCTGGATGCCTCGGTGGTCGCCTGAGACTTCGGATCCGTCGGCACGCACTTTGGCATTATAATTTATCTTTATTAGATTAGAATGCAAGGAAATATTATACGTAGTGTTGTCCTAGATGATGTAGGTGAGAATATAGAATTTAGTCATACAGTTGGAGCATTTGAGTTTGGATTCTCATATTCTGGAAAAATATTTGAAAAGCTAGATATTCCTTCAGAACATGGAGAAATGTATATATTTAAACGTGCTACCGATACCATGTTTTATCATGGAAATGATATAACAATAAGTGAATTTCAGGGATTATATAGTATCAATATTTCAGACATGGGGTCATTTTATTTCAATTCTGGCATTACTTCTACTGCTGTAGAACATTTCAAAAGAATTATAGATGATATTATTAAAGAACAAGTAAAAGCAACAGGCAGGCAGCTAACAACACTTAGAGAGCTGCCATTGCCAGAAAATACCTTATCTGTTATTGGCAGTCATTTAACCGGTAATAATGGTTCACTAGAAGGGCAAATCAATAAACAAAAACAAAAGTTGGGAATCTCTTTGGCACCAAAGGCCAGAAAGGGCAAGAAGACAAGAAAGGGTCGTAAAGTCTAAGTTTTCGGTAGTTGCTTAATAGGAATATTCTCAGGTTTCTTTGGCTCTTGTATCTTATAGCTACAAGTGCCACAATGGTCTACATTCGCCCAATCTATCTTAATCTTATTTGCCTTGTGTCCAGTACATTCCCAACGACCTAGGACTCTCTTTGTATTACTGAATAGTAAACGGATAAGTCCGAACATGGTGACATATTATTCACGGGGTGCAAATTGTCAATTTTTTTGGACTAACCATGCGATATAGCTTATTGGAATACTACAGAAAAGACTACCCACCGTCAAGTGTAAAAGGTTTCCTACCATAGTCATTTTCACTGGTTCTAAGCGACTTCTTTTGAAAACATAGCTTATAAGCGATGCGGCTAATACCGGTCCAAAGCCTACGATAAGAGGTGTAAAAGGGGTATTTATATAAAGGGACCCAACACATGCTGCAGATGTGGCTAAGTACGAGATAAATTCAATTGTAGGGATTGTGCGTAGCGTACTCTTCGCATCGGCACGAGGTTCTGCAGAATCGGCCGAGTCCTTGAAAGTACCGAAGGCCACATCCATAAAGGAGGCGTCGCTACCAGAATAATTACATTCCAAGTATCTGTGATGTAAATAATGGTATGTATCACTATGAAAGTGGTCTTCCCAGCCACTATGACTGGCGGCGGGGGCCAACAAGAGGTGAACTCCATTCCATAAAAAGGCGTGTGGTGAACAGTAAAAGAGACTTGGTAGAACACAGGAATAGTAATATAGATGTTCAACGGGATGCATACAGAGTCCAGCGAATGGTTCAACATCGGTATTGCGGTGATGGAGACTATGTACTTGTTGGTACAAGGGACCAAAGTGTAGGAGGCGATGTGCGAAATAGAAATGGATGCTACGCCAAAGAGGAATTCCCATCAGAGTAGCCAGAAATCTTAGGGCACCTGGTATGCTGAGAATTTCTGAATCGGCCATGTATGAAAGACGTCCAGTTGCCCAAAGATGACAAAATATATTCTCAAAACCTGTCCAGATTAAAACGCCTGAGGTTGACCAGAAAATATTGTGAACAAGCTTATCACAATTGGGTTGTCGATCCTTTATAAAAGGACGCTCTGCCATTTTTAGAGTATTTAGATTGATGTGCCAAAATCCAGTGTATGCGAATACTACGGTAAACCATAGAGGAAAACGAAGTGCCATGAATTCATATGATATAGGCTTGTCTAGATATCTTGCGGTTAAATCATACGGTGCCATAAAATATATAAGCAATGATATTAGTGCCCATACAGAATTAGGAGAGTTTATTAAAACGAGGGGAGCATTATATAACCATTCTGTTAGATTTGTACTAGGTATTTTGCTAAATCCTGGTGCGAGTTTCTTATCTACGTAGGCAGGGGGTTCACCAATCAGACGGCCTTGACGAAGGCCGAAAAGATTAGACATGGTTCTAATGGAAAAATTTGATTTTATTTAAGTGATTAGTGAAAAGTCCCCATGCCTTGTTTAGCTAGATTAACTAACTGGGACAAGACATCCTTTCGTATAGACTCCTGTTTCACAGTTTGTTATGTGGTTTTGTGTAAAAATAAGGTTTCAGATGATTCGGTGCTATGTGCTGAGTGTATGAAGAGGCCTACAGAATCAAAGTACCATACGCGGATGATTCATGGTCTTCTAACGGAACCAATTCCTATGAATTCTTCCATTTACGGAGGGCATGTGTACTGGGCGAAGATGAAGAAGTTTGAGGACGCAGGAAAGGTTCTTACAGCGGAAGCAAAGGCGTGGATTGAGGTTGCTTCGGCGGCTCAGGATGCGGCGGAAGCTATCGGTGGTTGTGAGGTTCAAAGAAATAGTAAGTATGCTGATAAGATGGCAAAGGCCATAAAAGCAAGGGCCGTTGCTCTAAAAGCAAAGGCGGCTGAAGCGAATACATTAGTACAAAAGGAAATTCCTAAGTCTATCTTTACAGCAGTTGAGGCCAAGTTTAGTGAGTCAGATAAAGCACCAGTGAAGATGCACACAGATTCAATGGCGATTAAGTTGGAGGTGATTGATGGAGTTTCGGTGTGGGTCGCTGAGAATGGTATGAGGTTTGAAGATGTTAAAGGGGAGATCGGTGAGTTAATCAGTACATGAACTACATGCTGAATAAGGAAGGCCGTGAGGGCAAAGGTTTGTTTCCACTATAACTTCAAGCATTCTTTATGAAAGCTTAGAGGTTATTTTCATTGATTAATAGATGCCGCCATGGATTCCGATTCCATATTACTATAAGAGTCCATTAGCAAATCTACCACCGCCGACTAAACTGCCTCATAGACTGGGATTTATCCCGAAGTATCTTTTGGATAAGAAAGATGTGCGTTCAAAAGCCTAAAGATTAAGCCCCGATATATGTTAGAGGCGGCTGGCCTTCTTGTGGTAGCTCAGCCACCCTAGGTGGCTATGCTACCATGAGATGCCCCGTAGGGGCATTCTTGTGGTAGCTCAGTTGGTAGAGCGGGGGATTGTAGCAAATCTTGTGCTACCTACTATACAATCCTCCCCAAGTCATTGGTTCGATTCCGATCCACAAGATACTTTGACATTTGTCAAATGTTTAGAGGGTCCTCTAGCTCAGTTGGTTAGAGCATTCGGCTGTTAACCGGAAAGTCGCAGGTTCAACCCCTGCGAGGACCGTTTCCTTTTAATATATGATTCTATCATCTGCTAAAAGGATTAATTCTCTCAGCTAGCATTTTTTTCTAAAAGATACTAGGTGGGGAAGGACGAGGTGTATCACAGGCCAATGACTCCGTTCGCCATCTAGTTTATTGTGCCTCCCCTTCATTGTACCGCCAGAGTGGTCATCTGGCAATTGTAATAAGGCTCTCGCCTTGTAAAGAATTCGTAAAAATCTATTTAACATGGCGAGAGTTAACATGTATGATGAATATGGGGGACAATAGATGATTTTTGCTATTCTAACCAGCTAGCAAGATACTTAATAAGATAGACTGTGATTTTTAGTAATTAATAGTATCTTTATGATAACTCTCAGATGGGATTAGACGTTCTCCTAGATGGGTAGTATCAACTAAGTACTAGAGTGGCCACTCATCAAAACGTCTAGACTTACTAAGTTTAGACATTTGGGTTTAGAGAATTTCAGCGATTATTAATCAATGGAATTCTCGCCAGAATGGTTCGATGAATCGTCAAAGGCATGGAGGGCAAATAAAAAGAGAGTTGGTCAATCATGGGCGTATATTTGTTCTAAGGATTTGTGTAAAAGGATTGTTCATGGGGGTTCTGGAAGTTCACTATGTTCTAGACACAGTCTTGCAACTAGCAGCCAAGATCAAACATCTGTGGAGGTGCAGGTGGCTCAGAAGGTACAGGGGCAGGGGCAGATACAGGAGTCCAAGAAGGTGTCAAGGCCGGCCAAGAAACAGGAAACTTTGCAGCGAGTAGTTCGGACACTGCGGCGGCGTACTGTCGGATCTCCCACTGAGCCGACGGATCAAGGCGTAGCCCACAGAGTCGTGCGTAGGCGGCGAGAGATCCTGTCTCAATAAACTCTGTATACATGCCCTGCGGTAGAATGCTGCGAGCAACCTCTGGAGCAACATTCATTTCAAGAAGCTGCTCATATACCTCCTCTGAACTGTCATTGATATGCTTCATCAGTGCCATGGCAACTGAGTTATCGGCAATGGGGCTTGGCTTACTTCCCTGCTTGAGCTTAGCATCACGCTCTCTCGCACCAGGGAGATACATCTCGGCCTTGTAATCAACGTAACGACGACTGACCTCATTGCGGGCAAAGCCAATCTGATGACGATACCACTCTCTGGCTACAAAGATTGGCATCTTCAGGCGGAGCCGAATCTGTGGGTGAAAGAAGGGTGTAACATGGTTGTGCTCAGCCAGATACTTGATCAGCTTCGCATCCTTGGGCTCCATTACCGTAACCTCCTTGTTATATGAGACACGAGCGGCATTCACTACAGTGAGGTCATCGCCGAAGACACCGAGCAGCTCTACGAAACCCTTATCAAGTACCTGCATTTGTGGACTTTTCTAAATGTAGGTGTTGAAATTCATTTTTAAGGCCTTGGCCTTTGACCCTTGGCTTTTGACTTTTAGATTTGATGCTATTAGAATGGAGTGGCGTTTATTTGTTGCCTTCTTACTACTTATACTTCTTTTAACAGCGGTCTGTATGATGGCTTACAATATTCAACATACCATTGTTATAGTTGATGCTTCTGGTTCAGCCCTCACGGGCAATTCCGATTTAGGGTATTATTAATAAAAATTGAAAACTTTAGCCCTTAATCAAAAATGTCCCCTCAAAGAAAAATGAAAACCATGGCTGAAGAAGTGTGGACACTTGTTCAAGGATGGTATTTCTCACGTGGACGTCGTGTTCCCCCCGACGAAGAGAAGATATGTAAGGATGATATCGCAAAAGAGAAAAAGGAAAGGCTACTCCTGGAAACTTTCATCACCCGTAATATCTTGAAGGATGAGCTCGAGACAGAAACAGATTATTCTGAGAAGGCCAGAATTATGGAGGGGATTAAGGCGTGCGATGCTATTCTGAAGGAGTCGCCACAAGTCACTGCCGTTACTAAGCCAGTCCACGGCTCGCCAGAATTCTGGAAGGCGTACTGGGAGAAAAAGAAGGCAAATGGATGGGTGCCAAAGGGGAAGTCTAAACCTGCTGCAAAGGAGAATTGATTACTACTTCAACATCGTACAGAAACATAATCTTAATAAAGTATATTGCAATAGATAAACATGTTCCCATAAAGCCAAGAATTAATAGCATCTGATTTTTATATAATCTTTGGTCATATACCATCGCTGAAATACCAGCACCTAGACATATAGAACAAATTGTGTTAAAGAATAACCAGATAAATCGTATCCAATATTTATGCCGCCTAAGGCTATTATCTACTGCCCCGCAAATATCAGTCATTTATATGAGTTCTAACTTTAAAAAATGATATAAAAATATCATTTTTTATTAGTAATGAGCTATTTACAGCTTTTCCACGAAAATCAAGAACTTCGACGAAAGAATAAGGAACTTGAAGAAAAGTTGTTCTTGTTGCTGGAAACAGGAATCGCAAATATAAGTCGCAGCTGTTTCCGCAACTATGTTCAAGCAGAACTTGGGCGAAAGGAGACAGATGCTGAATGGTCATTCTTCATAAGCACTTTTACATATGATACAAAGGACACGAATGATCGGATTTATGCGTGGATAGATAAGTATATGCGGCCGAAGCTGATAAAGATAGAATTCGAAGCTTGGCCCACAGATTGGTGAGCCAAGCTTCTGGCCCACAGATTATTTAATACTCAGGAGCCTTCACCTGAGACACATATTTAAGATTCGTAGGCCATTCTGACTTATGAAATTCACTTATGTCAGGTAAATCGTCTATAATTGTCTCAGGCTCAGGAAAGCCATTAAACTCACTCGCATTCGCCTTCGTGTAAGCTCCCATATGCGGCCAATACAAAACATCACCTTCCTCTAATTCCTCAGCCTCTCCAACCGCAATCAGATCCAAGGCATCACATGTTCTGCCGTACAAAATACCTCTACATGTGCGTCTAGGAAGTTCACCAGGTGCACGCACACGAAGCCAACGAGGTTTCGCCTGATCAAATGGAATACATGAGAACTGCCCATACAAGCTCTCATCAATTGTGTAACGAAAGCCACTTGCTGCTGGCTTTTTTCCAATAACTCGTGTGAATAAGTCGTGAGAACTTGCCGCAAAGTACCGCCCAGGTTCCGCAATAAGCCTGATATTATGGGGAATATATCCACGGCTTTTACGAATTTCAACTGCCGCATTTGAGAAGCTCTGGTCCTCAAATCCCCCACCAATATCTATCGTATAAGGCACCTTGTTATTAATGAAATTGTATGAATCTAGCTTTGAAATCAAGGTATTCGCATTTGAGACTGCCTCATAATACTGTGTCGTGTCAAGACATCCAGAACCGACGTGAAAACTAATTCCAGAAATCTTTTGACCGAGGCGTTGTGCTTCCCTATATATATCAAGTGCTTGTGTAAGATGGATTCCGAATTTACTACTGAACGGCATCTTACTTCCCTTGTCATCCACCATGATACGAATTAATGAGCTGCCTTGCCACTTACATCCATGCAGCTTCTTAATTTCCTCCTTAGAGTCCACTACTGTCAAGTCAACACCACGTTCCTGGGCAAACTCTATATCTTCCTTCTTTTTACACGGATTCGCGTATACTATATCGGGATTTCTCACAAGTTGATAAACAATTTCTATTTCACGTGAAGAAGCACAGTCAAAGCCAGAACCATGCTCTGAAATCCACTTAACCAGATTTTCATCTGGATTGCACTTTACAGCATAATAGGGTTTCACACTGGGCAACTCATTCTTCCACCTGTTCATCTGCCTTGATACACGAGCCTGCGACGCAACATAAAAACTACCTGCGGCAGTGCGAGAAACGAGCTTATGTAGTTTCTCCAGTGTAAAAGTAATATTTACTTACATTTTAATTTTAGGCTGGTGATCCCGTTAACGAATTCTGTTAAGCCTACACTATCGGACAAGTCCTCTGTTAGAATACCAGTCTTCAGACTGGTCTAAGAGCTTTCTGTGTAAAAGAGGTATGTTGGTAATCAGAGTCCAAGGTGGCTTCTGTAATCGCCTACGTGCCATTGTTTCTGCTGCACTGTGGGCCGAGGATCTGGGAACAGGTCTAGTTATCTATTGGCCGGAAGAACCAGGACATATGGCCTGTCGCATAGACGAAATTCTTGTTCCTCTGACGATTCCTGGAATTGTGAAGTTCCATACTGGCTACATTCGGAATGCTCGCCAAGTCTTGAGTCATGAAGAGATGGAATCTGTGCTACAAGTCCAACGCCTAATGCCCTCTTCGGAAATTCGCATTGAAAGCTACAGCATCTTCCACAATGACTTTCACTCAAGAGGCATTAAGATTCTACGTCGTATCCAAATCCATCCAAGTATACAGAAGATGACAGAAGGTGTAAAAGATGGATTAGTGGGTATTCATATTCGTCGTACAGATCACGTGAAGTGTATAGAGGCTTCTCCCTTGGCCTTGTTTGAGGAGTATTTAGAGAAGGCGGATCGTGGAAACTTTTACTTGGCTACCGATGATGCGGAAGTGAAGGCGGCCTTTAAGGAAAAATTCACTAAGCACTTTATCGCTTCTCCTGTTGTAAAGCTTGGGCGTTTATCTAAGGAGCAGCAGATTCATGGGATTATAGATTGGCTCCTCTTACAGAAATGTACAAAGATTGTTGCATCTCAAGGAAGCTCCTTCTCTGAATTGGCTGCTTGGCGGGCTGGAATACCTTTAGAAGTTCTCTAAGGCTTAGGCTCTGCCTGAGCCCGCTTCCACTTGATAAAGGCATGACACCTATCTGCGAAGTATGATCCGTTATCATTGTCTCCTTCGATATTTAACTCTTTCTTAAGTTTAATGGCTGCTAGGTCATGAAGCTTACGCTCCTTATCTGTAAGTGTGGCTCTCCAGACTGCTACTAGGGGATCCATTCGTCTAGACTTGTGTTAAAGGGATAGTTTAGGGCAATTTTTATTGTTAGCGTCAAGTAAATGGAAAAGGATAAACGGGTCTTACATATTAAAACAGTTGACGATATGTTTGCGATTCTAAAAGATAAGGGGCGGCCTTTATCATCATTCAAGAAGGGTGATACGATTAAGGTGTGGAACAGGATGGAAGAGGATTCTTATATTTTAACTGAATCGCCTGGCGATGCTTCAGCATTTGCAGAGGGTTTCAAGCCCTATTTGACACCTGGCGAGATTCTCAGTCTGGGTGCCTTTGGGGGGAGATATCTGAACGATTGCCTTCTAGAATTCCCCGCCGAGTGGTTTTGGAATGCTGGACTCTTAGGAAAACTCTGTCCAGGAGGTCAGGATATCAGTGTGAATTACTTCAAGATAGATTCTCGGCTTCCCTTGCCTGAGTGGAAAAAGGCTGGATGGGTTCCTGGTGGCAAGAAGCTCACGGGAAAACGGGCTATCCTATCGTCAAAGGAAAACAAGGATATCAGAGGCTGGTTTCAATGGTATTGCCGATATTGGATGGGGCGTCGTATTCCTGAGTTAGATGAGGTTCAAATACAGAGATGGAAGAATTTTGTACGACACTATGGTGCTGTGCAAAAGGCGTGTGTAAAAGGAGATTTGGAGTGCCGCCCCAGACAAAGGCAAGCACTCTTACACTGGGCTTGGAAGTTTGATTAACTTATGCTAAAAGGATATAATATGCTAGTGCGAATAGTGTTCCACCCCATAGAGTATCCATTACTGCAAATTGAACCTTGTAGTCTTTCAAAATTGCCAGATTCGTGAAATCATACACAGCATAGACTGCCGCACCATTCAAGAAGGCTCCTTGAATGCTTGTTTGTTGTAAAAGAAGATAGGCTAGTGCAATGTATACTATGACGGCAGGCCAGAGTAAAAAACGTACTGGAACTCCCTGAATCTTCTCGAACATTGCAAGTGACCCTTGTGATGTAGCCCAAAGCCAAGGAATGTCTAGAGCGATGAGTAAAAATGGTGCTAACAGCATTTTTACATTCGCTGACAACATCTGCGTCTAGTAATTGAGATGAAGTTATGGTGGATAATTAAAGATGTTTTCTGGGGAAGCCCTGCGTGTAGAAGGCTTTGATGGACAACTACGGGGCCAGAAATTCTTGGTCGTCGGAGATGAAACGGCCTGGTTACGCAGATTTGGAATCATAGAATCAGAAAGTCTATACAAGGGTCGTAATATATTGGTTATCCAAGAAGCGGTTGGTCGTCCGAGTGGCTTTTCTCTCATTTCAAGTGTCGGTGTTTTAAGAAAACGCTGGGATATGATTTTTCGTATAAAGGAAGGCTTTGAGGCACAGATGCTTGCTACCTACGTTGTAAATTGTCCGAAGCCGGTTCGCATTCTATGGATCTGTGCAAGTACTGGGTGTGAAGTGCCTAGAGCCTTGTGGCAGCGTTGGGTAAAACAGGATATTACCTTGATTGGTGGAACATCAGAAGAGAACACGGCAATCGTTTGTGAATGGGATGCAGTTCTATTCCCTCATCGTTGCCCCCAAGCCATTGTTGAGAAATTCTTGAGTGGTCGTGGGACAGGGTTGGCGGCACTTGCGTCTAGAATGAAGGAACATTCCGATGAGATTGCGGAATCTGGAGCAGCACTGGCCTGGTCAAATGCGAATGGAGGACAGGGGGCAATTTACTGGTATGATCCGACGGAAGGAAAGGTGGAAGAAGGTTATAACAAAAAGGAGGCAGGGTCTGTGTTAGAGGGGATTTCTAAATGGTTGCTTAATTAGAATGAGCACGCCTCCTCGCCCTGTCAGAGTTGTTAAGGAACCGATTGGAGCGAAGAATCAAAGAAAGATAAACTTTGTACCAAAGAATGAGGAACTTCTTACGAATAAACCATTACTTGTACCAGGTGAAAATGGAACCCTTATTCCAGTAAATGGAGTACTAAGTACTAAGGCAAATCGTTTACAAAGATATCCTAAACCTGTGCCAGTTGATACGCCGCCATTCAATTGGAGTCAAGGAGGTAAAAGTATGCCATGGTTAGCGGGAAATAATTACAGTAATTCTAATTCATCTCTTACAAAACGGAAAAGAAATAATAATAACCAACAACCAGAGGCAAAAAGACCACGTAATGGAACTCGTAAAAATAAGTCTAAGAAGTCTCGTAGAACTCGTAAAAATTGAAAGATTCCTTAGACTTTTTAAACCTATCGGTTTAAAAATTGAAAACGGTGGACTTGTAATAAACAAGTACAATGATCTTCAATTACAAGGGAGTTCTGATTCGCGTGCAGCCGCAGTTGGCACTTGCGGCAGCTGAAAAGCCAGACTCATTTTGGGACTGGCTTATCAGTAAGTATAGTAATAGCAAGTATGTCGGCCTTAGCTTGTACGATATTCAAGAATTTGAGCATGTAGGTGTCATGCCTATCATTCTTAAGAAGGCTGTCTTTGTGCCAAAGAGGTAATGTAGAACTTCTCCTGAAACGAACCAAATAATAAATGAGAATAAGAAGCTTATGTTAAAGATGTATGCTGTGATTATTGCGACTGCGATTGTCATGAGGAGATCATTCTGTGAAATGCCGAAAATCCGTGCGGCGTGTACACCTTTTCCAGGTTCTCCTAACGCATTAGCATATTGACAGGGCATATCTATAGTCTGATTGTCAGAATATAGATATTTTTGTATATTATTGGAGAAATCGCTTACGCCTTGAATAACTTAAACGTGCCCTTCTTGGGCTTGTAGCCCGCCTTGACGAGGTTCTTGAACGCCTTCTTGCCGAGGGCGTGCTTCTTCTTGCTGACGATACGACCCTTGTGCTTCATGAGATCCTTTCTCGTAAGACCACCGGATGTGTGCTTGGCTGAACCATGCCATACCTGAGCCTTTGAGCCAACCGCAGGTGTCTTGGACGCCTTACGCGTCTTGGCACCGCCCTTCATGTTTCCATTCATGTTTCCAGTCATTCCAGCGATGCGGTCTGTGATTGCGGAAACGTCCATTATATAATTATTAGAGATTATATCTTGAGGCATATTAAAAAGAGAAAAAGACAAACCATTTTTTATGTATTTATCAAGACATAAAAAAAGGATGGATCAGGTGAGGATTGAACTCACGACTTTCGCGTGGCATAAGTATAGATTACTCTATAAGCACGACGCTCTAACCAACTGAGCTACAAATCCAACGGGGGCAACTGTGTAAAAGGGGTTTCGGAAATCACTTTTTTTCGCCGCCGACCCGCCTAATGATATATATTCACCATCTTTAGGTCTTTTTGGACTTTTTGGATTTCTTTGAACTGGGGCTTCTAGCACGTCTAGCACGTCTAGAACGTCTATTATTGCTATTCAAGCTATAAGGACTCCCAGGTCTAGTCGTAGGAGCAGTACTAAGGCGAGGACTTGTCGTGGCTGAAGTAGAAGGTGGAGATCCACGGTAAATATCACCAGAACGTCCTTCTATACGTTCACTCGCCACCCATTCTTTTACACTTCCAAGCTGAGTATCTGCTTCTTTTTCAGCGTTCTTTCTAGACAAACCCTTTTTACACAGGGATTTTACTTTTGTGACGTATGATTTCACATAAGGTGGGCGAGTATTTACAGAATTCTTATCAAAATTATAGGCGGGTCCAAGATTAATTGACATCTACAATCACATAGATAATCTCGGAGTCTCTCCTGCGAGAATTCTGGCCGTCAAGTCCTGCATATCCTTCGGATTGTAAACACCAGCGAAGTGCACCAAGAAATCTCCCTGCTCCCACAGCGGCTCACCAGAAAGTCCTCTCAAATACGCATTGAACGCCTTGTGGTTATTTGTGATATGAATTTTAGACGCATCTATTTCGTTTGTGTTATAGAGGTTTATCATTGCGGCATTCTCCCACCAGATATGATAGGTAAACTGAGTCTGCTGGCTGACTCTTTTCCAGAAGTCGCGAGCCCATGGAGTGTTTCGGAAAAGAATGTTTCCAGAATTAATGTGACCACAGGCATCTAGAGTCAAAAGCATATCCTTATCATCAGGGAGAAGGGGGATCATGACATCCTCTAGACGAATAGTTTGATTCGTAATGAGAACATCAGCATCACTCTGCCAAATCAAGGCACCCTCTGGAAGCCTAGAACAAACATCCAGCAAAAATGGGATTTTAGACCATGCGATAGGCTTCTTTCTGTCCCAGAACTTCTCACCGCCCTCAATATAAGTATATCCATGCGTTTCAGCATAGAGTTTCTTTGATGCCAGGCAATCCTGTAGACCTTTCTTGTAATCGGCACCAATGATGAGAGTTGTTATTGTTACCATATCTTATAATCAGTATAATTTCGTGTTTAGATACAAGGAAATGAAAAAAATTGATATTTAAACTCCCTTGAATAAAAAGCACCAGTATGTTTATCGAGACCTTTACACACGACGATGACAAGTACTCAAAGATTGAGGAGGAGTTTGAACACATTAGTATGATGTGTTTGGCTCTAGTACTCTTTATTATCTTACTTATTGCTGCGTTGTCTATTGTTATGAATTAAAAATTGAAGTAGCGGTTAGCATAATCCAAAAGTCCCCATGGTATCAAGTCCAGTTGCTGACCTTCTGGCCCCCAGATTTGAAGATACTTATAAAGAGTATAAGAATGACGCCGGCGATACTCTGAGTATTAAAACATTTATTAAGGACGATGTTAAAATGGTTTCTGTGAATGGTATTGAAATCGGCATCGATGAATTCATGGAACTTGTAAATGAGGCATTTGAGGAATCTGATCACAAGGCCTCTGTTGTTATGATGGGTAGTATAATTCTTATTCTAATTGGATATATACTACTCAGGAGTCAATTCTAAACAACCATCTAAAAAAATATAACGTATCTAAGGTAGAATGTGGTGCTGTGGAAAAGTAGATGTTATTGCCCCAAGTGTTGTACCAATTGTACCAACTGAAGTAAAAGCGACACATGACCTTGTTGATGAGATTGTCGTAGATGAAATCCAGGAGGAGGCTCTGACAGAAGAAGAGAATCTTGCTTTAGCCAAGGAGGAAGAGCTTACACAAGATACTGCGGTTGGAATTCTAGGCATCGCTTTTTTGTTCACAGTTGCATATCTTATGCTGAATAGTAAGACCGATGAGTCTTTTCGTGTTCAACATCACATCGACCTATAAAAATGATTGTGTTAAATGGATGTTTGATAAGTCCCAAGGCCCCAATGTCTGAGTACCGTCAATTATCACCGCCAGGTGATAATTTCGGAAATACTGTGAAGCCTTCTTCACAGTACGTGCGTGTCGTGAGCCATGATGAGCCGGTTCCTATTCCTCCTACCAAGCCGGCTCTTCATAATGGATACGAACCAGACCGTTTTCAGAAGTTCGCTATTGATGCGATTGAACAAGGTCATAACGTCTTAATCACAGCTAAGACAGGCAGCGGTAAGACCTTCGTCGGCGAATACCAGATCGCAAAGACGCTCCAACGTGGAGGACGTACCTTTTACACAACCCCCGTCAAATCATTGAGTAATCAGAAATTCAATGATTTGAAGAAACTCTTCCCTGAGGCATCTGTCGGCATTATGACTGGTGACATCAAGTTCCGCCCCGATGCTCAGATTATCGTCATGACCACTGAAATCCTTCGGAATCTCCTCTTCAAGCAAGGAACTCTAACAGAGAAGGTTGGTGTCACCGCCTTGTTGAGTCTGGATGGCCTAGATTCTGTCGTATTTGACGAGGTTCACTATATCAACGACGAGGATCGTGGGCATGTCTGGGAGGAGTGCCTGATTCTCTTGCCACCAGCTGTCAAGCTCATCCTCTTATCAGCGACCTTGTCATCTCCTTTCGGTTTCGCCAAGTGGCTGGGCGAATCAAAGAAGGTGCCGGTTTGGCTAATCAGTACCCTCTGGCGTGCGGTGCCTTTGGAGCATTGTGTAATAAGAGGTAATGGGGAGAATGCTCGCTTCTATGATAGCAAGGAGACGTTCCATGAGGATACATACAGGGCGTGGATTGCTGAGCGAGATGGCCTCTTACTTGCTCACGACAAGTTCAAGGACAAGGTTAAGGCGGCGAAGGCTAGCGGCCATGAAGGTCCAGTAGGCGGAAAGGTTCGTCCCAAGTCCTTTGAGCATGAACTGAATGCTTGTCTCGGCAACCTCCACGAAACGGGTAATCTGCCCGCCATTGTCTTCGTCTTCTCTCGTGTCGGCTGTGAGAAGCTCGCTAAGAAGGTGGAACATACGTTTATTGACTCCAGCGATGCGGCGGCCGTTTCACACATCTGGGACTTCCACCTTTCCAGATACAAGGACGCACTCGAATTCTCACCCCAGGCTCACAGGTTGAAGGAGCTGGCTATGAGAGGAATCGCCTACCACCACAGCGGCCTCCTCCCCTTCTTGAAGGAGATTCTGGAGATTCTATTCGCTCGCGGCCTGTGCAAGGTACTCTTTGCGACGGAAACCTTCGCGGTCGGCATTAATATGCCCACCAAGACGGTGATATTCACGGCACTTGACAAGTTCAGCGATGGTGGGGAACGACTTCTCAAGACCTCTGAGTATATCCAGATGGCCGGCCGTGCTGGGCGGCGTGGTAAGGATGACCGCGGCCTCGTCATTTACTTGCCCCAGAGAGACCCTGTCTCCGTGTCAGAGTTGAGGCAGATTGTGTGCGGGAAAGTTGCGAGCTTTGGCTCTCGAATGAACTTTGGATATCAGTTTCTTCTGAAGATTTTGAACGCTTCCTCCAATTCGGGCTCAAGCATGACAGAGAAAAGCCTGATCCAAAAAAGCTATTGGAACGCACTAGAACAGGAGTACCTGGCCGGTTTGCAGAAGGACGCGGTGCAGGTGGCGTCTTCTCTCTCGCCTCAAGCGGACGACGAGGAATGTGAGCAATATTATGATATTCAACGTCGGATTTCGGAGAACCAGAATGCGAAGAAGAAGGCAGCTCAGCGGGAGCTTGTGACTTGGAAGGATGCTCACAAGGATTCTGTGTGGCAGCCGAAACTGGCACGATACGAGGCTCAGCTTCAGCTACAAAAGAAGATGATAACGCTTGAATACGAGATAGACAAGACAAAGAGTATCGCCATTGACTGTAATATACCAATTGTCCAATCGCGTCGTCTTCTTCTGGAGGAATGCGGATTCTTAACGTTGGGTGAGAACCTTTGTTTAACACCATTGGGGAGCCTTGCATCAGAGGTAAATGAAGGTCATCCATTCTTAATGACCGAGCTATATGTACATCAGACGAACACTTTATCTCCCCTTTCAGCTACAGAGCTACTCACAGTGCTAGCCTTGTTTATTGGTGATAAGGGCGGAAAGCCTTCGTGGTCTGTGTCAAAGGAGGTTGATGAGGTACTTGACCATTTGAATCGGCATGTAAAGAAGCTGATTGCAATGGAGGAGAGACACAAGATTCCTTATGAGAACAAGTTGTGGGAACTGAATACCGATTGGCTGGAGCCCGTGGCTGATTGGCTAGAGGGAGAGTTATCATTGGCTGAGATAGCCGCCAAGTACGAACTCTTCGAAGGAAATGTACAGAAGGCTCTCATGAAACTAGCCGCACTTCTAGAGGAGTTTCAGGCGATGGCCACCATGAGTGGAAACGTAGAGCTCCTCAAGAAGCTGGAGGACTGTCGTCCACTTGTTCTCAGAGACCTCATTCTGGCTGAGAGTCTTTATCTACGAATCTAAATAAACCTGTAAAGAGTATTGGGATACAAATATACAATTGCCAAGACAAAGACAATCATCAGAAAGTAAGCAGCAATATACTTGCCCTCAGAATTCCCAATAAGTCTCTTTAACATAATCTCAATAAGACCCCATAGGCCTATCCACCAAATCACAACCAAAAAAGAAATAAATAAGATATTCTTTTCCATTAACATCTGGTCATATTTTTATTTGACCTTCACGAAATCGCATAGCGATTAGGATTTCGCAAAAGCAAAGACAATACGCTCCTTCCAGTTCGGGCTTTTCATATCATCATACCACGTCAGCTGAACCGTCGTATTAAGTTCTGGAGGTGTTTCAAGGGTCTTAACCTTTATGACACGTTTCCATGCCGGAACATAGACTTTAAACTTTCCTTCATGATGTGATACCACTATACCAGTAGCCACCTCAGAATTCTTGAGTTCTGTCATAAAGAAGAGATCGCGGCTAAATGCCTTGGCCTGCTTCTGACGCCGATTGAGATGGTCAGTATTATGCTGGCTGATATCAATTCCTTTGAGGACTCTTTGATTCACCAAGTCACAGTATCTGCGAATTGGTGAAGAAGCATACGCGTATGTTGAGGTGTTAAGACCGTAGTGGAAGGCATCTTCACTGGCAGGAACGAAGGCTGCCGATTCATATGCCATGAAGGAAAGCTCTGGAGCAATGGCTGTCCACTGAGCGAGCTTCTCAAGTTGTGGCTTACTATGAGCACGGAGGATACCCTTTCCTAGGTGCTTCAGCATTTCGCCGGCCTTTGTGTTATAGAGGATCATCAAGCTTTCCACCCACTTATGCGAATCTTGGGAACCAGATATGGCGGCAAGTACTTGGAATTCTTCCCTTTTCTCTGCCTGTGCCTTGTCGTATGTGTAAGAGGTGGTTGTCTTGGTGACTGATGGTACCCAACGAAATCCAGAAATCGTTTGGTTATTATAATAGAACTGTAAGGAAAGTGTTAGCTTATCTTTTCCTGGAAGCAAGGAGGCTGCCTCTTCAATGTAGGACGGAAGCATGGGAGCTAGTGACTCGCCAGTGGGTGAATAGAAGGAAGTGGCCTTCTCTCGAATGAACTCGTCAAGGGGAGAACCTTCCTGAACATAAGCGGAGACATCTGCGATGTTGATGCTGATTTTCCAGCCATTAGGCATCTTTTCAAAGGTAAAGGTGTCGTCAACATCTCGGCAGCCTGGAGGGTCTATGTTAAAGGTGAATCCTGTGATTTGCTCTCGCGGAATATTTTGGAATGAGCCTGAATCTAAGCTTGGAAACTTTCTGAGAGTTTTCTTGTTGTCGTAGGCGTAGGTTGAAAGGAGAATGGCGGTTTCTGATTCTTGTGTTGGAGGGCCGAGAACTTGTACAAGGGTGGCACGGGGTATCCCTGGCTTTTGGTCTTCTGGCTGTGGCTCCACGATAGCGTGGACGTTGTATAAACTTCGTTGACTACAGCCCACCGCAAAAGGGCCAAGAGATCGCTCATAGGGGATGAATCTAAATATAGGGAGACCTCTAGTCGTGATGCCGTAACGCACCTTGGAACTGAGTTCAAGAATACCGCCTATCCACATTTATTTTGGGTGACTTGATTGTGTTAAAGGTGCTTAATCATTTTTATTTTTAACGATAGTTACATATATGAGACTCTTTGAATAAGCTGTTGACCTTTGATTGAGTGAATAGGAAGGCAATTTTGTTGTCTGTAGTGAGATAGTTCAACTATACAGCCCACGGTTGGGAACTTATTAACTGTATTTGGGTAAATTCTTGTAACATACAAAAACCCCTTATTTATATAATATTCTAGAACTTCAGGCTTCTGTAGCTCACGTGTTTCAATACGAATCTTTTTCAAGCATACCATTCTATCGGTATCTGTCATTTTTGCCCACTCCAAAAATTGAATTTTTGGCTCGCCCTTTGGAGGTCACCCAAAATGACATTCGAATATATCCGCACAGAGTCAGGCGAGTTCAAGTGCCCTCACTGTGAGTTTACTAAGAAGAATCAGAGCACTGTTCACATGCATATTAAGGCCAAGCATAATGGTACCTTCAAGCACAAGTGTGAGCATTGTACTTATGAGTGTGCTGCTCGTCAGACACTAGAGAATCATGTTATTTCCAAGCATCCTGAGCAGGTTGATGTTGTCCGTGAATTTGCCTGTCCTTGTAATGGTTGCGAGTTTGAGAGCCTTACTAAGGGCGGCCTTCGTAGTCATTACTTATTGAAGCATCTGGCAAAGTATGTTAGTACATACTTTGCCAAGTCAGATGAGGGAATTCAGTGTAGCCACTGTGGCACTGGGTTCAATTCCAAGCCCTCCTTTATCTATCACCTAGTTAACTGCCTTCCTGCTGAGGTGAAGGCCGACCCTGTGGCCAAGAGAGGCCTTTGTATTTAGTGTGCATCGTCAGGCTCAGGAGCTGAATCCTTTTTTTTCGGGTTGGCTCCCATCTCCTGAACCATCATGATAATGCTGTAAATGTGGTAGCCAAGTGTCGCAAAGCCTAGCATGGCCAAGAGCTCAAATGCCCAGCGTGGCGTATCGTAGCCCTTGCTGCCGATGAATAAGAGAAGAGGAGCTACCAAGAATATGTGTAAAAGGTTAATCCATAGGCTTGGTGACTGTGCCTTCCACTTTATAAAGGCCTTGTATCCGTGATATACCAGCATTATAATTGCTACGCCAGATAACAAGGAAAAGATCCAAGGGCTGAGCTGCCCACGCATAATCGCCACATAGAGGAGTGCAGGTGCGACAACAGCTATGTGGAATATGCTGAGGCCTATGTGACTCATTTAATACTTCTAAAGAATATATGTATCCAGCATTTGACTCGTGTGCTGTAAGGCACTTTCCACCCAGCATTGGTTCACTGCGTAAGATTCTCCACAAACAAAGATATTTGGGTTTTTCGGAAGTGGCTGCATGATAGCTTTACTATATTCATGTACATCATAGAGACCGGGTAGCCAATATGAGCATCCCTCCTTCCAGTAATACATCTTGAAGATATGCGGCTCAGGGATTTTCTGTTTGAATAATTCTTCTGATTCCTTAATGATACGTTTAGAAACACCTTTTTCACCCTGGGTTTTAAGGATTTTCATCCAGAATTTAGTATCTTCGCCGTCTGTGTAAGAGGTCATGATTGTGCCGGTTTTCGTGTTAATTGGGATTACGTGTCTGAGTGGAGAGTCGGTAACAGTGCGTGGAATTTGGCTAAACCAGGGGCTTGGGAAAACACCATATATACGTAAGAGCGGATTCATTGTAATTTTCTTGAGGATGGGCAGACTTTTGAACTGTGAGATGCCCTTGAGCCCCTCGGAATGAATGGCGAGAATGACCTTCTTTGCCTTGAATTCTACCGTGCGATACTTTGTTGTAAAAACCAGGCTGGTTAATTCCCCATATTTCAAAGAAGTGAGGCGATGGCCGAAAAAGTATTTTACCTTTGCCTCATCCGCCAGTTTATCTGTTAGAGCCTGAAGACCCTCGGCCAGCGTATAGAAATATCCAGTTGATACTCCAAGTTCTTTTCTGAAAGATTCTAAGGCAAGGTCGGCACGAAGAGAAGAAATTTCAGAAGTATAGGGAAACTGGGATATCATTTCTTTGACTGTTTTAGGATTAAGTACCTTATTTAAGATTTCCTCTAAAGTATTGAGTTGAAGTTCTTGTTTACTGAGGTTAGAACAGCTTTCTATTATTACACTGGCGATGGCTGGCCAAGAACTCGTAGCTTCGGGTATTTTTACAGGTGTAAGTCCATATTTCTTAACGAGTTCGTTCACCATTGTGTGAGAGCTGTGGATTCTGCCGGCACCCTTTTCCCAACTTAGGCCATCTTTTCTGTAACTCTGTACACGACCACCTAGAGAATCATAGGCCTCCATCATGGCGATGGTCGCCTTCGGATAACGTTTACTTATTTTACTGGCGGCCAGAAGCCCTGATATGCCGGCCCCAACGATTATATAATCATACATGCTGCTTTTATAAGTGAATAAAAATGAAGGTAAATTGTGTTAAATGGTGTTTACAAATTGATATTATGCAAGGCCCACAGTCATTCTGCCTTTCAGTCTATGAATACGACAATGATGTCTTGCAAAGTCTGGTAGATGGTGTAAATAAGGCTCTTAAGATGTATCCTGATGTCTGGAACTTTGTTTCTAAGAATGGCTTGCTTATCTATAAGTATCCGAATCTGCATCCAGTCAGTGAAAAGATCTTTGATGGTAATTCATACGATCTAGAAGCGATGGTGGCTATTACTGAGCTCGCACGGAAGCGGGCTGGATTGTCTTGCTAAATTAGAATGGACACGCATATATATCTTCTCGTAAAAACAGGAATTACTGATGCAGAGTACTTAACATATAATCTTGAAGAGGCACTGTTAAAAGGACAGGAGCTGTCTTTAACAGTGTATCGTATCAGAGTGCGTGCCAGTGGCACAACAACAGTTATGAAGATTTTTACGCCTTAAGGTTATTATAAAGCCAAGTCGCAACCTTAGAAGTCTCGCTGCTTTGGAACTGCTCAAGCTTTTTTGATGGAGGCATGAGAACAAAGTTCGGGATACTGCGAACTCCACAGTATCCTGGCGTATACTTATTTTGGTCAACGTCGCAGATATAAATTGGAAGATCGGGAAACTCCTCCTTTAAGAAATTCCAGTCTAGGCGTTTGCAGGCACCACACCACGATGCCGTAAAATAAATTAGGATGGGAGACTTGAGTGCGGTTTCCTTATATAACTTTTCAAACTCTTCCTGGGTTTGGAGGGGGATCATTTTTAGTTCTATTTAATGAAAGAATGAAACCGCCAGCAATAACCGCACCGAGTGAGCCTAAGGCTGCGTAGTCAAGAGGGCTGAATGGTTCCTTTGGAAGTGCACCACCAACCATGACTGATTTGGCAGGCATCTGCGGAACTGGCATTTGTGGAACAGGCATTTGCGGCATCTGAGGAATCTGTGGTATCTGCACCTGAGGTACTTGTACCTGTGGTATCTGCATAGGTGCGAGGCTTCCTATGGTCGTAGAAAGATCGCTCGCCTGTTTAGCAATTCTAGTGGCCTTATTAATTTTTTCTAGTCCTTCGTCGATAACAAGTTCCTTTGTCTTGGTTGCCGTATCAAGTGTGGCCTTAACATTGTGTGCTAATCCAGGAGCTACAATGGCTATAATAGGAAGTGATACACGGAACATATTTGTTATAAATCCATCGGCTGGGCAGGGCTTGATTTCAGATAGACCTGTTAGGCGGGAACTGTGTCCATCTGCGTCCATACCAAGATATGTAAAAGGGAAGAAGCGTTTAGAACCAGCTACGAATAAGTCAGCTGGCCATATCAAAAGAATCATGTAATCGTAAATGAAGGCACACAGGTAGAATAAGAAGCCAAGAGGTATAATGGTTAAATCAAGGAAGCGACTCACTGCGTTATTCGTGTCGCCTGCGACGAGTTGTGCTAGAGGGGCGATTGGAATGATAAAGCAGTATAAGAGGAACCAGAATGGATTTGGCGGCCCCTCATCTTCTTTACTACCTGTCATTTTTCCAATAGAGTCCATGAGTGACTCAGGTTCTTTCCACATACCTTGAGCGAGACCCATATTGTAAATATGCGTATTGAGACCATGCCTATTTAGATTCTCTAGACTTTCTCCTACATTAGACAGCTGGATCAAATCATAAAACCAGAGAAAGCCAAGACTCAAAAAATTTGCTATAAGAAAAACAATGGCCGTCTGGGGCGATCTTAAATACAAGTGATGTAGACCAAAAAAGCCAAATATCAATGTGAACCACCACATTCCAGATTTAGTGAATTGAGGTTGTTTCCAGAATTCTACACGGGTTTGGGAGACTGCTGGGAATTCCCACGCCATACTAATTTAGACAAGACGTTTATGTCTATAGAAACGCCGGGCTCAGCAGTTCTTAGAGAATCTAGAGGCTAAGGCGACTCTCAAAGTTTACAGGAAAGCACACATGGTTGAAGAAGGTGCCAGGAGGAATTGTAATAGGTAAGTGAATCTGTTCTTCTAGGCTCGGGTTTTGATTATCAGGAAGAGTAATCTTATAACCAAATCGGTCAAAGTCTATAATCATTGTGGTTCCATCTGGCTGCCTATATAGCTCAAAGTCCCAGGCAGCATAGCCAAGTTCCCAGAGCTCTTTCCATAGTTGCATGATTTCTGCGGCGATGTTATTATTTGTCTGTATACCTAGATACAAGGGATAATCGGTACAAATACGTCTCATACGATAGCGAGGCTGATATGGCTCATCGAGAAGTTCTGGGATCTTTAGGAACTGGTAGAAATCAGATTGAAGAATATGCTCAATGAGGCGGTGGATCTTCTTCTGTTTTTGAAGGCTGAGACCATCCTCTCGGAAAGATAACTTGTCTACAACAGAAGGTGATACTCGCAAGATAACGCCGTGCGACATCTTCTTAATCTAGGTGGGGGACTTTTAGATTGTTAGGGGAGTTTTTCAATTTTTTTGGGCTTTACAACGGGTAAACCACTTTCTAGCCTTCTTAGAAGCCTTTTTGGCACGTTCAACAATATCAGAGTCTGTGCTATAATGTGTCTTACCACATACTAGCATTGAGCTCACGCGTGCAAATCCCCATTGTTGCTGAGTGGCTCCAGGGCGATGGCCAGTTCTCCAAGCAGCCATTCCACGATTGTAAGATTCTTGTAAAAAGCGTTTGGGGACACCTGATGCTTTCGCACGTTCGTCGAGAGACTTGGCGTCTGGAAAAAGTTTATTCCATTGCTCGGTGTAGCTTGAAGGCTTTGTCTTAGCTAGGGTGTCTGTGTAAAAAGGTGTATATGCTCTTTTCTTAGTATAATTACGTTTCGCGTGCGATTTAATCTCCTTTTCTCTGATAATTTTCTGTTTTCTCGTCAAACCCTTGTAGTATTTGACGGGATGGAAGCGGCGGGTCTGGCTCATTACTTTAGATGCGGAAATTTCATTAGTCCTAAGGCATAGCCTCAGATGCGGAAAAGAATTCCACCAAAGCCTTCAGTGATACGCAGGACGTTGTGGTTGAGTGCATAAATACGAACACTGGCCGGTCCTCTTGCAGGAACAACTGTAGTATTCATCTCTAGCTGTAGCACAATGGTGTCAATACGACTGGCGTTCATGCTTCCTGTCGGCTGTGAGTCCTCTGGGCGAAGTGCGAAAGAATATGAATAAATGAAGTCATTCGCCGGTATAACCGTGTGGTGCTGGTATGGCTGGACGAGGCGGAAATAATCCGCATTACGAATATCAAATCTGTCATAACCGTCTAGACGCAATAGTGCCGTAGTAATGAGATTCTGATAGCCGACTTGGCTGCTCAGTTCACCCACTGTTAAATTCGTGTAATTGAAGGGCTGGTTCACATTAGCGGATGCCTCTCTCTGAACTACCCAGAAAAGCTCCTTGATTGGGTGATTGAATTCCATCGGAATCTGGACAGTAGTTGCCGTCTGGTCAATGGATTGACTTGGCGTATACTGAACCTGCTCAATCAAGTACTCGTGAGAATTCGCCACGAATCTGCGACGTTCCTCCACATCCAAGTGGACAAAGTCGCCATACATTCTCATGCTTGTTATTGAGGCGGAAGTAACGGTTGTGTCACAAGGCACCTTGCCCGTTGTCAATACAAAGAGATTCTGCAAGGGTCTCAGGATGATATTTATACGCACGGGGTGGTACTGTAAGGCAATGAGGGGAAGAGCTAGGCCAGGATTCTTGCAGAACCAGAAACGCAGCGGGACATATAAGTACAAGGGTCCGTACATGTTCACCGAATCACTAGAAGTATTTCCCTGACTTGCACCAGTCGTCTTGCCGATCATATTGTTCCAGGCCTGGAGTTTGTCTTGTGTTACAGTATGATTTGACCAGATCTCCATCCATTCACCAGTCTGCTTATCGATTTCCTGCTCTCCAATCTCTAGAGTAATTTCTTGTATTAAGGCGTGACCGATAGCATTTGTGTAAGAGACTGGTTTGCCCGTAACAGAGTCAGTAAGTGCCGGAAGTTGAATCTCTAGCCACATTGGGCCTAATAAGTCACCCTTCCTCGGTATCAGAGTGGTAATTCGCCTACCGAAATCGGCCTGGTTATCAAACTGAATAATGGAAGACTCTGTTGAAAAATTAGTGTAGCGGCGATAGACCATTTTAAACCAGGTGATCTGGGGATTACCTGTGAGAAAAACATCTTGTTTTCCCATCGCCACAAGTTGTAGGAGACCTCCTCCTTGTGTCATCTGATTGAGTGGATGATTCTTGATTGGGTATAATTCGCAGACCTTAAAAAATAAATACAATTCAGAGGAAGTATGTCCGATAGGATTATCCTTCGTACGGTGTTCGCAGTTGACTCAAATACAGGTCTCTTCTTATCAACGGGTAAGGTACTTTATACAAATGGCGTAGGTGGCACGAACTGGATAGATATGTTGTCAACTTTGACAATCGCTGGAGGACCAATCATGAATGACATGCCTTCCACTATGAGTAGTTTATCCACATTCTCCTACGGTAACACATCAACGGTATCAACATTATCATACGAATTAGTACAGGCAATATGTAGTATCGGTGCTATTGCTAATGCGACGGGTGCAAATGTTCAAACAGCAAACCTCGGGACGGTAGGATATGTCAGTACCGCCACAATGTCCACATATGTTGGACAGTCTATCAGCACATTGTCAGCTTCACCCAGTACTATACAAACACTAACTCCTGCCCTCAGCACATTCCAGTATGCCACCTCGTCAACTCTTTCAACCTTCAATAATTCAATTAATGATGGTCTACAGAGCACAATATCAGGACTAGTTAACTTAGGATATGTTCTATCAAATAAGCTAGCGAGTACAGTTGCCGGCCTTGGCGAATCCGGTTATATCAGTACGATAAATACGCCCATGAGCTTTCAAAGCACTGTGGCTGGCCTGGGCAACATCGGGTATGTCAGTTCTTCCACCCTTTTTAATACGATTAACACAATGGGAAATCTCTACGTGAGTACAGCATCTCTCAGAAGTACAGTGGGCGGTCTTTCCACCTTTGGCTATGCGACGAATGTGGACTTATCTACCGCGGTTCAGGGCGTATCCGCTGCGAAGAATTCTATACGCTTTGACACAGTCGGCAACGTCATTTTGAGTGGGGGTTCAAATTCCATTACATTTACTAATACTAGTGCAATTATCTACGTGTCCACCTTTTTCCAGAGCAGTATCACATATACTGGAGCACCAGTGGGGTCAACAATCGTTGGACGTCTATTAAATACGAACGACATGGAGTTTTCCACAGCAACTATCAATATGGCGGGATTTAGCAATTTTCTCAATAATAACTCACGTGTCACCTTAGACATTTATCCAACATATGCTTTCAGTAAGTTGGGAACAGGTGCGACGAATCCGGCTATAGTATATATATCTACATTGCTGAAATCTGGAAACAATCTCCTCTTAAACACGGCTGTTACAAGTGCTCTATATGTCGGAAATACGAGAACACTCTTAGAATCTGGTGTAACAGTTGATTCTTTCAATATTTTCAATCAGCCGATTAAGCTTAATATACCAATCCCAGTTGTTTGGGATTTTACAACACCTTACTCAATCTATCATTATATGCCCAAATCTATACAGACAAACCAGCTTCAGAATGCCCTACACAGTACCATTGTTACACCCTACTTTGGTTCCACAGGATCCATCTTCATCAGTATACAGAATTTGGTTTGAGGGTTGAGGTTTTTACAGATTATAAAATTATTTAACTTTAGTAAATGAGTTCAAGGATAACACTAGACACCACGAGCCTGACGATTCGTGATGTCTTTTGTTTGAATAAAAATGCTGACGTTATACAACCTATTTCTATCCCGGTAGCTGGTGCTAATGGTAAGCTACAGTGGTTGTCTAGTGTAGAGTTTTTGAGCACGATTAGTATTCCAACCACGAGCACATCGCTTCTCAATTATATAACAACTCTTGGGCAGCAGGTGGGATCGAATTTCAGCTCATCTGTAACGAGTTTAAACACATTGTCAACAAATGTGGGAAGCAATATAGTCACGCTGGGAAGCAATATAACCACTGTGGGAACCATCTTTAACATTTCAACACCAATCTTTATTAATTCAACTATCACAGGCCTAGGCAGCATACCAGACGGCCATAATTATCTCAGTTCATCCGCATTGACTTATCAGTTCCAGAATCTAGCTGCCAACTATGGATATGTGAGCACAGTCAATCCTGGAGCCTACCGAATTTACAAGTCATCTCTTCGCCTTGAAGGTTCTAATGCGTCAACCATAATGGCAACTGGTGAGAATATTTCTTCAGCGGTATTCAGCCTTCAAGGATTTGCATCAAAGGCTGTTAGCAGTTCACATATGCGTATTGATATTAATGCGAATATCGGACTTGTATATGCTACTCAACTAGCATCACTAACCACACTTAGTACTATCCTATATAATCCATCAAGTTCACAGATTGTTGGCGATCCTGTCAGTCTAACATTTAATTCTTCAAATGCCACCATAGGAAATCTAAGCTTTTTATTAAACGCTAGTCAACTTTCACCTTTCCCAAGCACTCTTCAAATATGTCATGTTCTCAGAACAGGAAACAACTTGAATCTAACAACGAATATCCCACAGATCGGTGGAATATTCGTAACGCTTGATAACACAGATTAAACAC
>Ga0209444_10000102_pt1 | contig 44477 bp, 40 predicted proteins | sample LauGreFaBDMM15DN_2_FD_188215 | JGI IMG/M metagenome (GOLD analysis project Ga0209444, IMG submission 188215) | Freshwater lake microbial communities from Lake Michigan, USA - Fa13.BD.MM15.DN (SPAdes) (version 2) | ecosystem: Environmental > Aquatic > Freshwater > Lake | place: Lake Michigan... | reverse complement strand
TCCTTCACCAAAATCTAAATTAAATAATCCTTTAAATCGACCTACGCCATATTGTTCATGAACAATAGGGTCACCTTCTTTTAATTCTGATAAGTCACGGACCATGGCATCCGTTGAGAAATTCTTATCACGATGACGTCTTCTTGATTGGCGCACAGTATTTACATAAAGCTCAGATTCTGTAATAACAACATGCTGGGATGAAATATAGCCTTGATGAAGTGGGCTAACAGTCAAAACTACTTGGTCACTAATACCTGCTGCTGAAGACCAGTCATCTGTTGCTTTAAACTTGATGCCAGCCAACTTTAGAAGTTCAGAAACTGTTTCTCGGCGACCCAAGCTATCCGTTAATATAAAAACTCTTTTAGGATTGTCTGTAATAAAATTATCAAGCTTTGATAGAGGCAGAATATTTTTCCGATCAATAGATATGTCAGGAATTTTTTCATATACTTCTTTGCGTTTTAAATCGAACTTCTTATATGAATTGATGGATTTAAAAAATTGATCTGGCTTAATTAAAAGATTCTGAGGTTCTAAAATTGGTCTCTCAGCATCATAAGCAAACAATCGAAAACGTTTTTCAGTTTCATGCCAAAAATGACTACAAGCCAGGTCAAGATTACCGTGCTTATAAATAATCGTATTGTCTGAGAAATAACTAAAAATATCACTCATCTCTTCAAAAAATAACGGCATGTACCATTCAATGCCTCCAATGGGAATACCTTTGCTGATGTCTTTGTAAATTGAGGAGCGAGAGGGGTCACCTTCAAAATGCTCTCGATAATTTTGTCGAAATATACTAATGGACTTTTCATCCATTGGACATTCACGGGCCGGGAGTAGTTTAATTTCATTGACAGGATAAAGTGTTCTTTGCGAGTCAACATCAAATGTTCGAATTGAATCAATCTCGTCATCAAAGAAATCCAGGCGGTATGGCACAATACTGCCCATAGGAAACAAATCAATGAGACTTCCTCTCACTGAAAATTCTCCTGGAGCCATGACGCGAACCACGTTCATATATCCATTTAATGTTAATTGGTTTTTAAAAGCTTCAATATCAACTTTTTGCCCTTTACTAAAATGAAAGCTAAATTGTTGTATATAACTTTTAGGGGGTAATAAGTGAAGTGCTGTGGTCACGGGAATAATAACTACATCAAAACTTTTCTGAGTCACTTGGTAAAGAGTTAGGAGTCGTTCTGAGATTAGATCTGGATGGGGTGAAAAGTGATCGTAAGGAAGAGTCTCCCAATCGGGCAACAAATTAATTTTTAAATCCGGGCTAAACCAAAGCATCTCTTCCATAAGACGCCTTGCTTCGAATGCAGTCTCCGTAAAAATTGCTAAAGACTTTTTACTTTTAACAATTTCATCATGAATATATTTGACGAGAGAATAGCTATCAGAGCCATCAATTTCAGCTGTCGATAGTGATTCTTTACTTTGATAATTTGCTTCTAATGGCATATATTGCATGTATAAATAATTAGCAATATTATAAGCTTTAAAGCTAATATTCATTGAGAGGGAATATCATGAATGATAAAGAATTAGTCGCACGCCAAGCCTTACAGTATGTTAGCGAAAATATGATTGTTGGCTTAGGCACAGGATCAACCGCTAACTACTTTATTGATGCTTTAGCTAAACGAAATAAAGAAGAAAACCTAAAGATAAGGACAGTATCGAGCTCTGTTGTTAGCATGATTAAAGCTAAAGAAGCTGGCTTGCCAATTATAGCCATGGAGCAAATCAAAGAAATTGATCTTTATATTGATGGGGCAGATGAAATTGCACCTGACCTTACATTGCTTAAAGGGCGTGGCTATGATCTCGTTCGAGAAAAGCTACTAGCTCGATCTGCTAGAAAATTTATTGTCATTGCGGATGAGTCTAAATTGGTTAAAAAGATTGGGGATAACTTTCCCATACCTTCTGAAGTTCAACCCTTTGCATGGGAGCTTGTTAAAAATATTTTAATGAAGAAAGGTACAGGCGACATTAGAATTAATGCAGCAAAAGATGGGTATGCGATAACCTCCTGTGGTAATTTCGTTCTCGATTTTAATTATCCTGAAAAAAGTACTGAAGAATTAAATGCACTTCTATCCCAAACACCCGGCATTGTAGAGCATGGTATTTTTTATAATATAGCGCATGGTGCCTTAATTAGTAGTAATGGAAAAGTTCGTGAGATATGGAAAAACTAAATCTTTTCAATGCCACCCATATAAGAAACTAATGCTTTAGGTATTGTAATACTGCCATCTTCATTCTGATAGTTCTCAATAATAGCAACTAATGTTCTCCCAACAGCAAGTCCTGAACCGTTCAATGTGTGAACAAATAAATTTTTTCCATCCTCACTCTTAAACCTTGCTTTTAATCGTCTTGCTTGGAAAGCTTCACAATTTGAAACAGATGAAATTTCACGGTACGTATTCTGTGACGGAAGCCAAACTTCCAAGTCGAAGGTTTTTGCAGAACCAAAACCCATATCGCCTGAGCATAAAGATAATAATCGATATGGAAGCTCTAATGAAGTAAGTATAAATTCAGCATGTGAAACCATTTCATCTAATGCATCATAACTTTTGTCTGGATGAACAATCTGAACCATCTCAACTTTATCAAATTGATGCTGCCGAATCATACCGCGCGTATCTTTTCCGTAAGATCCAGCCTCTGACCTAAAACAAGGAGTATGTGCAGTCAATTTAATAGGAAGATCAGACAGTTTTAGGACCTCATCTCGCACAAAATTTGTAAGCGTTACCTCAGAAGTTGGTATTAAATATAATTTACTTTCATTATGTGAAAGGCTAAAAAGATCAGCTTCAAATTTAGGTAGTTGTCCTGTGCCTATTAATGAATCGCTATTAACCAAATAAGGCGTATAGCATTCCTTATACCCATGTTTATCTGTTTGAGTATCAAGCATATATTGGGTAATAGCCCGATGTAATTTTGCAAGCTTACCTTCAATCACTACAAAACGCGCACCAGAGAGCTTTGCACCTAAATCAAAATTAAGTCCATGTTGAGCACCTACATCCACATGATCTTTAATCTTAAAAGTAAATTTTCTAGGCTCGCCGACTGTCTTTAAAACTTTATTGTCGGATTCTGACTTACCTATCGGAGTAGATTCATGAGGAATATTAGGGATATCAAGCATGAACTGATTAATCTTTTCTTGTAACTCAGCTAATTCAGATTCGCCCGCTTTTAAATCATCTGAAATTGCATTCACACTCTTCATAAGCAAATCAGTATTCTCATTTTTAGACTTAGAAATACCAATTTCTTTTGATATAGAATTTCGTTTTTCTTGAAGATCTTGTGTCTTCACTTGAAGTTCTTTTCGCACATTTTCTAATGATTGAAAAGTAGCTACATCAAGATCAAAGCCTCTACTTAAAAGTTTATCTTTAGCAATCCCAATATCATTTCTTAGTATTTGAATATCAATCATAAATAACCTATTTCTTTTGCTTGTCCTGAGATTTTAAATAATTCATTTTTTCGAGAATTTTACTCTCTAATCCTCGAGTTGTAGGCTTATAAAATTCAATAGGATCTAAATTATCAGGAAAATATTTCTCTCCTGCTGCGTAAGCTTCGGGTTCATTGTGAGCATAACGATAGTTTTTTCCGTAATCTAATTCCTTCATAAGCTTAGTTGGGGCGTTTCGAAGATGAACTGGCACATCACTATTATCCCCTTCCGCTACAAATGCTTTCACTTCATTGAAAGCCATATATGCCGCATTACTTTTCGCTGCAATCGATAGGTAAATCACTGCGTTCGAAAGCGCTAACTCACCTTCAGGTGAGCCAAGCCGTTCAAAGATTTGGTAGGCTTCGAGTGCTATAGTTTGTCCCTTTGGATCAGCTAAACCTATATCCTCAACGGCAATTCGAACAATTCTTCTTGCCAAATAAAGTGGATCAGCCCCTCCGTCTAACATCCGATGAAGCCAATATAAAGCAGCATTCGGGTCAGACCCTCTCACAGATTTATGAAGCGCTGAAATTTGGTCGTAAAATTGATCCCCACCCTTGTCAAAGCGTCTTACCTTGCTTGTAATTGTTTTCTTTAAAAAGTCTCGATCAATTTTTTTGGCTTTTAAAGATGTGGCTGTATTAAAGAGTAATTCTAAAAAATTGAGCAGCCTTCTAGCATCGCCATTTACATAGGCAATAATCTCTTGCTTAGCTTCAAGATCTACCTCAATGTCGGGCGCAATATAAATTTTAGCTTTTTCATAAATCAAGAGAAGATCTTCATCATCAAGCATTTTTAAAACATAAACTTGAGATCGACTTAATAAGGCTGAATTAACTTCAAAAGATGGATTCTCAGTAGTCGCTCCAATAAAAGTAATCAATCCTGATTCAACGTGTGGCAAAAATGCATCTTGCTGACTTTTATTAAATCGATGGACTTCATCTACAAACAAAATTGTTTTTTTATTATATTGCTGTAAATTAAGCTGGGCTTTTTCTATAGCCTCTCGAATATCTTTAACGCCAGATAGGACTGCAGATACGGATATGAACTCCGCATCAATAGAATTTGCAATAACACGTGCTATGGTTGTTTTGCCAACACCTGGGGGCCCCCATAAAATCATGGAAGGTAAATTTCCAGATTCAATAGCTACACGCAAGGACTTACCTTCACCTAGAATATGTTTTTGACCTGCTATTTCTCCGACAAATTTAGGTCTTAAATACTCAGCGAGTGGCAATTGAGACTGATTAGGTTCGAACATTTGATTCATGAGAGTTATTTACCTGAGATCTCTTCTTGAATTAACCACTGGCCATCTATTTTTTTAACTAAAAGTGATTTATTAGACATCTCAGAGAGCTTGTCAGAAGTATATCTTTGTTTAAATTGTATACGAGCAAAATTTTCGACTTTTGTAATTAACTTTATATCTTCAATTTCAACGAGAATCTTTCCTTGTGATGATATTTTTTGCCTTCTTGAGGCTTGCCACAAAGATAATGCATCACCATTTGGAGCTTTAAAATCTTGTGCGTATTTACTTAAATAAAGGTCAATATCTTTAGTTGACCAGGCATTTGCCCAGTCATTTGCAAAAGTAATTAACTCTGCATCTTTATTTTTATTCGGATTTGGTGTTGTCGATAAGTTGTTAGATGCGCCACCGTTTTGAACAACGTCAACGCCATTAGGTAGCTTGAATAAAAAATCATTATCAGTCAAGCTCACATTAAATTTTGCATTCTTAAAACTAATTGTTGTTATGTGTTCAAATGCATCAACAATTTTCATCACTGATAATTTATTTTCGGTTAAACCAAGTATGATTTTAGTAAATCCAGCGCCTTCCTCCTTAGGAATAGCCTCAACCCAGTTGATATTTTGATTAGCCTCACCTCCAACTGGAGCTTCTATATTTTTAAGTATGAAATATTTTTCAATATTTTTACCTGCAATAATTAAGAGTGGCGTTGACCCACCAACTTTAGCTATCGGATTAATAGAAACTTGTCTCAGATCCTGGTCGTACATATAAAGTCGATCACCATCGCTAATGATTTGATTTTGATAAGGCTTTAAATAATCCCATCTAAACTTATTAGGTCTTTTAAATAGCATTACGCCCTCAACATCTTGGAGTTTTGAACCCTTCTTATCTAAAACAACCTGACTAAATTCAGAAGACATACTTGAGACGTTACTTACAAAAGCATTAAGATCTGAAATACCTTCAGCAGATGCATTTAAAGAAAAAATTAGAAAAACAGAAAACAGTTTAATCATTTTGATTTGGGGCTAGGATATCTCTATTGCCATTACTTTGCATTGCGGAAACAAGACCGGCTCTCTCCATATCCTCAATAATTCTTGCGGCACGGTTATAGCCAATGCGTAAATGTCTTTGAACTGAAGAGATGGATGGTTTTCTAGTTCGCAATACTAATTCAACAGCCTCATCATAAAGCTGATCTTTCTCGCCTGAGAAATTAGAAGAAGAATCACCGTAATCTCCACTCTCTGAAGTTTCGTTGGTTAAAATACCTTCAATATAATTTGGCTCACCATGTGACTTAAGGTAACTCACAACTTTATGTACTTCTTGATCAGATACAAATGCCCCATGAATTCTTTGTGGATAACCTGATCCAGCAGGTTGATATAACATATCGCCTTGCCCAAGCAAAGTCTCGGCCCCCATTTGATCTAAGATTGTTCGTGAATCAATTTTGCTAGCTACTTGAAATGCTATCCTTGCAGGAATGTTAGCTTTGATGAGTCCCGTGATCACGTCTACCGAGGGTCTTTGTGTGGCTAGTACTAAGTGGATACCAGAAGCCCTGGCTTTTTGAGCAAGCCTAGCAATAAGCTCTTCAATTTTTTTGCCTACCACCATCATTAAATCTGCAAGCTCATCAATCACAATTACAATAAGTGGCATTTCAGATAATGGTTCAGTATTTTCTGGATTTATAGGATCTGCAATAGGAGAGCCATCTTTAATACTATCTTTAATTTTTTGATTGTATCCAGCTAAGTTTCGAACGCCCAATATCGACATCAGCTTATAACGCCTTTCCATTTCACCTACAGACCAATTTAATGCATTGGCAGCTTGACGCATATCAGTGACGACCGGCGCTAACAAGTGAGGGATTCCTTCATAGACAGATAACTCAAGCATCTTAGGATCAATGAAAATCATCCTCACTTTTTCAGAGTTGGCTTTGTAAAGTAAACTTAGGATTAATGCATTGATCGCAACCGATTTACCGGAGCCTGTAGTGCCTGCAATTAATACATGTGGCATTTTAGATAAATCAGCGACCTCGGGACGGCCTGAAATATCTTTTCCTAAGGCAATCGTGAGAGAAGCGCTCGTATCTGCGAAGATTTGTGAGCTCATAATTTCTGACAAGTAAACAATCTGCCTTTTAGGATTGGGTATCTCTAAACCCATACATGTTTTACCAGGAATGGTTTCAACAACACGAACACTCACAACAGAAAGTGCGCGCGCTAAATCTTTCGATAAGTTAGTCACTTGACTACCTTTAACGCCAGGTGCTGGCTCAAACTCATAGCGGGTAATTACAGGGCCAGGTTGAGCTGAAATTACTTTTGCTTCAATACCAAAGTCCATTAATTTCTTTTCAATGAGTCGAGATATAAACTCAATCGTTTCTGACGATTGCGGTTCGACTTGATCTGATGGCTGATCTAAAAGATGAAGAGGCGGTAATAAATTGTCACTAAAATTAAACAATGGAATTTGTTTCTCTTTTTGCACACGCTCACTTTTTTTAATTTGTACGTCAGAAGATTCAATATTCAATGGCGATCTATTTTCAGATTTTCTGCGCTCACTCTCCAAAAGCTCTAATCTCTGCTGCTCTATAATTCTCCCATGTTTGCGATCTTGCCAATCTCTATATCGATATTGCCATCTTTGAAATAAAGCGAAAGTAAAGTGGCCTGAATGCTCTGAAATTTTAAGCCATGACCATCCTGTAAATAAGCTAAATCCGATTGCAATCGATGTGATCAAGAAAATACTTGAGCCTACATAACCCAAAGAGGAAAGTAATGCTTGATCAAATAATTTTCCAAGTAAGCCACCTTGGCTTAATGGAAATTGAGCTGGGAGATCTATTAAATGTCCTGCTTCAAAAGCAGACGAGGCGGAAATTAAAAGACAGAAACCAAAATAGTTAAAAAATAAAAAAGAGCGATAGCCTTTTAAATCTTTATTGTATTGAGGATAAAGAAGCCAAATACTAAAGAAACATAAGAAGCTTAGCCACCAACTTGATAAACCGAAAATATAGAGGAGTAAATCAGATAAATACGAACCAATAATCCCACCAGCATTATGAATTGAATTTGAGCCGCTGACGCTATGAGACCATGATGGATCTTGGCTAGAGTATGTCGCAAGTGTGATGGTTAAATAAAGGCCTAAAAAAATTAAGCTTAACCACCAAGCTTCACGTGTAAGCTTACTTTTAATCCCACTAAGTTTATTATCCTGTGGAGTTTGGCTAGCTTTTCCAGTTTCTGATTTTTTTTTAAAAAACAAGGTTGTAAGCACTCGGAATGTTTCAACAATTATATCAGTTTGAAGTGCCAAAAAATGATGAAAAAAGCCTCAAAAAGAACCACTTCAGTCAAAAATAGGTTTGCTTAATCAGGCGATGAAAACTAAAATTGATCGTTTGCAACTTCATACTCTTTTCAGGAATTTTTTATGGCAAAACATGCCCAACTTATCATCTTAGGCTCTGGTCCAGCAGGCTATTCTGCTGCAGTTTATGCTGCCAGAGCAAACCTTAATCCCGTTCTTATCACTGGGATTGCCCAAGGTGGCCAGTTGATGACTACTACAGATGTTGATAATTGGCCTGCGGATCCTGATGGCGTTATGGGTCCTGAGCTCATGGAGCGCTTTGAAAAACATGCTAAGCGCTTTAACACTGAAATTGTGTTTGATCATATTCATACGACACACCTTAAAGAAAAACCTATTCGACTTATAGGTGACTCATCTGAGTACACATGTGACGCACTTATTATTGCAACTGGCGCATCAGCAAAATATCTTGGATTGCATAGTGAGACTGCATTTTTAGGAAAGGGTGTTTCTGCTTGCGCAACATGCGATGGCTTTTTTTACAAAAATCAAGAAGTTGCGGTTGTTGGTGGCGGAAATACAGCTGTCGAAGAGGCGCTTTACCTATCTAATATCGCAAATAAAGTAACATTAATTCACAGGCGCGACAAATTCAAAGCTGAAGCTATTCAGATGGATAAAATTCACGATCGCGTAAAAGAAGGAAAAATCGTTCTTGAAACATTTAAAACCCTAGAAGAAGTTTTAGGTGACACCTCAGGCGTCACTGGAATAAAAATTAAAGATGTAAATACAAATGAAAGTAAATCTATAGAACTCAAAGGTGTTTTTATTGCTATTGGTCACCAACCCAACACCTCAATTTTTGAAGGTCAATTGGATATGGAGAATGGTTATATTATTGCAAATGCTGGTCGTCATGGTAATTTTACAGCGACTTCAATTTCTGGTGTGTTTGCAGCAGGTGATGTTCAAGATCACATTTATCGCCAAGCAGTTACAAGTGCTGGAAGCGGTTGTATGGCGGCACTTGATGCAGAGAGATTTTTAACGAAATAATGTTATGGCAAAAAATGAAAATGATAAAGATGAAATTAATTTATTCAGAGAAGCCATTAAAGGCGCAACTCCTTTAAAAATCAGTCCGAAAAAAAAAGAACATAAAGCACCTCAAAAAAAACCTAGGCCCGTCCCTCTAAATTTTATAAGAGATGAAAAACAAGCGCTGATTGACTCTATTAGTGATCACTACGAACCACTTCATGACATTGAAAATGGTGATGAGTTATTCTATATCAGACAAGGTCACTCACCTGATGTATTAAAAAAACTAAGGAAAGGTTATTGGGTGGTGCAAAAATCTATTGATCTTCATGGCATGATTTCGGATGAAGCAAAAGCATATGTGGTTCAATTTATAGCGGAATGTAAAAAAAATAATATTCGCTGTATTCGTATTGTCCATGGCAAAGGCTATAACTCTAAAAACAAAGAGCCTATTCTTAAAAATAAACTCAAGCATTGGTTAGCGCAAAAAGAAGAGGTTATCGCATACGCTCAGGCGCGAGCTCATGATGGAGGTAGTGGAGCTGTTATTGTGTTATTAACCGCACATTAGGCTTCACCCAGAAAACCTCCGCTTTGATGCTTCCAAAGTCTCGCATATAAGCCTTTCTTTTTAATAAGCTCATTATGAGACCCCTCTTCTATAATCTTACCTTTATCAATCACAATAAGCCTATCCATTGCAGCAATAGTGGATAGGCGATGTGCAATTGCGATCACTGTCTTGCCCTCCATTAATTGATAGAGACTTTGTTGAATAACAACTTCAATTTCAGAATCAAGTGCGCTTGTTGCTTCATCTAATAATAATATAGGCGCATCTTTTAACATGACTCTTGCAATAGAAATACGCTGTCTTTGGCCTCCTGATAACTTAACGCCTCTTTCGCCAACATGAGCTTCGTAGCCTTTTCTAGAAAGGTTATCTTCCAACTGCATAATAAAGTCATGGGCTTTAGCTCTTTTCGCCGCACCAATCATTTCACTTCGTGTTGCATTAGGCCTTCCATAGACCACATTGTCTTTAACTGATCGATGAAGTAAGGATGTATCTTGTGTGACCATACCAATCTTTTCTCTCAAGCTATTTTGATTTACTTTTGATATATCTTGATTATCGATAGTAATTACACCTGATTTAAGATCATAAAATCGTAATAACAAATTTACGAGTGTAGATTTTCCTGATCCAGATCTGCCTACTAGACCAACTTTTTCACCAGGCCTAATATTCAATGAAAAATTATGAATAACTGATGTTTTTTGATTTGGATAATTAAAAACAATGTTTTGAAATGAAACTGAAGCTTTTTTTATGATGAGATCTTCTGCATTTTTAATATCTTTAATTTCTTGCTGAATTGAAAGTGTGTTTAGGCCGTCTTGAAGAGTTCCGACTTGCTCATATAAGGATGTCATTTCCCACATTACCCAGTGCGAGATACCATTCAATCTCAAAGCCATAGCTGTTGAAGTTGCAACTACTCCTACCATGATTTCATTTTTCGACCAAAGCCAAATTGCAACAATAGCTGTTCCAATCACAAGCAACATACTTAAAAAATGATTAATAATTTCAATCCAGCTAACTAAACGCATTTGCATATTCACTGCACCTAAAAAATCATTCATTGCAACCTTGGCAAAGTTTGCTTCACGTCCGGCGTGAGAAAAAAGCTTGATAGTACTTATATTTGTATAAGCATCTGTAATACGCCCTGTCATTAATGACCTTGCGTCAGCTTGATTTCTAGACAATTTACTTAAGCGTGGTACAAAATATATAAGAACAAGAATATAAAAAAGAAACCAGCTAAGAAATGGAAGCATCAGGATCAAATTGAATTTACCTACAACAAAAATCATCGTTAAGAAGTAAATAATCACGTACACCAGAATGTCAGCCAAAATGAACCATAAATCTCTTACCGCAAGCGCAGTTTGCATAACTTTTGCAGCAACCCTGCCTGCAAATTCATTATGATAGAAGTTCATACTCTGATTAAGAAGTAATCGATGAAAATTCCAACGCATTCGCATAGGGAAAGCACCTGCGAGGGATTGATGCTTAATTAAGGTTTGGAATAAAACAAGCAATGTACTTAAGATTAAAACTGCTGATGCTGACATCAGCATAGAAGCATTTTCAGACCAAAAATTTTCTGGGTTTGAATGATTTAGTAAGTCAACTAAAGAGCCCATGTATGAGAATAAAATAGCTTCGAAGCTACCTATGACAGCTGTTAATAGAGCCATAAATAAAATGAGCCATCTAAGATTTTTAGTGCACGACCATACAAACATCAACAAGGTTTTGGGTGGTGTAGTTAGAAAGTACTCGGGAAAAGGATTAAGAAGTTTTTCAAAACGCTGAAACATAAAAACCTATTTAGACTCTATTAAACAAATAGCCTGAGCTGCAATACCTTCACCTCTTCCAGCGAATCCTAGAGTTTCAGTTGTTGTTGCCTTCACATTCACTGCGTGAATATCTATATTGCAATCTAATGCAATATTATTTTTCATGTGATCAATATACGGTGCCAATTTAGGTAATTCACAAATTACTGTGGCATCAATATTAATAATCGAATATTTTTTTTCTTGAATTAATAAAATTACTTTCTTCAAAATATCTCTGGAGTCTATATTTTTAATAGATGGGTCTGTATTTGGAAAATGCTTGCCTATATCTCCAAGTCCAGCGGCACCAAGGATTGCATCAGCAATTGCATGTAAAAGAACATCGGCATCTGAATGGCCGTCTAATCCTTTATGAAAAGGAATTTCAACTCCTCCAATAATACATTTTCTGCCGTTCACTAACTGATGAACATCAAAACCTTGTCCAACTTTTATCATCATAAATACCTATTCAGTGATTAAATGCTCAAGAATACTAAGATCTTCTTGATAAGTTACTTTGAAATTTTTAAAATCGCCTTTAATTAATTTTGGCTTCATTCCTAACCGCTCAATTGCTTGAGACTCATCGGTTGGAATACCATCAAATGACTTAAGTGCGTCGATTAACATTTTATACCTATACATTTGAGGTGTTTGTGCTTGCCATAAATGATCTCTTACTGGTGAATCAATAACCCTATCTTCTTTGTCAGATTTTTTTATAGTGTCTGCTATGGGGTATGCAAGCAAGCCGCCTACTGGATCATTTTTTAATGTCTCTATTAGATGAATAACATCTTTTTCTTGGACACCTGGTCGCGCTGCATCATGAACTAAAATCCAATCACTCTCGTTCGTATGAGTTTTTATTGTTTCTAATGTATTAAGAACTGTCTTAGCTCGAGATTCTCCACCACAATAATGCACATTCACTTTTGATGACAAAGAAAGATTAAGTGTGTCCCAAAGATCATCTTTTGGCTGAAGTGCAATATGAATAGAATCGACAAGGGGAATATTTTCAAAAACACGAATTACTCTTTCGATGAAAGTTTGTTTATGAATTTTAAGGTACTGTTTTGGCTGGCCCAATCCCATTCTGGAACCTGAGCCTGCTGCGGGAATAATGATATGAAATTTCGCCATGGGAAATTTTAACATGGCAACAGACAATGCTTTTAAGAGATAAGATTAATCTTCTGCATTGGCTGCAGTTTTATGAATCGAAATATCAGCGCCATTAAATTCTTCTTCTTGGGTTAATCGAATACCAAAGAAATGCTTAAGGGTGCCATAAACCAGGAATCCACCGATAAGTGCTATCAATACGCCTAATAAAGTTCCTATGAGTTGAGATGCAAAGCTAACGCCTCCCATGCCACCAAAATAAGTAGATCCAAAAATGCCTGCAGCGATACCGCCCCAAGCACCACAAAGTCCATGCAATGGCCACACACCCAATACATCATCAATCTTTAAACGATTTTGTGTAAGAGTAAAGGTCCATACAAAAAGAATACCTGCGACTAAACCTGTAATCAGAGCGCCAATGGGATGAAAAATATCTGATCCTGCGCACACTGCCACAAGACCTGCAAGCGGTCCGTTATGGATAAAACCGGGGTCATTTTTTCCAACGATAAGGGCTGCTATGGTCCCACCCGCTAATGCCATTAGAGAATTAATTGCTACGAGGCCTGAAATACCATTCGCTGTTTGCGCTGACATAACGTTAAAACCAAACCATCCTACAGTTAAGATCCAAGCACCTAAAGCCAAAAAGGGGAAATTAGATGGTGGATAAGCATGGAGCCTTCCATCTTTACCATATCTGCCATGTCTTGCCCCAAGTAATAAAACAGCCGCCAAAGCTATCCAGCCACCCATGGCATGGACAACTACTGAACCTGCAAAATCGTGGAATTTAAACCCAAAATTACCTTCAAGAAAAGATTGGACACCTAAATGATTATTCCAAGCAATACCTTCAAAAAATGGATATACGAAACCAACCAAAGCGAAGGTAGCTGCTAATTGGGAATTGAATTTAGCTCTTTCAGCTATACCCCCCGATATAATTGCAGGAATAGCTGCAGCAAAAGTAAGCAAAAAGAAAAACTTAACAAGTTCATACCCGTTTTTAGCAGATAGAGCTTCTGCGGGTGACAAGAAATTCACGCCATAGGCAATGCCATAACCTATAAAAAAGTAGGCCAGTGTAGATACTGAAAAATCAACAAGGATTTTAACAAGCGCATTGACTTGGTTTTTATGACGAACAGTGCCTACTTCTAAAAATGCGAAGCCTGCATGCATAGCTAGCACCATAACTGCGCCCAATAAAACAAATAAAACATCATTTGCACCAATTAAGTTATCCATAAAGGGCATTCCTCATCTGTAAGTATTAAATTAAGGTTAATTTTATATAAGGATTAATAAAAGTAAGAGATTGTGATTTTTTTATTTTAAAATTTGGAAAAAAATCTACTTTTAAGCACTATTTTTGTGCATTTTTATGAATTACTTTTTTTATGCACACAAATAAAGCATAAAAATAATCATTAAAGTCTCACTGAAGCACGTTTAATATATAGGGTCATTTTTTAAATTACATTTATGCTTGAATATATCCTTTTTGTTTTACTAATTCTGACTGTTTGGTTTTGGATTGATACAATCTCAAAACGTGAGCTCGCTATTCAAATTGGAAAAAATTTATCTAAGCAATTTGATCTTCAGTTTTTAGATGAGACAGTTGCATGCGAAAAAATTACATTAAAACGAAATGAAAAAGGTCAGGTTGCCATATTAAGATGCTATGAATTTATGGTGAGCAGCTCCACAAACGATCGAATCAAATGTAATCTTTTCCTCTTAGGAAAGCATTTACATAACTGGCATATCCCGCCCTACATAAGCATGGAAAGTTAATTTTATGCATAATTCAGCAGACAAATTACATAGATTTATTTTTGAAAACACAGATATTCGAGGTAATTACGTAAAGCTAAGTCATACAATCGAAGAGGCTACGCAACATCAATCGCTGCCTCAGAATCTTCATGCCATATTGGGGGAACTTATGGTGGCAAGCTCTCTCCTCGCTTCAACACTAAAGCTTGACGGCTCACTGACATTACAAATTCAAACCAATGGACCACTCAAATTATTAATCGCTGAATGTAATGGAAATTTAGGGATGCGGGGTACGGTTAAATGGAGTGGTGCTATTGAATCTCTAGCACCAATAGACCTTATTAAAGAAGGCCACTTCATTATTACTTTAATTCAAAAAAATGCAAAGACGCCCTATCAAGGCATCGTGCCCATGGAAGGAAACTCAACCAGTGAACTTCTTGAAAATTATATGTTAAGGTCAGAGCAGATTCAAACCAAACTATGGATCTATTCTCAAAATGATATTTTTCATGGCCTTCTTATTCAAAAGCTTCCATTTAATTCTTCAGCAGAGGAATTAAATCAAGATGAAATGAACAAAGTTTGGGAAAGAATTGTTGGATCTGCTAACCAATCGTTTAATGCGCTTCGTCCCGAACTAGAAGTATCTGAAATTCTTCAGAATGTATTTTCATCAGAAACAATTCGTTTATACGATCCAACTCACCTTGGCTTTGCCTGTAGCTGCTCCAAAAAAAGTGTTGAAAACATGCTTCAGCTTATTGGGAAAGAAGAATGTAACTCCATCATTGAAGAGCAAGCTTCCATAACAATTCACTGCGATTTCTGCAATGAGTGTTATCAATATTCAGAAGATGAAGTAGATTTTGTATTTAACGAGTCGAGTAATTCAGCTAAGCACTAAAATTTTCTTGCCTATATTTTTCATATAAACATATCGATACAGCGGCAGAAACGTTCAATGATTCAATCCCTATTTCCATAGGAATACGAACGGAATGCGAAGTCAAACCTATAGTTTCTGATTGCAGACCACTTCCCTCGTTGCCAAAAATAAAGGCAACAGGCCCTTTTAAGTTTTCTTTAAAAATAGATTTTCCATTTAATTCAGTAGCAAAAATTTTTCCCTCGAAAGCTTTTGTAATATCAGAAAAAACAGCATTCTCAACACATGGCAAATAAAAATGAGCGCCTTGCCCTCCTCTTAATACTTTAGGTGACCATAGATCAGCACAATGATCAGACAAGTAAACAAGATCTACGCCTGAGGCGCTTGCAGATCTTAAAATGCTTCCTAAATTACCTGGGTCTTGAATATCTTCCAACAATAAAATACAGTTCTGTTTTTTTGGCGCATCTAAATGTGGAATGTTAATAGATGCAAGAATACCTGTAGGCGACATAACAGGTGCTATTTCAGAAAAAAGTCCTGCTGGAAATTCTAATACTTGCGTTTCTTCATTTAAATACCCTGAGATCTTATTTATGTCACTGCCCTGAATTAAAGCCACAGAGTCTGGGGAGCCAAAGCGCTGAGCATAAGACTCAATAAGGTGTATACCATCTAGAATCGTTTGTTGAACTTCATACCGATAACGAGGGGATTCACTAAGTTTTTTTAAATGCTTAAAATGTTGGTTGCCACGAGATGAAATTAGTTGGCGCTTCATATTATTCAAACGCTTTTATAGGTGACATTTTAAATCCTGAATCTTTTAACTGATTTAACAAGCCGTCCTGTCCTGCTAAATGGGATGCGCCGACTGCAATAAATAATTGTTTATCTTTTGAAAGCTCTTTAATTTTTATGGCCATCTTCTTATTTCTCTCGCCCATAAGCTGAACTTTAATTTTAGCCCACATAGCTTCTGACATTAATTTACCTGTTAATCGTTCATCCGTTTTTCGTATTTGCTCAACATCTCCTGAGATGTAATGTTTCATGAGTAAATTGTAATCAGATAATTTTTCTTTCTCTGTTTTTTTTAAAACCGCTCTAAGTATTATTAATTGTTCATCGTTAGAGAGGGAATCCATCGTAGCAAAATGCTCTTTTGATGACTCAAGCCCTATAACTTCTTTGTCTAAATCCTCTGCCATTGCCGTTAAAAGATAGTCCTGATTGAATTCGGTATGGGGCTTGGGTGAATCAAAAATAATAGCCAAGAGCCAAGGCTTCATTCTTATAACATTCTCAAAATGCATCACATGAAATTCTGCTAGTTTTTTAATTTGCTTTAGCTCTATCTCATTTAAATCCGTGGCTAGGGAATGATTCTGCATTAAAAGATTTTGTGAGTGATCGTTAGGCGCAATTTCTACCAAAAGAAGATCTGATGCATTGACAGATTTTTTAACAATAGGTAAGAACTTAATAATTCTATTGTCATCAGTATGCATAGTACCGAATAAATAATGCGTCGAGCCATTGGGTGCTTTTAATTTCCAAAACAACCCTCGCTCATTAGCGTAAGCGAGTGGGACTATATTTAAGAGTAAAATAACTAATATTAAAAAACGTTTCATACCTTGAAATTAAATTAAGCATTCCTCACAAGAACATATGGGTCAATGGATAAAAACTGATTTTGGTTCCATCGCTTTTGTTAGTAATCATGACCCCTTTCCGAAGACTGATCAAGCCCTTATTGAGCCGAATGGTCTTATTGCAATATCCAAAACACTTGAAGCTAAAAAAATTATTGAAGCTTACAAACAAGGGATCTTTCCTTGGTTTAATAAACACGAACCTATTTTATGGTGGTCACCTGATCCAAGATTAATATTATTTCCTGAAGATCTTAAAATTTCATCATCTTTATCTAAGAAAATTAAGAAAAATAATTATCAATTTTTAATAGACAATGATTTTTTATCTGTCATTAAATTTTGTAGTGAAATAAAAAGAAAAGGCCAGGATGGTACATGGATTGACGATCGTATTATTAATGCATACTCTGAATTACATCGGCTGAAAGTTGCCCATTCTTTTGAGATCTATTTTAATGAAAATCTTGTCGGCGGCCTTTATGGAATAGTTTTAGATGGGGTTTTCTTTGGTGAATCCATGTTTCATTATGAAAGAGACGCCTCTAAAATGGCATTTGTTCTTGCCATTCAGTATCTAAAAAATATAGGTATTAAGATGGTAGACTGTCAGATGAAAACGAATCATCTTTTAAGTTTAGGTGCTAGAGAGATTTCTCGTGACCGTTTTATTCAATTACTTAATACTTACATTAAAACATGAGCCTTCCTGACGAATTATCGAGTCATAAGATTCAATTCTATGTCACTACGAGTTATGCCTGTGGCTACTTGGAAGGTCGTGCATCCCAATCATTAGTTGCAACACCTCATCACCTCATAAGCCAGAAACACTTCGATGATCTTATAAAGAAAGGTTTTCGTAGAAGTGGTAAATTCACATACAAACCTTATTGTGAATTTTGTCATGCATGCATTCCTATTCGCATCAATGTTAAGAATTTTATGCGCTCAAAAAACTTCAAGAGAGTTATCAAAAACCATCAGCATCTTCAAGCTTCCTTGCTACCACTTTCTTTTCATGAAGATCATTTCAGGCTTTATTTGGAATATCAAAAAAATAGACATGAAAAAGTGAGCGCAAATGATGAAGACGTAAATCAGTACAGTGAATTTTTATTACAAAGTAATATTGATAGTCGATTAATTCAATTTCAAGATCAAGGCGATTTAAAAATTGTTAGTTTTGTCGATATCGTTAAAAATGGTATCTCTGCGGTTTATACATTTTTTGATACGAGCGACAAATCTGTCAGTTATGGTACTTATTCCATACTGTGGCTCATCAATTGGTGTATTGAAAAAAAACTAGATTATGTTTATTTGGGCTACTGGATTCAAGAGAGCAAAAAGATGAATTACAAAACTCACTTTAAGCCTTTTGAGCTTTTCATAAATAACGAATGGCGATCATTTAATAGTGAACATGATACAATTCAATTGTTAAACAATATCAAATAAATCAACTATATACAGTGAATAAAATTCTTATTTTTGGTGTAGGTCTTATTGGCGGATCTATTGCACTCTCTGCAAAAAAATCAGGTATCGCTTCTGATATTGTAGGCGTCGGAAGAAACCAAGATAACCTTAATGATGCAATTAAACTTAAACTTATTGATCGCACGAGCCAAGAATTAAATAAAGATATTGCAGAAGCTCATATTATTATTATTGCGACACCTGTTGCTCAATTCTCCTCAATACTCAAAACGATTCAGCCACATTTATCTTCGCATACGATTATCACCGATGTTGGAAGCACCAAAACAAGTGTAATTGAATCGGCAAAAGAAATTTTAGGTAATCAATACTCACAATTTATTGGCGGTCACCCTATTGCTGGATCCGAAAAACATGGAGCAACTGCAGCCCATATTGATTTATTTAAAGGCAAAAATGTCATTTTAACGCCGGATCAAGACACATCTCCTCGAGCAAAAGAGGTGATTGAAGTACTCTGGAAAAATGCAGGCGCTATAGTTTCAAATATGTTCCATGGCGATCATGACAAAATATTTTCAACGATTAGTCATCTTCCTCATCTGTTAGCTTTTTCACTCGTGGATATGATTACCCATAGAACAAATGCAAATGAACTTTTAAAATTCGCCGCAAGTGGATTTAAAGATTTTACAAGAATTGCAGCGAGCTCTCCTGAAATGTGGAAAGACATTACACTCGCAAATAGAGAATTTATCCTTGAAGATATTAAGTACTTTGAAAATCAAATTAAATTACTTAAAGAAGCTATTGAGCAAGAAGATGCAAAAAAGATTTTAGCTTTATTCGAAAACGCAAGTAAAACTCGAAGTGAATGGTCTCGATAATTTAAGCGCATGGCAAATCAAAAGAAATTAAAAGCTGTTCAATCTGTTTCTGGCCAAGTCACCCTCCCTGGATCTAAAAGTATCACCAATCGCATTCTTCTTTTGTCTGCAATGGCAGACGGTATAACAACTATAATAGGTCCACTTGTATCAGATGACACACGTCATATGATTGAAGCATTAGTAAAACTTCAAGTTGATCTTAAGCAAAAAGATAACGGTGACATTCTTATTCATGGCACACGGGGTAGTTTTAAAAATAAATCAGCTGAAATTTTTCTAGGTAATGCGGGTACTGCATTTAGACCTTTAACTGCAGCTTTGTCTTTTTCTAATGGCCAATACACACTAAGCGGTTCGCCCCGAATGCATGAGCGCCCCATTAAAGATCTTGTCGATGCACTCTTGCAATTAAATGTAGATATAAAATATCTTAATCAAGACGGCTACCCTCCATTAAATATTTCTCCATCTGAAATTGCAATTCAAGGTCCTATAAAAATTAGAGGTGATATTTCAAGTCAATTCTTAACAGCCCTTCTAATGGCAATTCCACTTACAAAAAAAGAAGTGGTTATTGAAATTGTGGGTGATTTAATTTCAAAACCTTATATTGATATTACGCTTAATCTGATGGCGCGATTTGGTATTCATGTTAAAAAAATAGGCTGGGAAAATTTTATTATTCCGGGTTCAAGTAAGTATGTGAGTCCAGGTGAAATATTTGTTGAAGGTGACGCATCATCAGCTTCTTATTTTTTAGCTGCGGGAGCGCTTGCAGGCAATATCGAAGTTAAAGGTATTGGAAACAATAGTATTCAAGGTGATGTGAAATTTACTGAAGCTTTAGAACTTATGGGCGCTGATATTAATATCCTTGAAGCATCAATTCAAGTTTCAAAAGTCGAAACACTTCAAGCAATTACCCTTGATTGTAATCACATTCCAGATGCTGCGATGACACTTGCAGTATTGGCCCTATTTACAAAAGGCACTACTAAACTTTTTAATATTGGAAGCTGGCGCGTTAAAGAAACTGATCGCATTAAAGCTATGGCGACTGAACTTAGAAAATTAGGTGCGACTGTGATTGAAGGTAAAGATTTTATTGAAATCACACCCCCTCTTAGGATTAAAGAGCATGTTGAGATTGATACTTATGACGACCATCGAATGGCTATGTGTTTTTCACTGGTAAGCCTCAAAAATATCCCAATCACAATTAACGATCCAGCGTGTGTCAACAAAACATTTCCAACTTACTTTGAGGTTTTGGAAAGTATAGTAAAGACATAAATGACATCACACATTCCTATTATCGCGATTGACGGTCCTTCTGCCTCTGGAAAAGGAACAGTGGCTAAACTTGTTGCAGAAAAACTAAATTTTCACTATCTAGATTCAGGGTCAATCTACCGAACGATCGCTTATGCAGGTCGCTTACAAAACATACCCCTTAATAATGAAACTTTACTTCTTAACGTTCTTGAAAATGCAAACTTAAGCTTTAAAAATGATCAAATTTTACTCAATGGTAAAGATGTATCTGAAGCTATACGTACTGAGGAATCAGGTCACGGAGCCTCAGAAGTTGCGGTTCACAGAGGTCTGAGAGAAGCAATCCTTGGATTTCAAAGAAGCTTTGAAAACCCCCCTGGATTGGTAGCCGAGGGAAGGGATATGACTTCGGTCGTTTTCCCGCATGCTGGTATCAAAATATTCTTAACTGCAAGCGCACAAATTAGGGCTGAAAGAAGATATAAACAGTTGATCTCAAAAGGAAACCCTGCTAATATGGCCTCGGTTTTAAGTGAAATTATTTTAAGAGATGAGCGTGATTTACAAAGAGAAATCTCTCCCCTCTTAAAAACAAAAGACGCTATAGAAATAGACACAGACACATTAAGCATATCTGATGCCGTTGATAACATCACCCATCTCTTCAGTTTAAAGTCTCAAACGTCTTAAACAACAATTTAGGTGTAATAGATTTCAAAGATCTATTGCTAACTTTAACATCCCTATCGCTAGGTAGGACTTTATAGGTAACATTTAATGGCAACGACAGCAAAAAACACAGAATCAAATTCCACAGAAAGTTTCGCAGCTCTATTTGAAGAAAGCATAGCGCTTCAAGAAATGCGCTCGGGCGAAGTAATTACAGCAGAAGTTATATCTATTGATAATGACTTTGTGATTGTAAACGCAGGGCTTAAATCAGAAAGCGTTATCAAAGCAGAAGAATTCCTTAATGACCAAGGCGAACTTGACGTTAAAGTGGGTGACTTTGTTAAAGTTGCAATTGAAAAATTAGAAGATGGTTTCGGCTCTACAATCCTTTCAAGAGATAAAGCGAAGAAAATGCAAGCATGGCTTGATCTTGAAGATGCAATGAACGAAGGTACAGTTGTCAGAGGTTTTGTAAGTAGTCGTGTCAAAGGTGGCTTGAGAGTTTCTGTAAATGGAATCACAGCATTCCTTCCAGGCTCGCTCGTTGATGTAAGACCAGTTAAAGACACAACACCATTCGAAAATAAAGAATGGGATCTTAAAGTTATTAAAATTGATAAGAAAAGAAACAACGTGGTTGTTTCAAGAAAAGCAGTGATGGAACAATCTTCAGGTGCGGACAGAGATGCTGTTATTGGCACACTTACTGAAGGTGCTACTGTAAAAGGTATTATTAAAAATATTACTGATTACGGTGCATTTGTTGACTTAGGTGGCATTGATGGCTTACTTCATATTACTGACTTAGCATGGAGACGCGTAAAGCATCCGTCTGAAATTTTAAATATTGGTGATGAAGTTGAAGCTAAAGTTCTTAAATTTGACCAAGAAAAAAATCGTGTTTCATTAGGTTTAAAACAACTCGATGATGATCCTTGGAAGGGCTTATCTAGAAGATATCCTGTAAGCACACGTCTATTTGGTAAAGTATCTAACTTAACTGATTACGGTGCATTCGTTGAAATTGAAGCAGGTATTGAAGGTTTAGTTCACGTTTCAGAAATGGACTGGACTAATAAAAATATTCACCCAGGAAAAATTGCGCAGCTCGGCGATGAAGTTGAAGTGATGATTCTTGAAATTGATGAAGACAGAAGAAGACTTTCATTGGGCATGAAGCAATGTAAATCAAACCCATGGGCAGAGTTCTCTGAAACACATAAAAAAGGTGACAAAGTTAGCGGCCCGATTAAATCAATCACCGACTTCGGTATCTTTATTGGTCTTGATGGCGGCATAGATGGCCTTATACACTTGTCTGACATCTCATGGGATAAAACAGGTGAAGAAGCTATCAGAAACTTCAAAAAGGGTGACGAACTCGAAGCGCTTATCGTCGCAATCGATGTTGAAAAAGAAAGAATTTCTCTTGGACTTAAACAATTATCAGGTGATAACTTTACAGGCTTCACAAAAGCTAATGACAAAGGTAGTTTTGTTAAAGGAACAGTTAAATCTGCAGATGCATCAGGTATCGTAGTAACTTTAGCTGATCAAGTCGAAGGCACAGTTGATATTAGTGAAGTAAGCGAAGATAAAGTTGAAGACGCTTCTGCTGTTGTTAAAGTAGGCGACGAAATTGAAGTTAAAATTCTTAATGTCGACGCAAAAGAAAAAACAATACAACTTTCATTCAAGTCTAAAAATGTAGCTAAACCAAAAGCAGCTAAGAAAAAAGTAGAGGTTGAAGAAAGTTCTGATAATGCCGGCACAACTAATCTTGGCGCCTTATTAAAAGCAAAATTAGATAGTAAAAAATAATTAATCTTATGACTAAGTCTAAATTAATCAACTTACTTGCTAGCCGTTTCTCTCAGTTAGTCTATAAAGACGCTGAGTTATCCGTCAAAACAATTCTTGATGCTATGGGTGAAACGCTCTCTAAAGGTAAAAGAATTGAAATTAGAGGATTTGGTAGTTTCAGTTTAAATTACCGACCACCTCGTTTAGGCAGAAATCCTAAAACAGGTTCAAAAGTGGAAGTACCAGAAAAATATGTTCCACACTTTAAAGCAGGTAAAGAACTTAGAGATCGCGTTGATAAATAAGACTAAACATCATTTAAAAGCATATCTTCTTACCAGGGTATGCTTTTTTTTTGATCTATCAATTAATAGATATACAATAAATCAATTATGATTCAATTCGAATATTGGTGGCTCCTTGTTATCCCCTTCTTCTTTGCATTAGGATGGGTAGCCGCTCGCATTGATATTAAACAGCTCATGAAAGAATCTACGAGCCTTCCTGCGACCTACTTTAAAGGTCTTAACTATCTAATTACTAACCAATACGAAAAAGCAGTGGATGCTTTTATGGATGCAGTTCGTATTAACAATGAATCACTTGAGCTGCACTTTGCTTTAGGCAGCATCTTAAGACGTATAGGCCATATAGATCGAGCTATTAATATGCACTTAGATTTATTAGAAAATCGCGATCTTAATCCAGCCCAAGAAGAATCCGTCAAAGCAGAATTAGCGCAAGATTATCTTAAAGCTGGCTTATTTGATCGCGCTGAAGAATTATTCTTAAAGTTAGAATCTGGCAAATATAAACAATATGCATCTAATGCGCTCTTAGAAATTTACGTGAAAGAACGTGAATGGCAAAATGCAATCAAGATGGCGACAAAATTAGAAAAAGAATCAGGCGTATCATTTAGATTACAAATTAGTCATTACCACTGCGAGATTGCACTTGATGGGATTTTAGATAAAGACAAGAAGTCAGCTTTTAAATCACTGAATGACGCACTCAATGCTCATAAAAAGTGCGTTCGTGCAAATATCCTACTCGGAGATTTAGATGCAGAAGATGGTGAACATAATAAAGCGATCAATTACTGGAAAAAAATTGAGTTTCAAGATCCAGAGTCTCTAGGTCTTGTAGCATCTAAAATACTTAATTCATTTGAAAAACTCAAAAAACCTGAAGAAGGTTTATCGCTCCTAAATCTTTATTTTGAAAATTACAAATTAAGATCATTACTTAATGTGATCTATGAAGCGACATTAAAATTAGAAGGCTCTGAAATGGCTGAAGAACTTGCACGAAAAGAGCTTATAAGAAAACCAAGCCTCCAAGCCTTGGATCAATTATTTCAAGCACGCGCTATGAATAGTAAGCAAAAGGAACAAGATATTCAGCTTATTCAACAAACTGTTCGAAATGCTATTGGTAATAGACGTTTATTTACATGTAGCGGCTGTGGCTTTAAAGCCAAGCAACATCATTGGCAATGTCCTGCCTGTAACGCTTGGGAAGCACTTCCATCAGAACCTACTGAGATGAATGAAATTAGTTAATGGCAGCAGCCCATAAAGTTACCGTAGCACTCGATTATGCAAATCTTGCAGATGCAAAGTCATTAGTTTCGCAACTTAATCCAGAACATTGTAATCTTAAAGTCGGAAAAGAATTATTCACTGCAACCGGCCCTGCTCTCATCGAATATTTGCACAGTAAAAATTTCAAAGTATTTCTAGATCTTAAATTTCACGATATTCCTACCACAGTAAAAAAAGCATGTGAGGCTGCAAGCCATTTAGGAGTATGGATGATCAATGTGCATGCTTCAGGAGGAAGTATGATGTTAGAGGCTGCTCTAGAGGGTGTAAATAAAGCCAAACAATCACCTCTTCTTATTGCGGTCACTGTATTAACAAGTATGGAACAAAAGACTTTAGAAGAAATTGGTGTATCTAGAAATTTAGAAGATCAGGTTTTGCGTCTTGCGAAGTTAACAGAAAAAAGTGGGCTTAGTGGTATTGTCTGCTCAGCTAAAGATTTATCATTTCTGAAAAATCACTTTAACTCATCATTTTTATTTGTAACGCCAGGTATAAGAATGACGGATGATGTCGCGAATGACCAGATAAGAACTATGACGCCTTCTGAAGCCATTAAGGCTGGATCAAGTCACTTAGTGATTGGAAGGCCTATTACTCAATCAGAAAATCCATCAAAAACTTTAGAAAAGATTTATCTAGAAATTAACCAAAGTTAATTATTTAATACGCATACCAGGTTTAGCGCCTTGATCTGGATATAAGACAAACGGCCCTTCAGATTCATTGCTTGCGGCCAACACCATACCCTCGGATAAACCAAATTTCATTTGTCTCGGCTTTAAATTAGCAACCATAACAGTTAATTTTCCAACAAGCTGATCAGGATTGTATTTTGATTTAATCCCTGCGAAAACTTGTCTTAACCGACCATCGTTAATGTCTAGAGTTAGCTTTAGAAGACTATCTGCTCCTTCTACGAAAGAGGCTTCTTTAATAAGTGCCACTCTTAAATCAATCTTCATAAAATCATCTATCGAAATAGTTGATTGATCGTCTTTTACCTTTTTTGAAGGTTCAGTATGCTTGTCTAGCGATTCTTTATTTGATTCAATCATCATGTCGATATCTTTCTTTTCAACTCTAGTTAATATATGTTGGTACTCATTGACAGTAATATCTTTCTTATCAATATCTTTAAGCGACGCGAATTCTTTTTCATTAAAGAATATTGCGATATCTTTCGTAAGCTTTGGAAGTATAGGTGTGAGATAAATAGAAAGTCTTCTAAAGGCTTCAAGACTTCGGCTACATATAATATGTAATTCTGAGCCAGGTTTATGTTGCGCCTCATCTTTTGCAAGTGTCCAAGGAGCTTTTGTATTCACGTACTCATTTGTAATATCTGCTACACGCATAATTTCACGAACCGCACGACCATACTCCCTTGCTTCAAAACAAGTTTTAATTTCATTTTCTATATCCTTACATTTTTGCGAAATAGAAATATGCTCTTGGTCGGTTTTTGAATCATCAAGGAAAAGCTTACCTTCAAAATACTTATGAATAAATCCTGATGTTCGACTTGCGATATTAATAAACTTACCTACGAGATCACTGTTCACGCGAGATAAGAAATCATCCAAATTAAGATCAATATCTTCCATTGTGCTATTTAATTTAGCTGCATAATAATATCTAAGATAATCTGGATTTTTAATATGATCTAAATAACTTCGGGCGGTTATGAAAGTGCCGCGTGATTTAGACATCTTTTCTGCATTAACTGTAAGAAAACCATGAGCAAAAATCTTAGTAGGTTTTCTGTAGCCTGAAAATTCTAGTGTTGCGGGCCAAAATAGAGCATGAAAATAAAGAATATCTTTTCCAATGAAATGATAGAGCTCTGTTTTTGAATCTGCATTCCAGAACTCGTCAAAATTTATTTTCTTATCTTCACAGAGTTTTTTAAAGCTCGCCATGTAACCAATTGGGGCATCGAGCCATACATAAAAATATTTACCAGGTGCATCTGGAATTTCAAAGCCAAAATAAGGTGCATCTCTTGAGATATCCCAATCGGCTAGGCCTGATTTAAACCACTCTTTCATTTTATTAGCGGCTTCTTGTTGAAGCGTTCCAGAAGATGTCCAGTCGGCTAAAAATGATTCACACTCTGATAGCTTAAAGAAGTAATGTTCTGTTTCTTTTCTGACAGGCACTGCACCTGACACAGAAGATGTTGGGTTAATTAATTCTGTAGGTACATATGTTGCACCGCAAACTTCACATGAATCACCATATTGGTCTTTGGCATGACACTTTGGACACTCACCTTTAATAAAGCGATCAGGTAAAAACATTGCTTTCGCAGGATCGTAAAATTGCTCAATCGTTTTCGTATAAATCTTGTTGTTCTGTTTAAGTTTTTTATAAACAGTTTGAGATAGCTCAAGATTTTCAGGAGAGTTTGTAGAATAAAAGTTATCAAAATTAACAAAGAAATCAGAAAAGTCTTTTGAATGCTCTATATGCACTTTTTTTATAAGTGCTTCTGGCGTAACTCCTTCTTTTTCAGCCCTAAGCATAATAGGTGTTCCATGCGTATCGTCAGCACATACATAGTAAGCTTCATGGCCTTGCATCTTTTGGAATCTCACCCAAATATCAGTTTGGATATATTCAACTAAATGGCCCAAATGAATGCTTCCATTCGCGTAAGGCAAGGCTGATGTAATTAAGAGCTTTCGCATGAATTGAGAAACTTTATCGATTTAACTAAGTCCCTATTCTATCAAATGACGCCTTAACTAAGATAGGTTAAAATTACAGCCTCATGGCTTACACAGAAGAACAAATAAAAGATCTATTAAAGGACGTTGTTGATCCGAATACAAACGACAGCCTCGTTAATGATAAATCTATCAAGAGCATTTCAATTAAAGATAATGATGTTGATATCAAAGTCTTGCTTGGCTATCCTGCTAAAAGCCAACTGAATGACGTTAAAGATTTAATTGCCACTCAAATTCAAAAAGCACTACCTCAAATCAATTTAAACATTGAGGTTGATTTTAAGATTACTTCCCATGCAGCGCAAAAAGGTATCGCTCTTATTCCTGGCGTTAAAAATATTATTGCTGTCGCCTCAGGTAAAGGTGGTGTTGGAAAATCTACTACTGCTGTCAATCTTGCTCTCGCTTTATCAGCCGAAGGTGCTCGGGTTGGCATCTTAGATGCTGATATTTATGGCCCAAGCCAGCCACAAATGTTAGGGATATATACCAAACCAGAAAGTAAAGATGGCAAATCTATGGAGCCCGTCATGGCTCACAATATTCAAGCTATGTCGATTGGGTTCTTGGTTGATACAGAAACACCTATGGTATGGCGTGGCCCTATGGTGACAAGCACACTTGAGCAGCTCTTAAAAGAAACAAGATGGGATAATCTTGATTACCTTGTAGTCGACCTGCCGCCAGGTACCGGTGATATTCAGCTTACCTTGTCTCAAAAAGTGCCTGTAACAGGTGCCATTATCGTCACAACACCTCAGGATATTGCCCTTCTTGATGCTAGACGCGGATTAAAAATGTTTGAAAAAGTAAATATTCCAATTATTGGTATTGTAGAAAATATGGCCATGCACACTTGTTCAAAATGTGGCAATGAGGAACATATCTTTGGATCAGGTGGTGCCGAAAAAATGTGTAAAGATTATGGTGTATCTCTTTTAGGAAGCTTGCCTTTGGATATTAAAATTAGAGAACAGTCTGATAGTGGTAACCCAATGGTAGTGGCGGAGCCTGAAAGTAGTGCTGCAAAAACCTACAAGAAAATTGCTCGTTTAACAGCAATTAAGGTATCTAAACTCGCTCAAGATTACAGCAATAAGTTCCCAAATATTGTGATTCAAAAAACCTAGCTTACGTTAAAACAAAATACATCTACACCATCATTGCAAGTGACAGTACTTGCGGGTATTGCATCTCCTGCCTTCCATTGATTTATCGCCGTTTGTTTTTCTATTCCGCTTACTAAAAAAAGTACAGATTTAGATCGGCTTAAACGTGCAGGAGACATTGATATTCTTAATGAGGGTGGTTTAGGTGCATCAAAGACCGCTAAAGCATCTAAACTGTTATCCCAGCTATGCCCGGGAAATAAGCTTGCAGTATGGGCGTCTTCGCCAAGCCCTAAAAGAACCAAATCAAAATCACCTAGCTGGCTTAATGTCTTATTGTATAAATGAGCACCCTCAACCGGTCCAAGTTCAGCAGGAATCACGTGAATGTTTTGCGCAGGTATATCGACATGATTAAGCCATGCTTCAAACGCCATAGTGCTGTTTCGCTCTTGGTGATTTGGTTCTAGACAACGCTCATCGCCAAAGTAGATCTGCCATTTATGCCAGTCTGCGCTGATGTTTTTAAGCAGTGTATAGACGTTTTTAGGTGTTGAGCCTCCTGCCAATACAAGATGGAATTGACCTCGTGCTTTAATTGAAGCCTCAGCAAGCCTTTCAACCCTATCCATAGCTGCCTGATCAAGGGAAACTTGGCTTTCAAATGATTGCCATTTAGTATTTTTTAAACTCATGAAAATCTTTCAAAATAATGAAGATTTTATATCGAAATCAATTCCTTGAAGGGGCTTGCGTTTGATATAATTTAACTTGTATCGCACTTTAAACTAATTTGCTTTAATCCAAAAGATTAAGTAATGACAAATCTTCCATAAAAAGGTAAAAAAATGAAATTAGCAATGATTGGTCTCGGAAAAATGGGTGGCAATATGGCTACTCGTCTCATTCAAAAAGGTATTTCTGTTGTAGGCTTTGACCGAAGTGCAGAAGTTGTAAAAATGCTAGAAGAAAAAGCAAAAATGATTGGTGCAACTTCAGTTGCTGATGCTTTAACAAAATTAGACGGTCAAAAAATCGTATGGCTTATGGTGCCAGCAGGTAACCCTACCGAAGAGCAAATCAATGAACTCATCCCCATGCTCAATAAAGGCGACATTATTATTGATGGTGGTAATTCAAATTACAAAGATTCTCAGCGTATCGGTAAATTCCTTGAAGAAAAAGGTATTGGCTTTATGGACTGTGGAACATCAGGAGGCGTTTGGGGTTTAGCAAATGGCTACTGCTTAATGGTAGGGGCAAAAGAAGAAGTTGCAGCAACCATGAAACCTATTCTCCAAGCATTGGCGCACGAAGATCGTGGCTGGGCTCATGTAGGTCCTGTAGGTTCGGGTCACTTCACTAAAATGATTCACAATGGTATCGAATACGGCATGATGGAATCATTTGCTGAAGGCCTTGAACTCCTTAAAGGGAAAAGTGAATTTAAACTCGATTTAGCGCAAATTACAGAATTATGGAAACATGGCTCAGTGGTAAGAAGCTGGTTGTTAGATTTAACCGCAGACGCCCTTAAAGAAGATCAAACACTCGATGAAGTTGCTCCTTATGTCGCTGACTCAGGTGAAGGCAGATGGACTGTTGTTGAATCCATCGAGCAAGGTATTCCAACACCTGTGCTGACGCTTGCATTACAAGTAAGATTCAGAAGCCAAGAAAAACAAGGTTATGGTTATAGATTGCTATCAGTTATGCGTAATGCATTTGGTGGTCATGTAGTAAAAAAAACTAAATAACTTTTATATCATCTCAAATTATCTATGACAAAAATTGATGACTGCACCCTAGTCCTCTTCGGTGCAAGCGGAAACCTTTCTAGAATAAAACTTATTCCAGGTCTTTTTAGGCTTGATTCTCTAGGTAGACTCCCTGAAAAAATAAAAATTCTCTCTGTTGGAAGATCTGACGTTAAAGAATCAGCATGGCGAGATGACATCAAGTCGATGCTTGATATTAAATTTAAAAAAAATTATGACGCAAAAGTTTTTGACCGTTTTATTGCTAGAAATTTTTATCACGCGAATCCTCCTGATGATGAAAATGCTTTTAAACGGCTTAGCGAAAGACTTTCTGATGCATCAACTTTCCCACAAAATTTAGCTTTCTTTTTATCCGTTAGACCATCTGACTTTGCGTCTATTGTTGATTTACTTGCAGGCGTTGGCTTAACAGATGAAAGCAAAGCCTGGCGTCGTGTTGTTATTGAAAAACCATTTGGCACTAACTTAGAAACAGCACAAGCACTTCAAAAATCAATCACAAAGCATTTAAAAGAAACACAAATTTATCGTATCGATCATTACCTTGGCAAATCTGCATTACAAAATATTCTGCTGACCCGCTTTGCAAATCATATATTTGATCCACTTTGGACACATGAACACATTGATCATATCCAAATTACTAATAATGAAACGCTTGGTGTCGGCGAGAGAACTAAATTTTATGATGCGACAGGTGCCCTAAGAGATATGATTCAAAGTCATCTTATGCAAATGCTTGCATTAACCACGATGGAAATACCATTAACATTAAGCCCTGAACATATACGTGCTGAAAAAATTAAGGTGCTTGAATCGATTACACCCATTCCACTTGATGAGCTTAAAAAACACACTTTTAAAGCACAGTATGGACGCGGAAAAGTGAATGATGAGGAAGTGAAAGGCTACTTAGAAGAATTAGAAGATCCGACAAGTGTTGTTGAAACTTATGCAGCACTGAAGTTCTACATCAACACACCGAGATGGAAGGGTGTACCTATCTATGTCCGGACAGCAAAACGTCTTCACGCATCTGATACTGCTATAGCTATTAAATTTAAAAAATCACCCCTTTCACTTCCCGATCAAGCCGATAACTGGCTCGTCATTAGTATTCAACCTAAAGAATTTACTCGCTTTGAAATTCAAACGAAAATTCCCGGACTCGATACTAAAGTAAGAACAGTCGCTATGGATGCTCCGAATAGAATTACAGGTGATGAAAGTGTAGATGCTTACGAGTCACTTCTCCTAAATCTCATGCAGGGTGATCAATCGTTATACTTGCATATTAACGAGGTAGAAGCATCCTGGAGGCTCCTTGATCCTGTGATTAAAGCCTGGAATGAAGATAAGAGCCCGGTTTTTACCTACCCTGCTGGAAGTCCTGACCCTGCTGAATCCAAAATCATTTTTGACAAGCCTGAACAATTTTGGCGTCAGAGTATTGAAATCGGTGAAAATAAGCTCTAAAGTAATGAAAATTTAAATTATTGGAAATCCCGTAGCGTCAAGATTGTGCAAACGGGATTTTTCTTTTTTAAGACAAGAAAATTATGACGATAAAATCAGATAAATGGATAAGAAAGATGGCTGAAGAACATGGCATGATTGAGCCATTTGAGCCTAAGCTTATTCGCGAGAAAGATAATCAAAAAATTGTGTCTTATGGCGCATCCAGCTATGGGTATGACATTCGTTGCGCTAATGAATTTAAAGTATTTACCAACATTAATAGCACTATAGTAGACCCAAAAAATTTCGATCCTAATTCATTTGTTGAATTTAACGGTGATTATTGCATCATTCCGCCTAACTCATTCGCACTTGCAAGAACTGTTGAGTATTTCAGAATCCCAAGAAGTGTGCTCACTATATGCTTAGGTAAATCAACATATGCCCGATGCGGCATTATTGTGAACGTGACCCCCTTCGAACCAGAATGGGAAGGTTATGTAACTTTAGAATTTAGCAATACAACCCCCCTTCCAGCAAAAATTTATGCAGGCGAAGGTTGCGCTCAAGTGCTATTCTTTGAGTCCGATGAAGTATGTGAAACATCCTACAAGGATCGTGGTGGAAAATACCAAGGCCAAGTAGGAGTAACATTACCTAAAATATAAAGGGTTAACATGAAATTTAACTTTCCCGTAGTCATCATTGATGAAGACTTTAAATCCGAAAATTCGTCAGGACTTGGTATTAGAGTTTTAGCAAAAGCGATCGAGAAAGAAAATTTTGAGGTACTAGGTGTTACAAGTTACGGTGACTTAACATCATTTGCTCAACAACAAAGTCGAGCTTCTGCGTTTATTCTATCGATTGATGATGAAGAATTTGTCGAAGAAAATCAAACTGCGCTTCAGCAATTAAAAAATTTCGTAGATGAAATAAGATATCGCAACGAAGAAATTCCAATATTTCTACACGGTGAAACTAGAACAAGTCGTCACATCCCAAATGAAATTTTAAGAGAGTTAAATGGCTTTATTCATATGCACGAGGATACGCCAGAATTCGTTGCGCGCTATATTGTCCGAGAAGCAAGAACATATCTAGATAGCCTAGCCCCGCCATTTTTTAAAGCACTCACTCATTATGCAGGTGACGGATCTTATTCATGGCATTGCCCTGGCCACTCAGGTGGTGTAGCTTTTCTAAAATCACCTGTTGGTCAAATGTTTCACCAATTCTTCGGTGAAAATATGCTGCGAGCTGATGTATGCAATGCAGTTGACGAGTTAGGACAGTTACTCGACCATACAGGCCCTGTAGGTGCTTCAGAGAGAAATGCAGCGCGAATCTACAATTCTGATCATCTATACTTTGTTACAAACGGTACATCGACATCGAACAAGATGGTTTGGCATTCAACAGTTGCTCCTGGTGATATTGTAATTGTTGATCGTAATTGTCATAAATCAGTACTGCATTCTATTATTATGACAGGCGCTATTCCAATCTTCTTAATGCCAACTCGAAATCACTTCGGTATTATTGGCCCTATTCCTAAAAAAGAATTTGAATGGAAAAATATTCAAGATAAAATTCAAAAAAATCCATTCATCACTAACAAAAAAGATAAACCTCGTGTATTGACCATTACACAATCCACTTATGATGGCATTCTTTATAACGTTGAAGAGATTAAAGAAATGTTAGATGGAAAAATTGACACACTTCATTTCGATGAAGCTTGGTTGCCTCATGCAACATTTCACGATTTTTATGGTGATTATCATGCAATTGGTGCTGATCGTCCGCGCTGCAAAGATAGCTTAATCTTCTCAACACAATCGACACACAAACTTTTAGCAGGGTTAAGTCAAGCATCTCAAATTCTCGTCCAAGATGCAGAAAAAAATAAACTCGATCGTGAAGTCTTTAATGAATCATTTCTTATGCACAGCTCTACCAGTCCACAATATTCAATTATTGCAAGTTGCGATGTTGCAGCGGCAATGATGGAAGAACCTGGGGGCAAGGCTCTTGTTGAAGAGTCATTAATGGAAGCGCTAGACTTTAGACGCGCTATGCGAAAAGTAGATATTGAATGGGGATCTGACTGGTGGTTTAAAGTTTGGGGCCCTAACGATTTATCAGATGAAGGTCTTGAAGATAGAGATGCTTGGATGTTAAATGCTAATGATCATTGGCATGGCTTTGGTGATCTCGCTGATGGCTTCAATATGCTTGATCCTATTAAAGCAACTATTATTACTCCAGGACTTAATGTTGATGGAGAGTTTTCTTTAGAGTTTGGGATACCCGCATCTATTGTTACAAAGTATTTGGCAGAGCATGGAGTTATTGTTGAAAAAACTGGGCTCTACTCATTCTTTATTATGTTTACGATTGGTATCACTAAGGGTCGCTGGAATACACTTGTTGCTGCTCTTCAGCAATTCAAAGACGATTACGACAAGAATCAACCTTTATGGAAAGTGTTGCCTGAGTTTATTCAGAAACAACCAAGTTATGAGCGCATCGGACTTAGAGATTTATGTACACAAATTCATGAAATTTACAAAAAACATAATATTGCAAGACTTACAACAGAAATGTATCTCTCGGATATGGTACCCGCAATGAAGCCTGCAGATGCATTTGCAAAAATGGCCCATAAAGAAATTGAACGTGTAGCGATTGATGATCTAGAGGGCAGAATTACAGCAGTTCTACTCACTCCTTATCCGCCTGGCATACCACTTTTAATTCCTGGCGAGCGCTTTAATAATATTATTGTGAACTATTTAAAGTTTGCGAGAGATTTTAATGAAAAATTTCCTGGATTCGAAACAGACAATCATGGATTAGTGAAACAAAAGATTGATGGCAAAGCGCACTACTTTGTAGACTGTGTTTCTATTTAGTATTTTTTTGGTAACTTACAAAAGAAAACTCAAGGCCATCGGCTGTCACATGATCTTCTCTTGAAAATTCAGTCCATTTTTCTTTATCAATCTCAGGGAAAAAAGTATCTCCTGTAAAGCTTTTCTTAATCTCAGTAACATACAGATGATCGACTAAGTCTAGCGCTTGTTTATATATATTTGAACCGCCAATAACAAAGACTTCGTTATCATTCTTTGAAATAGAAAAAGCATCCTCGATGCTGTGAACAACTTCAACACCCTCATAAGTCGTTTCAGTATCTCGACTAATTACGATATTTCGTCGGTGAGGAAGAGGACGGCCAATAGACTCATATGTCTTTCGACCCATGATAATGGTATGGCCTGTTGTTAAAGATTTAAAATGCTTTAGATCTTCAGTTAAATGCCATGGCAAGGTGTTGTTGACACCAATGACATGGTTAGAACTCATTGCAACAATAATAGATAACCTAAACACTAGACTGCGACAGGCGCTTTAATCGCGGGATCAGGTTCATAATCTTCTAAAACAAAATCTTCGAATTTAAAATCAAAAATACTTTTAACTTCAGGATTAATTTTCATGCGAGGTAAAGTTTTAGGTGTTCTTGATAATTGTTCATTCACTTGCTCCATATGATTAGAGTAAATATGAGCATCACCTAATGTGTGCACAAAATCACCAAGCTCTAATGAGCATACTTGCGCTACCATCATCGTAAGGAGTGCATAAGAAGCTATATTAAAAGGGACACCCAGAAATATATCTGCGCTTCTTTGATAAAGCTGACAAGATAACTTGCCATTCGAAACATAAAATTGGAAAAATGCATGGCAAGGGGGTAATTTCATTTTAGAAATTTCCGAAACGTTCCAAGCAGACACAATGAGTCTCCTTGAGTCTGGATTCTTTTTGATCGATTCAATGAGATCTGTAATTTGATCAATATGCTTTCCGTCAGATGTAGGCCAGCTTCTCCATTGGAAGCCATAGACAGGGCCTAAATTACCATTTTCATCAGCCCATTCATCCCAAATGCTCACACCATGATCTTTTAAGTACTTAATATTTGTGCTGCCACTTAAAAACCATAAAAGCTCATGAATAATTGACTTTAAGTGGACTTTTTTAGTAGTGAGTAGAGGAAAGCCTTTTGATAAGTCATAACGCATTTGATAGCCAAACACAGACATAGTCCCTGTGCCTGTTCGGTCATGTTTGACGTCACCATGATTTTTAACGTGATTCAGTAAGTCTAAATATTGCTTCATGGTCTTAAACGTTTTGCCTAATGAATTTTTTAACTTGATCCACTTGATTATCAAAAATCTCAAACTTTTGCGGAAGATCCTCTAAATGCTTTAATGATTCTGGTCTTTCAGGTTTTTGACCTATCGCTTCTACAACAGAATCTTCAAATTTAGTGGGCAAAGCTGTCTCAAGAACAATCATTGGGACATTCTCGTCTGTATGCTCATAGGCCGCTTTAAATCCATCTGCCGTATGTGTATCGATAATAATTTTATATTGATTAAAGATTTCTTTAATATAGTGAATACGTTCTTTATGTGTACTTGAGGATGATGTAAAACCAAAAGCTTGGATTTTTTCAAAAACACCTTCTTGATTTAAATCAAAATTACCACCTTGATCGATTGACTTCCATAATGCATTTAACTTTTTACTATCTCGTCCAATTAAATCAAAAATAAAACGTTCAAAATTTGATGCTTTGGATATGTCCATGGAAGGGCTTGATGTATGGAAGGTATTCTGTGAGTCTCGCGGCTTATACATACCTGTCTTAAAGAATTCATCTAAAACATTATTTTCGTTTGTAGCTACCACAAGTCTCTTAATAGGAAGCCCCATCATGCGGGCAATATGGCCTGCACAGATGTTACCAAAATTACCTGTAGGCACTGTAAAACTGACTTCTTCATTATTCTTTGCAACAGCAAGATACCCTTTAAAGTAATAAACGATCTGCGCTAAAATTCTTCCCCAATTAATTGAATTCACCGCGCCAATTTTAAAATCTCTTTTAAAATTTAAGTCATTAGAAACGGCTTTTACAATATCTTGGCAATCATCAAAAACACCCTTGATACTTAAATTAAAAATGTTAGGATCCTGAATACTAAACATTTGGGCTGCTTGAAAACGGCTCATTTTTTGGTAAGGTGACAACATAAAGACATTGATACCTTTTTTACCTCGCATTGCATACTCTGCAGCTGAACCTGTATCCCCTGATGTTGCCCCGAGAATATTAATTTCAGCATTTTCTTTTTGAAGCACATACTCAAAAAGATTACCGAGTAACTGCATTGCAATATCTTTAAATGCCAGTGTGGGTCCGTTTGAAAGTGAAAGAATATATAAGTTATCTTGAACCTTTAAAATAGGTGTAATGTCATCAGCTTTTTGCTGTGGTCTTGAAAATGCATATACTTCTTTTGTATATGTTTTATTGATAATCGCCTTTAAATCATCTTTCGGTATGTCATCTATAAATTTAGAAATAATGTGAAAAGCAAGCTCAGGATAGGTCATGCTTTGCATGCTATTTAAATCTTGGGCTGAAAATTTTGGGTAAGTCTCTGGAAGGTACAAGCCGCCATCAGGGGCAAGACCTCCTAACAAAATCTCTGAAAAAGAAAGTGGTTTCGATTGTCCACGCGTTGAAATATATTTCATAAAACCTTTATTTACTAAGCTCTTCTAATCTAATTTTAATAACATTCCCAATAGTAGCTGACAAGGATTCAATAGAATGAATCACAACATTGATATCTTTCTCAACAGCTAAATGACTTAATATGACAATGTCAGCTTCAGATTCATATTCTTTCGGTTCTTTTTGAAGCATTGCATCAATTGAAATTTTCTTATCACCAAATAATTTTGTAATTTCAGCTAAAACACCTGGCTTATCTGAAACTCTAATTCTTAAATAATAACCGCTGATCGCATCATCAATTTTATAGATGGGAATCTTATCAATCTTATTATCTTCAAAGCCATGAGGTGGCACATGAGATGATCTAGAAATATCAATAAGGTCAGCAACCACTGAGCTTGCTGTTGGAAGGGCTCCAGCACCAGCCCCATAATAAAGTGTTGGCCCTATCATATTACCTTTAACAACAACGGCATTCATTACGCCATTTACATTAGCAATTAAACGTTTTTCTGGAATTAAAGTTGGGTGCACTCTTAATTCAATACCTTTATCTCTTTTCTTAGCGATGCCTAATAATTTAATGCGATAACCCAATTCGTCAGCGTATTGAATATCTTTTTGCTCAAGCGTCGTTATACCTTCCACATAAACATCTTTAAAGCTCATTGGAATACCAAAAGACAATCCAGCAAGAATTGTTAATTTATGTGCAGCATCAATACCTTCAATATCAAAGGTAGGATCTGATTCAGCGAAACCTAAAGACTGTGCTTCAGATAAAGCCTCTGCAAATGTAATACCCTTTTCACGCATCTCGGTCAAAATAAAATTAGTAGTGCCATTAATAATACCCGCGACCCACTCGATTTTATTTCCAGCTAAACCTTCTCTAATTGATTTTAAAATAGGTATACCACCCGCTACTGATGCTTCAAATGCTAAGGTGACATTATTCTTTTTGGCTAATTCGAATAGCTCATTGCCAAAATTTGCGAGTAATGCTTTATTTGCTGTTACGACATGTTTTTTATTTTCAATGGCTTTAACAATCAAATCTTTTGCAATGGTTGTTCCGCCAATAAGCTCAACAATGACATCGATCTCTTTATCCGCCACTAACTTAAATGGGTCGTCGGTCACTTCAATAGAGCTTCCTACGATTTTTTTTGCGCGCGCAATATCCTTGTCTGCCACAGCAATAATTTTCATATCAGTCGCTGTCTTACGCTGTATTTCGGTAATGTTTGATTTTAAAAGCTCAAATACACCACCCCCCACTGTGCCAATACCTAATAAACCTATATTCATTCTTTTCATCGGCTATAGCTTTCTAGTGCGCAGTATTTTTTTTATAGTTTTCAAGGTAATCTGCAATACGATTAATTGACTCTTTAAGATCATCTTCATTGGGTAAGAATACAATTCTTATATGGTCAGGATCTTTCCAATTAAATCCTGTGCCCTGAACTAACAAGACTTTTTTATCAATCAATAATTTTAAAATAAATTCTTGGTCATCTTTAATTGGATATATTTTTGGATCTAATTTAGGAAATAGATACATCGCAGCCTCTGGCTTAACGCATGTCACACCAGGTATCGAAACAAGCATATCGTAGGCAAGTTCTCTTTGCTTGAAGAGTCGTCCTGAGGGGGCGACAAGATCATCAATACTTTGGTATCCGCCCAAAGCAGTTTGAATTGCAAGCTGTCCAGGAACGTTTGCACATAAACGCATGGAAGCTAACATGTTAAGACCTTCAATATAATCTGCAGATTCTTTCTTATTTCCTGACACGACTAACCACCCTGCACGATAACCACATGCACGATAGTTTTTTGATAAGCCGTTTAATGTTACAAAAAGAATATCATCTGCAAGAGATCCAATTGAAATATGTTTCTTCTTGTCGTAAATCACCTTATCGTAAATCTCATCTGCAAAAACAACAAGTTTATGTTTCCTTGCAATTTGAATAACGCCCTCTAAAATTTCTTTTGGGTAAAGGGCGCCTGTTGGATTGTTTGGATTAATTACTAAAATCGCTTTTGTTTTACTTGTGATTTTACTTTCGATATCTTTAAGATCTGGGTACCAGTTTGAAGCTTCATCACATAAATAATGTCTAGGTTTTCCGCCCGCCAATGTAACAGCTGCAGTCCATAGCGGGTAATCTGGCATGGGAATCAATACTTCATCATCGTTATCTAACAATGCCTGCATCGACATCACGATAAGCTCTGAAACGCCATTACCAATAATCACATCATCAATATCCACATTTGGAATATTTTTTTCCTGTGTGTAATGCATGATAGATTTTCTTGGCTCAAAAAGCCCCTTGCTATCTGTATAGCCGGATGCTTTACCCATATTCCGAATCACGTCTTGCACAATCTCTTCAGGCGCTTCAAATCCAAAGGCGGCTGGATTACCAATGTTAAGCTTGATAATGCGCTGCCCTTCTTCTTCCATTTTTTTAGCGTGCGCTAGAACAGGTCCGCGAATGTCATAACAGACGTTATTTAATTTCGATGATTTTTTAAGCTGAGCCAATTTAATTACCTATATTTGAATATATGATATCTTACCTTGTGAACGCGCATTCCGCCAACAAATGAGAGGGTTTTGGTTTAATTTATTTCTTTAAAAACACGATGTTATGAAATTTCACTTAATTCAATCTGATAACAAAAATCTCATTACGGGGTACGATTTAAACTGGGTGGAAGTCAATCAAACGCGCCACGAATCAAGTTTAATTATGACCCCTGATCGACTTTTTCTTGAATGGTCAGTCAAAACCATCAAAGATATGAAAGAGAATAGTTTTGAAGCTATCGAATCTTTAGATATTGAAATTATTTTATTGGGTACTGGCAATACACAAGAACATCTTGAGCCAAAACTCTTGGAATATTTTTCAAAGAAAAATATAGCTATTGAATCTATGAGCAATCAATCGGCATGCAGAACCTACAATATTTTGGCAAACGAAGAACGTAAAGTATTGCTGGCGCTTATGCTTTAAAGGTTTTTTGTCGAAAATACAAGGGAAGCGTTTGTACCGCCGAAACCGAAGCTATTTGAAATAGCTGTTTTCACTTCAATATTATCAATACGCTTTGTCACAATAGGAAGGCCTTTAGCTAAAGGATCTAATTCTTCAATATTAACTGATGGCGCAATAAATTTATTTTCCATCATGATAAGACTATAGATCGCTTCATTGACTCCAGCTGCACCTAATGCATGACCAGATAAGGATTTGGTCGACGCGATATGTGGCATAGGGCCATATTTATTATCCCCAAATACAGCACGAATCGCTTCAAGTTCTTTGACATCACCCACTGGGGTGCTTGTGCCATGTGTATTCATATAATCGACTTGGTCGATCCCTTGAAGTGCAAGAGCCATGCATCGTTCAGCACCTTCACCGCTTGGTGCCACCATATCATACCCATCAGATGTCGCGCCGTAACCTACGACTTCTGCATAAATTTTCGCATGACGTGCTTTTGCATGCTCATACTCTTCTAGAACCAAAATGCCGCCGCCACCTGAAATCACAAAACCATCTCGATTAACATCATAAGTCCGTGAGGCTTTTTCTGGAGTCTCATTGTATTTACTTGAAAGAGCTCCCATACCATCAAACATAAATGAAAGTGTCCAATGCTCTTCTTCGGCACCGCCTGCAAAAATAATATCTTGTTTGCCTAGCTGAATTTGTTCTATACCCGCACCAATACAATGAGCACTGGTTGAACATGCCGAGGTAATCGCATAGTTCACACCCTTAATTTTGGCACCCGTTGCAAGACATGCTGAAACGCCACTCGCCATTGCTTTTGTGACCATGTAAGGCCCTACACGTCGAATACCTTTTTCTCGTACGGTGTCTATACCTTCTAAAATACTTTCATGTGAAGCGCCGCCCGCGCCCACAATCAAACCGGTACGTATATTTGAAACCATAGCTTCGGACAAAGCTGAATCAGCGATCGCTTCTTGCATAGCGAGCCAGGCATAGGCATGACCTTTCGCCATGAAGCGAAATAATTTTCGATCGATTAATTCTTCAAGATTAAGGTTTTTGATGGAGCCTGCAACATGTGAGCGTAATCCCATGGCAGCATAATCTGGCTGGAATGAGATGCCAGAGCGAGCATGATATAAGCTATCTTGAACTTCTTTTTTATTATTACCTAGACTAGATACAATCCCTAATCCAGTAACAACAACACGACGGGTCATGCGTCGCCTCCCCTTAAATAACGATCAAAAATTATCAGTACGCGTAAATAAACCGACACGCAAATCTTTAGCATGGTAAATCTCTCGACCATCGACTGACATTTTAGCATCAGCAATGCCCATAATGAGTTTACGCATAATTACTCTCTTTAAATCAATAGCATAGGTAATTTTTTTAGCTGTAGGTAAGACTTGGCCTGTAAACTTAATTTCACCGCCACCCAGTGCGCGGCCCCGACCTAAGCCACCCTTCCAACCTAGATAAAAACCGACCAATTGCCACATAGCGTCTAGTCCAAGGCAGCCAGGCATTACAGGATCACCCTCAAAATGGCAGCCAAAGAACCAAAGGTCTTTATTGACATCTAGTTCAGCAATAATTTGTCCATTGCCAAATTCGCCACCATCATCTGTGATAGCTACGATGCGATCAAACATAAGCATAGGGGGCAGTGGAAGTTGAGCATTTCCTGGCCCAAACATCTCCCCTCGACCACAAGATAAAAGCTCTTCTTTTGTATAGCTATTTTTTTTAGACATTGAATTTATAAGCAGTAGATAATAAAAATTGTGGAAATATTCTTTTGCGACGCAACTATTTTATCGTGTTTTTATCTATTTACCCTGATAAATTATTACGCTAATATGAAAAGCATAGTAAAACACTCAACAAACAATTTCATCTATTAGGGATTCCATAATGAGCGACCAAAATCTGGCCGACTGGAGAAAGCTTGCAGTCAAACTTGAAACAGAAATTAATAAAGTTGTTATAGGACAAGAGCGTCCTGTAAGGCTGATTACCACTTCAATTTTTGCACGTGGTCACGTTCTTCTAGAAGGTGACGTGGGTGTTGGAAAAACAACATTACTTAAAGCTTTCACGCGCGCCATTGGTGGGGGTTATCAACGTATTGAAGGTACGATTGACCTTATGCCAAACGATCTTATTTATCATACCTATCTTGGTGAAGATGGTAAGCCACATGTAACCCCCGGCCCTATTTTAATGTCTGGTAGTGATTTATCTATTTTCTTCTTTAATGAAATTAACCGAGCAAGGCCGCAAGTTCATTCCTTACTTTTAAGAATTATGGCTGAAAGAACACTCTCAGCATTTAATAAGGAACATTACTTTCCGCACATGATTGTGTTCGCAGACAGAAATCAAGTAGAACGTGAGGAAACTTTTGAAATTCCTTCTGCCGCACGTGATCGATTTATGATGGAGATTCCAATACTCATCCCTAAAAATGATGACATGATGAAAAGTTTAATTTTTGAAACAAGGTTTCATGATGCTGACAATCTTGTAAGTGAAGTTAAACCTAGTTTACTAAAGTTTGATAAGTTGAAAGATATAGCCAAGACAATTCAAGAAGAAATTACCGCAACAGATGCACTTAAAAAGTATGCACTGAATCTATGGAAAGCAACAAAAAGTCCTGCTGATTATGGGATTAAGATACCTGATCTTGATATGAATCGATTAATGATATCGGGATCAAGCCCTAGAGGAATGATGATGATGATGAGAGCAGCTCGAGTTAACGCGTGGTTAAATGAACGGAGTTCTGTGACTCCAACTGATATTCATGCAGTATTCCACGAAACCATTGCACATCGACTCGTATTTAATCCTGTTTATGAAATGCGAAGAACTGTAATTGCTCGGGATTTAACCAATGGCATTTTGAACGTTATTAAAGCACCCTAAACAAGATGACACAAGTAACTCCACTATTTGATTACCACATCAGTTGGAAATCTAAAGGCAAGCATCCTGGTCGTCACAAAAGTAACCAAAGAGGTATGGGTATTGAGTTCGCCGGTTATACAACACTTCTCTCATATCCAGATCCAAGAAGAATTGACATTCGTCAATCAATTCGAGATCCCTTAGGTGAGATTTACGTCAAAATGTTTAATCAGCGAAGTGCAACACCCGTCATGATTGTGTGCGACTTATCTGCCAGTATGAATTTTGGTGGGAAAAATAAAAAAATTAATCTTGCGGCCGAAGTCGCTCAATCCATTGCACATTCAGCGATTGATCGTCATGATGCTTTAGGGCTTGTAGGTTTTGATGATGAAATTAGAGAGGATTGGTTGGCGCCTATTTCATTTAGATCACAACATGCAATGACACTCATCAATGAACTTAAAAAATTTACATCAACAAATAAATCAAACAGAGCAATCAAAGATCTTTATCAATATATGCCGCGAGAGCGTGCGCTTATTTTCTTTATTTCAGACTTTCATATACCAGAAGTTGATTTGGAAAATTGCTTATCGAATCTTATGAGGCATCATGTCGTTCCTATCGTGCTATGGGATAAGAAAGAATATATCAACTTACCTAATTTTGGTATTGTGACCATCACTGATCCTGAGAGTGGCAAAAAAGATACACTTTTTTTAAGAAAAGAATTGAAAGAAAAAATTATAGATTCATTTGAAAAAAGACGCGCCGCCATTACAAAATCTTTTATGAATTTTGATATTCCACCTTTTTTTGTGGACGAACATTTCGATGCCAATAAAATGACTGAATACTTTAATCAATTTGTGGGCGCCTAAGATTATGAAATACCTTATTTACCTCTGGATACTTTTACTTTCAACCACGGGCTATGCGCTTGATGCTCAAGAATGGCCTGATATTGAAGAGGGTATCGTCTCTATCAAAATAAAAGAGCCCCTCCAGCAAGTGGGTTACACCATCGGTGATAA